>Ga0310696_10010378_pt1 | contig 10723 bp, 7 predicted proteins | sample AusTroGonzalo_MG_4_FD_203885 | JGI IMG/M metagenome (GOLD analysis project Ga0310696, IMG submission 203885) | Bovine rumen microbial communities from tropical cattle in Woodstock, Queensland, Australia - Gonzalo_02 (v2) (version 2) | ecosystem: Host-associated > Mammals > Digestive system >... | reverse complement strand
GGCCGCCGCGAGGAGGGCCATTTTACGGAGCCCACCGCAGCGGCGAGCCGTAGCCGCCGAGCCGCGTAATGCGAGGTGGCGTCACCTTTGCCACGTTGACACGAAATCGCCATTCCATGCATTCTAGCCGTCAACGCGGCAAGGTTTTCGGCGTTTTCGGCCATTTTCCATGCCACGTTGACGCGAAATCGCCATTCTATGCGTTCTGGCTGTCAACGTGGCAAATAAAAGTGATCTTTGACGTCTCCTTATTTTTGGCATATCACTAGTTTATTGAAACGACTTTCAATAAACTAGTCATAATTATAAATATATCAAATACTTATATAGGGTTTCACCAACCGAAAATGTCTATTATATCCGGAGAAGGGCGATTTTGTGCCCGAACGGATAAAATAAGCCCCGGGAGGTGCAGCATGCGACATCTTCCGGGGCAGCATGGGTGGTGCAAAAACGAAATACCCTGTTATTTGACTACCGGTCGGTAAAGGATTTCCCAGTAGCCTCCCTCGGATTGGGCGAGGGCCTCGGTTTGGCCGTCGGTCGAGAGGAACTGTTCATAGGTATATTCACCAAGTATCACTTCTTTACCCGTAGCCTTGAAACCCTGATGAGCCAGCAGGTTGTTGCGTAACTCGGCGGGAGCGTCGGCGTCCCAGCAGTAGCACAATACATAGCGCAGGTTCTGGCCATCCTCGGTCTCGAAGAGATACTGTTCGGTGAGTTCATAACCGCCAACCCAGAACCAACGATGCCAGCTGTCAAATTCTTCCCAGTAATCCAGTCCCTCATTGCCACTGGCATACCACATCTTGTTCCAGAGATGATCATAAATATCACCCATGTCGCAGCCCCACTGGAGGCAGGGGTCGGTGACGGGGATTAGCGCGTCGCGGTCGGCCTTCCATGTCTTGAAGGCTTCCGGTGAACCCAGGAAGGCCGTCTCCCATTTACGTCGCTCGATGTTGATGTAGCAAACGCTCTGGCGGCCGTTGGGTATCGGCTGATATTGGAGGGATGTGATATATTCCTCGCCTTCTTCTGTTTCTGTGTCGGCCCAGATCTCGAAGTTGCTGGAGCTGCCATGGTAGAGGGTGAAGAATTTTCCTTCGGTCTGTCCAACGGGCAGTTGTCCTACGCGACTCGAAAGCTTTCCTTCGGGGTCGGAATACCAGCGTCTGTCCTCGTCCAGGGCGGGAGCCAGGTAAATTCCAGTTAAGTAGTAGATATCGGTTCCCCAGAGTGACAAAGCTTTGGCTTCGGGCATCGCTTCCAAATTGTCTACGCGCAGATCGATGACGGTGCCGATGGCCATAGGGGTGAGGACGGGCTCCAGACTGACTCTCTTTGTGGCAACGTCAGAGGTGGCATAACCGGCCGAATAGGCAAAGCCGATGGGGGCCTTTTTCTGATGGAGCATGGCCGTGGAGAGCTGCTCTTCGCCGGCAAGTTCCCAAACCCTCTCGCCATCCTTGGAACGGGCGGTCTGCCACAGCACCAGGGTATAGGTGCCGTTGGAGAGGCCTTCGGCCGAGAAAGTCAGGGGCTCCAGGCTGTTGCTTTCGGCGCCGAGTTTCTTCACCAGGCTGCCGGCTGCATCGTAGACGAGCAAAGTGTCGGTTAGAACGTAATCACCGCTGGCGAGGGCCTGGGTCATCTCGCTCTTAATTCCCAGTTCTTCGTAAAGGGCGGCGGTATTCACTTGGATGGAGTCTTGGGCCGGGGAGTTGCCCTTGTCGCAGGCCAAAACGGCAAGCATCGTGCAGCAGATGGCTGCCAGAATAGTTCCTTTCTTCATTTTTAAGGTTGTCAAGTTGTTCTAACGGCCACAAAATTAGTGTAAAATGCAGCATTTTACAACATTTTAGCACAAGATTTTGCGGATGAAGGGTGTCTGGTACTGGTAGGCCAGTTTGGTCAGGTCCCAGCCAGGCTGCGTAAGGATGAGGGCGGCCTTCTTGCCGCGGGTGATGGAGCCGTATTCGGAAGAGACGCCCATCGCGTAGGCGCTGTTCAGGGTAACGGCGTTGAAGGCCTCGACGGGAGTGAGGCGCATCTTGATGCAGCCCTGGGCCATGACGAAGCGCATATCTCCGCAGGGCGAGGATCCGGGGTTGTAGTCCGAGGCCAGGGCCACGCCCAGGCCGGCTTTCACGAATTCGCGTGCGTGGCCGTAGGGAAGACCCAGGAAGAAAGATGACCCCGGCAGCATCGTGGGCATGGTCCAGGTGCCGCGCAGGGCCTCGATCTCGGCTTCGGTGGTGCGCTCCAGGTGGTCTACGGACAGGGCCTGGTGCTTCACGCCCACTTGCACGCCGCCGCTCACCGCCAGCTCGTTGGCGTGGATCTTGGGCGTGAGCAGGTGCTGCGCCGCCGTGAGGATGCGGTCGGTGTCTTCCACCGTGAAGAAGCCTTCGTCGCAGAACACATCTACGAAGTCGGCATATTCGGCGGCCTGCGGAATCATATCGATCACCGCCTGCACATAATCCTCGTGCGTGTAACCCCGTCCCACGGCGTGGGCGCCCAGGAAGGTGCTCTTGACCGTGGCGGGAACCGTTTCCTTAATGCGGCGGATCACCCGCAGCATCTTCATTTCGGCCTCGGGGCACAGACCGTAACCGCTCTTGATTTCCAGGGCTACGGTGCCCTTTTCCATCATCTCCTGCACGCGCGTCATGGACTGGCGGTACAGTTCGTCCTCGGGGGTAGCCTGCAGCAGGTCGGCCGAATTGAGGATGCCGCCGCCGCGGGCTGCGATTTCCTCGTAGGACAGGCCGTTGATCTTGTCCAGGAACTCTCCGTCGCGGGACCCGGCGTACACCACGTGCGTGTGGCTGTCGCAGAATCCGGGGATGACCATGCCGCCGGCGGCGTCAAAGTCCCCCTTCACAGGGCCTGTGCCAAAGTCCACGATCCGGCCATCCTCGATGGCCAGCCAGGCGTTCTCCAGCATGCCCGTGCGGCCCTGCTCCGTGCCTTCCACGCGCAGGACGCCCTCGGGCTGGATGCCGGCTAACAGACCGATATTATAGATAAGATTCATTCTTGATGAACTGGATGGACTTCTCGATGAGCGGATGCATGTAAGTGTCGGTGTCTACGAAGGGAACTTCCTTGCGGTAGTCGGCAAAGATCTGCTCCAGCTTGGGGGAACTCTTGAGCGGACGGCGGAACTCCAGGGCCTGGGCGGCGTTGAACAGCTCGATGGCCAGCACGGTCTCGACGTTGTTCACCACGCGTACCAGCTTGGTGGCCGAATTGGAACCCATGGAAACGTGGTCTTCCTGACCCTGCGACGAAGGGATGGAGTCGCAGGAAGCCGGCCAGCAAAGTCCCTTGTTCTGGGAGACGATGGAAGCGGCCGTGTACTGCGGAATCATGAAACCGCTGTTGAGGCCGGGGGCTGCCACCAGGTATTTGGGCAGGCCGCGCAGACCGTCGATGAGCTGGAAAGTACGGCGCTCGGAAATGCTGGCCAGTTCGCTCATGGCAATGGCCAGGGAGTCCATGGGAATGGCGATGGGCTCTCCGTGGAAGTTGCCGGCGCTGATGACCATGTCTTCGTCGGGGAAGATATTGGGGTTGTCGGTGGCCGAGTTAATCTCGTTCTCAATCACCGACTTCACATACATGATATTGTCCTTGACCGCGCCGTGCACCTGCGGGATGCAGCGGAAGCTGTACGGATCCTGCACATGTACTTTGGGCCGATTGATGAGTTCGCTGCCTTCCAGGATTTCCATGAACTTCTTGCCGGTGACAATTTGGCCGGTGTGGGGCCGAAGCAGGTGCGTCAGGGGCAGGAACGGCTCGATGCGGCCGTCGTAAGCGTCCAGGGACATGGCGCCGATGATATCGGCCCAGGCGCTCAGGCGCATGCTCTTGAGGATGCTCCAGATGGCGTGCGCGCTCATGAACTGCGTACCGTTCAGGAGGGCCAGGCCTTCTTTGGACTGCAGCTTGATGGGCTCCCAGCCCAGTTCCTTCCAGACTTCGGCCGAAGGGCGCACCTTTCCTTTGTACAGGACTTCGCCCATGCCGATGAGCGGCAGGCACAGGTGGGCCAGCGGGGCCAGGTCTCCGGAGGCACCCAGCGAACCCTGCTGATAAACCACCGGCAGTACGTCTTCGTTGAACATGTCAACCAGGCGCTGGACAGTGGCCAGCTGGGCGCCGGAATGGCCGTAGGAGAGGTTCTGCACCTTGAGAAGCAGCATCAGCTTCACGATCTTGGGCCGCACGGTCTCTCCGGTACCGCAGGCGTGCGACATCATCAGGTTGTGCTGAAGTTGGCTCAGGTCTTCCTTGGGAATCGTTACATTATATAAGGAGCCGAAACCGGTAGTAACCCCGTAGACCGGCCGCCCGATGTCTTCCATTTTGCGGTCCAGATATTCGCGGCATTTGACGATGGCGGCCGTGGCTTCGGGAGAAAGGACCAGTTTCTCCTGATTGTCAATGATTTCTTTCACTCTCTCCAGCGAGAGATGGGCAGAAGATATGGAATGCATATTACTGTAAAGCTTTTCTGATTAGGTTTTCGTCGGTTAAGTTAGGTAAGGTGACTTTGAGTCCGGGGGTGCGCGCCATTTCGCGCTCGATGGCAAAGCGGGCGGCTTCGTTGCGGGCCCAGCTGCGGCGGGCGATGCCGTTGTTCACGTCCCAGAACAGCATTTCCTTGATGTGGCGGGCGCTGTCCTCGGAGCCGTCGATGACCATGCCGAAGCCACCGTTGATGACTTCTCCCCAGCCCACGCCGCCGCCGTTGTGGATGGACACCCAGGTGGCGCCGCGGAAGCCGTCTCCAATCACGTTCTGGACGGCCATATCGGCCGTGAAGCGGCTGCCGTCGTAAATGTTGGAGGTCTCACGGAAGGGGGAGTCGGTGCCGGAAACGTCGTGATGGTCGCGGCCCAGCACGATGGGGGCCGATATTTCCCCTTTGCGGATGGCCTCGTTGAAGGCCAGGGCAATCTGGGTGCGGCCTTCGCAGTCGGCGTAGAGGATACGGGCCTGGGATCCCACCACCAGGTGGTTGCGGCCGGCTTCACGGATCCAGTGGATGTTGTCGCGCATCTGCCCGGCGATTTCCTCGGGGGAATGGGCGGCGATGTCCGACAGCACCTTCACGGCAATCTCGTCGGACTTGGCCAGGTCCTCGGGCTTCTCGCTCATGCAAACCCAGCGGAAGGGGCCGAAGCCGTAGTCGAAGTACAGCGGACCCATGATGTCCTGCACGTAGGACGGGTAGCGGAAGCTGCCGTCGGCCTTGAGGACGTCGGCGCCGGCGCGGGAGCTTTCCAGCAGGAAGGCGTTGCCGTAGTCGAAGAAATACATGCCCTTGGCGGCCAGGCGGTTGACGGCGGCCACGTGCCTGCGCAGGGAGGCCTGCACGGCCTCTTTGAAGCGGGCGGGGTCTTCGGCCATCATCTTCTTGGACTCTTCCAGGCTGTAACCCACGGGGTAGTACCCGCCGGCCCAGGGATTGTGCAGGGAAGTCTGGTCGCTGCCCAGATCTACCTTCACGTTTTCGTCGGCCAGGCGCTCCCAGAGGTCTACCACGTTGCCCACATAGGCCAGCGAGACCACTTCCTTGTTGGCCACGGCCTTGCGGATACGGGGGATGAGTTCGTCCAGGTTGTCGTGGAGTTCGTCCACCCAGCCCTGCTGGTGACGCTTTTCGGCGGCTTTGGGGTTAATCTCGGCCGTTACGCTGACAACGCCGGCAATGTTGCCTGCCTTGGGCTGGGCACCGGACATGCCGCCCAGGCCGGCGGTCACGAAGAGTTTCCCGGCCGGGCTGCCGCCCTGCTTGCGGGCGGCGTTCATCACGGTGATGGTGGTGCCGTGGACGATGCCTTGCGGGCCGATGTACATATAGGAGCCGGCGGTCATCTGACCGTATTGCGAGACGCCCAGGGCGTTGAAACGCTCCCAGTCGTCGGGTTTGGAGTAATTGGGAATGACCATGCCGTTGGTCACGATTACGCGCGGGGCGTCCTTGTGGCTGGGAAACAGGCCCAGCGGATGGCCGGAGTACATGACCAGCGTCTGTTCGTCGGTCATGGTGGCCAGGTATTGCATCACCAGACGGTACTGGGCCCAGTTCTGGAAGATGGCGCCGTTGCCGCCGTAAATGATGAGCTCGTGCGGATGCTGGGCCACACGCTCGTCCAGGTTGTTCTGGATCATGGCCATAATGGCGGCGGCCTGGCGGGACTTGGCGGGATATTCGTCTATCGGTCGCGCATAGATCTTATAGGAAGGACGGTAACGGTACATATAGATGCGGCCATACTCCTTGAGTTCGGCGGCAAATTCGGGCGCCAGTTGCGCGTGCAGGCTTTCGGGGAAGTACCGCAGGGCGTTTTTCAGGGCCAGTACCTTTTCCTCGTCGGTGAGGATGTCCTTGCGCCGGGGCGCGTGGTTGATTTCTTTATCGTACGGTTTGGCTTCCGGCAGGGCGGCCGGAATGCCGGCAAGAATTTCTTCTTGGAAGGTCATAGTTCAATATGGTTGTTAACAGCTTCGAGTATTTGTGCTTCCAGGGCCTTGGCTTCGGCCACGATGGCGTCGGCGCGCTCCAGCAGGGGAGTGGCCGATGTCTTGTCTTTAAGGACGGCGGCGTTGATGCGAACGTTCAGGCGGGCTCCCTGGATACCGGCTACGGCGGCCAGGGCGGCTACGCCGGCATCGGAGGCCGATGCGGGATTGCCGTTCTGCGCCATCTGCAGCGCCAGGGGCAGGGCCTTCAGGGATGCTTCCATGGTGCGTAGGGGCACCTGGGCGGCGTAGAGCGTGGCAGCTTCCAGCGCAGCGGCGCGGGCGGCCTTCTCTTCGTCCGTGCCCTTGGGCATGGAGAAGCAGTCCATGATGCGGTTGAAGGCGGCGGTATCCTCATCGATGAGGGCCAGCAGTTCGTCTACCAGCTTCTGGCCTTCTTCGGCCACGTCGGAAAACTCTTTCCAGCGGGCATCCCAGCCGCGTTTGTGGGCGCTCAGGTTGGCCACCATCGTGGCCAGGGCGGCGGCGAAGGCACCCATGCAGGCGCTCACCGAACCACCACCGGGGGCGGCGCTTTCGCTGGCGGTCTCGCGGGTGAAGCCTTCTACGGTCATTTGGGCCAGACCCTTCGGGGCGTCTTCCATCAGGTATTCGATGACCTTCTCCTTGGGATTGAAGGGTTTGAGGTCGTCCAGCGACATGGACTTGACGGCAATCTTCACGATTTCATCTTCGCTGATACCCAGGGAACGCTGCTGCTTGGTGAGGTAGTATTTGCCGGCCTCGATGAGCACGCGCTTGGGCACCAGGCCCACAATCTCGGCACCGGTCACGCGCAGGCCGCGGGCGGCGGCGCATCGGCAAACTTCGTCGAAGGCCACGTGCAGGGGCGTTGCATCAATGTCGGTGATATTCATGGACACCTGTGCGATGCCGTATTCGTCAATGTACCAGCCGATGGCCTTGGTGCCCTTGAGGGTGCCGGGAATCCAGCCTTCCCCGTTCGGGTTCTTGCGGCCTTTTTCGCGCACGTCGAAGGCCACGGCCATGGCGCGGCGGGTGCTGGTGGTGTTCAGGTTGTAGTTGACGGCCACCAGGAAGTTGCGGGCGCCCACGTTGGTGGCGCCGGCCTTGGCGGCTACATCGTCCCACGCGCCGCCGAAATCGGGCTTGCGGGCGGGGTCGGCCATTTTCTCGGGCAGGGCCTCGTATTCGCCCTCCCGGCACACGGCCAGGTTCTTACGCTCCGGCTTGAAGGCGGCAGCCTCGTAGCAGTAGCAGGGGATGCCCAGCTCTTTCCACATTTTTTCGGCCAGGCTGCGGGCCAGCACGGCGCATTCCTCCAGCGTGATGCCGGCTACGGGAATCAGGGGCAGGACGTCGGTGGCACCGCTGCGGGGATGGGCCCCGTGGTGCAGGCGCATGTCTATGAGCTCCTGGGCCTTGGCGGCGCCGCGGAAGGCGGCCTCGCAAACGGGCTGGGGCTCTCCTACAAAAGTGACTACGGTACGGTTGGTGGCTTCTCCGGGATCTACATCCAACACTTTGACGCCTTCTACGGTTTTGATGGCTGCCACAATGGCGTCAATGACTTTCTTGTCGCGTCCCTCGCTGTAATTGGGGACGCATTCGATGATCTGCTTCATTATTTAACCTCGGGATGCTCTTTCATGATTTGGTCTGCCAGGGCCTTGAAATCGGTCCAGCGATAGTAGACGCCCTGGACAGGGGTCAGGCCGGGAAGGGTGGATTCGTTCTCGTTGAGCACGACCTTGAAGAGGATGTCGTTGCCCTTGTTCTTGTAGAAAACGAAAAGCAGGGTGCCGGCCATGGGAATATTGTAGTTCTGGAACCAGTATTTGGCTTCGTCGGGATTGGAAGGAATGGTGCCCATGTTGTTCACGTTCAGGAGCGTGAGCAGGCCTTCCAGGATGTAGTCATGGCCGAAGCGCAGGTGAGCTGCGCGGTTGGTGTCGTTCAGGGAAGCATCGGCCTTGGCGATGATATCTTCCAGCAGGGGAATGACGCCATAACGGGCCGTGATGTCGGTGTAGAAGGAATAGTAGCTGGCAGCTTCCCAGAACTTGAGACGCTGGTCCATGGTGAGCAGGTCGTCGAAGAGCGGACGGGATTCATAGTTGTGGTAACCGTTCATCAGTTCCATGAGCTGGTCCAGGAATCCGATGGCTCCGTCTTCGAACTCTTCCAGGAAACTGGTGTCGGTGAAGAGCTTATTCAGGACGGCCACGTAGTCGGTGGTGCGCTTGGTGAACTCCTCGGGAGTTTCCATCGCGGGGGTGTCCTTCTGGCCCTTGAAAGTGCGGCGGAGGGCTCTGGGGGCGCTGGGCGGGGCAATGATGCTCATTCCCACGTGGTCCGAATGCATCCGGACCTGCAGCTTGGGATTGCTGCTCATGAGTCCCGTGACGAAGCCGCCCATACTTACGATGCAGCGCTGGCCCGTAGAGGACAGGGCGTCCACTTTCTTGCGGCCCTTGAATACCTGCGGGAACTGCTGGCCCACAAAGGTGCCGATGGCCAGGTGCTGGTCATAACCCATCGGGACCAGGTCTCCGGCGTTGATATAAGGTTCTTCGTAAAAGCCTTCGTACTTCTTCGCAAACTCTTTACCGTAAGGCGTAAGGACATTCTTCTTTTCGGCCTTGCGGAATACGTCCCGGATAAGGGTATAGGTTTCGGAATTCCAGGCGTAACGGGAGCCGTGGCGGCCGTAGTGACTGATGTAGAAGGGCTTGTAGCCGGTGGGAGCCTTGCTCATGGTGCCGAATTCGTCCAGCCGGTGCGGGCCTTCCATGCCGTAGGATTTACGCACGTCGGCCTTGACCTGTTCCAGTACGTCGTACTGCTGGGCCTGGAGGAAAACACAGGAGAGCAGGATGCCTGCGAAGAGGGTGGTAAGTTTTTTCATATGAGTTTTAGATATGTTTGTCTACAAGGGGTTTCAGCCATTTGTTGATGAACGGGTCTGTCACGTGCATGCAAAGACCGGTGAGGATGGCCTGGATCAGGGTCCCTTCCCGCACCACCATCGTGTGGCCGTTGCCGGTGAACATCCCGAAGAAAACCAGGGCCATCAGCGCGGTGGCGGCAACCAGCGTCACATCCATGAGGACTTTGACTACGGAGAAGGCCTTTTGCCTAATGGTGCAGATGATGTTCAGGGTGTTGTCGGCGGGCAGGATCCAGCCTTGTCCCACGACCTCCAGCCGGATGCCCACGGCGGTGAACAGGACGGCCGCCAGGCACAGCAGCAATTGGGTAACGTAGTTGGTGACCGGGGCGTCGATGGCGTCGAACAGCCACACGGCGCCGTCTATCAGATAGCCGAAAATGAGGATGGGCAGCACCTGCATCACGTGGGTCCATTTGAAATCCTTCCGGAGGATACAGGCCTGCAGAACGATGAACAGGGCGTTGAAGATCCAGGTAAAGGTGCCAATGGAGATGTGCGGATAGCGAAGGGCCAGGACCGTAGGGATGCAGGAGAGCGGGGCGATGCCCAGGTTGGATTTGATGGACAGGCCCACGCCCAGCGCCACCACTACCAGACCCAGGGTTGACACCCCGTATTTTACCAGGATACTTTTGCTTTTGCTGTTCATAGGATAATGGGGATGTCTGTTTCTTCGGTTTCGTAAAAAGTAACCTCGCCGTCTTTGTATTCGAAGCTGGCAAAGTGCAGGTCGGAGGTGAAGTCTCCGTCTTCGCAACCGGCGGCCACCAGGGTATACCGGACTCCCTGCTTGATGGAGTTGTCGTCTCCCCGCTCAAAGTCCCAGTCGTCCTCTCCCCGGCTTAACATGTTCTCCAGGAAATTGTATTCCTCGTACATGTTCATGATTTCGTAGTAGAAGGAATAGGGAGAGCCGTAGGCGTAGAAAATACGTTCTTCGGTTTCGTATTCCCAGAACCAGGTGCGGGTGAGGTCCGAGGGCGTGATGGTGAATCCGCTCCCGTGGGGACGGATGGTGAAACTAAGGTTCTTGTCCGGGATGGCCTTGGTCTTGAAGGGGACCCTGTAAAGGGGGCCGACGGCGTCCAGAGTCAGGGGATTGATCTGGAAGAGCAGCAGGACGAAATCGCTGTCGTCGGCGAGCCGGGTGATGGTATAGGTACGGGTTCCCTTGAAGCAGAACATGTCCGTCAAGGAGGCCACGAAACTGTCTTCCTTTTGCCGTATTTCCACAAGCTCCTT
>Ga0310696_10010377_pt1 | contig 10724 bp, 17 predicted proteins | sample AusTroGonzalo_MG_4_FD_203885 | JGI IMG/M metagenome (GOLD analysis project Ga0310696, IMG submission 203885) | Bovine rumen microbial communities from tropical cattle in Woodstock, Queensland, Australia - Gonzalo_02 (v2) (version 2) | ecosystem: Host-associated > Mammals > Digestive system >... | reverse complement strand
GAGCAAGTGACACATAAATAAAGAAGGGAGTAAAACATAATGGAACTACAATTTGAAATAAACAATCAAATCATACAACGAACCGATACTGAAAAACCGGTGCAATTGAGCAGGAATTATCTTCAATGTTATTTTGATTTCAAGTCTGCTGAATGGGATGGTGTGGATAAGTTTGCTATTTTCAGAAATGAGAATAATAAATCTTATACTTGTCATCTTGGAACAGAAAATGTTTGTGAATGTACTGCTCCAGTAAATGCTTTGACTGGGAGTTTTTTCCGAGTTAGTGTTTATGGTGGAGATTTAATCACATCCAATATTGAAACAGTATTATTGTTGAAAAGTGGTTATACTACAAATATTTCACCGGACACACCTCATAGTAAAGATGTTTTTGAGGAAATCTTCGAGAAACTTGGAGAGAAAATTGATGATGTAACTTATGAAGATGAGTTATTGAAATTTTATGCTGATGAAGTGGTGGTGTGTACTGTTGATCCGACTGACTTCAGTTATAGTTGGGAGAGTATAGTTGATATTCCTGAAACTTTCCCACCAAGTCATCACACTCATACTGCAAGTGATGTTACTGGTTTGGATGGTTTTGCAGAAGTGGAGATTAAGAAAAGTTTTAGAACATTAAAAGATGCGATAAGAACATATAATGGAGAATAAATTATGACTGATTATAGTACAGAAGCTCAAGAAGTTGCAGATGCAATGAATAGTGTATATGAGAACAAGCAGACTAATAAGAAAAATGATATTAGTGGTGATTATAGTAGTGATAATGCAAGTTATCCGACCGTGAAGGCAGTTAAATCTGCTTATGGTGATAAAGTTACAAGTTGGAGTTCTACTGTTTCTGATAGTAATATTCCATCCGAGAAATTAACAAAGGATACTATTGATTTAAAGGTGAATATTTCTGATATTAAGGATAATTTAACTTCAACAGATACAAACAAACCTTTAAGTGCAAAGCAAGGAAAAGAATTGAAGACTTTGATTGATAATAAGGATTTATCAAGTAAGACTGTTACTATTACTAAACAGCAGACTGCTGAAACTGGTTATGCACATACTTATGTGATTAGTCAAGGTGGTGTTGCTTTATCTCCGAAGATTAACATCCCTAAAGACTATTTAGTGAAAGAGGCAAGTCTTAAAACTGTTGGAGCAACACCAACCCAAGCAGAGATTGATGCTGGTTTAACTACTGGTGATAAGTATATTAGTTTGATTGTTTATACTTATGATGAAAGTTCTGCTCCATCCGGTGCTACCGAGTTAATTATTCCTGTGAATGATTTGATTGATGAATATACTGCTGATAATGTAACATTACAAGTTAGTAACAATCAGTTCAGTATTAAGAATGCTGGTGTTGATACAACTCAAATTAAAGATGGAGCAGTTACTTCAGATAAAATCGCAACTGCTGTTAAGAACACTTGGTTAAGTACAAGTGATGTTGAAACTGAAATTGGAGCATTTGCAAGTGCATTGGCAGAAGCTATAAATCCATCCGGTTAAGGTGGTTTTTAGTATGACTGATTATAGTACAGAAGCAGAAGTGGTGAAAACTGCATTGAATTCTGTTTATGTTAAAAAAGCAGATGTGGTGGATAATTTAACATCCACCTCAACAACTGCTCCATTATCTGCGAAGCAGGGTAAAGTGTTGAATGACTTAATCGGTGAAGCAATCACATATATTAATCAATAAAGGGTGATACTTTTGGTTTCAGTTTCAATCTCAACAGACAAAACAAATGTAGCATTAGGAGGAACAATCAAAGTAACAATCACCGGAAATGACTGGGATTTATGTTACACTAAAAATAATGTAGAACAAAGGATTGCCACCGGTGATGAATCAACTGTTTACAATTGGACACCAGCAGTTACTGGAAATCTATCCCTTTATTGTTATGATTTTCGTAGAGAAAAAACTACAAGCATTCCTATCAGTGTTTATGTTTTGAATGTAGCGTTCGTGGAGGATACTTTTAAAATTTGTAATGGTAATGTTGATGTTAGGGTGTTGGTTACTGATGAGAATGATGATCCGGTTGCGAGTAAATCTGTTTCGTTGACTGGTACTGGTTCGACTTTAACTGCAACAACTGATGCTAATGGTGTTGCTACTTTTAGTTTGACTGGTATTAGTGAGGATAAGAGTTTGACTTGTTCTTGTGATGGTGTTTCGGATACTGCTGTTATTGATTATAGTAATCCATCAACTTTGAATGGTAGTCTTGTTTGTCTTGGCAGAAAAATGGCAAGTAACCTGATTGCGATGGGTGTTACTGGTGTAAGTGAGGAAGATGGATTAACCAGTCTTGCAGAAGAGATTTTGAATGTCCCCTCTTCAGTTGTTGGTGCTGAATTGGATTCAGCAGTTACTTGTACTACTTCGGTTTCTTCGGTTGATGTGGGTACAAGCTTTACTATATCAGGTACTTTGCCGGTTAGTTATGATGATACAAGTTCTTCTAATACTGATTTGTTTGGTTATTTGCAGGGAGCAAGTGTGGAATTGTATAATGGGAATACTTTGCTTGGTACTGCTGTGACTGATGTTACTGGTGCTTATAGTTTAACCTATACTCCATCGACTGTTGGTGTTATGAGTATTATTGCTGTTTATGAAGATGAATTGTTTTATAAAGGTTCGGATACAAGTAATAATCCGGTTAGTGTTACTGTGAATAGTATTGAAAGGTTAAGTTTAACTGGTGATAAAAGTATATTGTCTTATGCTGATGGTGATGTGTGTGGTTTAACTGCGACTTATAGTCTTGGTACTGGTGCAACTGTGCAGTTATATAATAGTAATGATGTACTGGTTGGTTCTATGACTGATGAGGGTGATGGAACATATACTTATAATTATAGTTCAACTGGTGCAGGAGATATTGGTTTTTATGCCAAAGTTGGTAACCTTGTAACAGAAACATACGGTCTGATTGATGCAAAATATTATGCTTCAAATAGTAGAATAGATGCTGAACACTTTGAGTACAATAATGACAGATACTTATTCTATTCCACATATGTAGTCGCAGTTAATGATGAAATCCATTTCAGATTTAAGTCTGTTCCAACCACTGCGATTGTAGGAATTGGAACTTGGAGTCCAAATATTACAAATCAATACTTAATCCAAAAATCCAATAATACTTATAATCTCATTAAAAATAGGAATGGGGATAGGTCTAATGTAAGTGCATCTGTACACGGTTTCTACACTACACAAGACTTAATTATCAAAGTGGAAACATATAATACTTACAATAAAGCAGTAATTTCCAATGGTTCAAATACTGATTGGTGGGAATTTACTCTGAATAGTGGTAAAATCAGAGTAGACAAATATATGAACGATGATTATGAGATAGAAGTATTTGTCTTATAATGCTTTGATTTTTAATCTCTTAAAGACAAATGAATTGATGTATTCAGATAAATAAATTACTGGTAAGATATTTGTAATGCTCCAAGCACTACTGGAATATGTTCCAATTGATGAACTGGTGCTTAAATTTGTCGCACTAATGGTAAGAGTACCATTTTGCTTTACAAATTTACATCTAATCCAAGCACTTGTTGGCATTGCTCCTGATGGATTAGATTGACTGTTAGTACCATTCACCGTATTACGGAAGATTTTTGAAGATGACCAAGTACCACATTCTGAATGGTTAGTCCAAATATCACTACTGTTTTCAACTAATCTGAAAGTCCATTGCTTTGTTGTTGATGCAGTATACCATATATCAACACTTATTTCAAAATCAGAAAGAGTAACCTCATCTAATTGCAATATTACTGGATTACTTTCAGGAGTTCTACTATAATTGATTTTATATTCTTTATAATCACTATTCCAACTAACATAAGCATTATTTGGATTGGCAAGGAATGTAGAGTAATCTAAATGCTTATCAGTTTGAGCATCATCATATCTTATACAATCTTCAATATCGTATGTTTCTGTTACAAACATACAGTAAAATATTTTATACAAACAATCAAAAAAAATAAGGTGAAAAAAAATGACCACTTGCGACCAATGTTGCTACATCATCAAACTAAAAAAACACATCATAAAAAAACAAAAATTAAAGGAGAATTATTTATGTCAGAGAAACTTGTTGAAGAGTTAACTAAAATTATTCGTGCAGAGTCAACAAATGACCCTGCACCCACAACTTGTGAAGTAATCAAAGCTTATACCAATGACCCATACCATATCGATGTAATGACAGATAATGGAATAATAACATATGTACCTTGCCTATTCTCAAATACTGTTGGTCATAAAGGCATATTAATCTATATTAATAGGGATTTAAATCAACCTTATGCCATCATAGACAACCGATAAAAAACTTGATAAATATGTGTGAACATTGCAAATACAGACAAATAATCGGAAAAAACTGCATCTACAAATCACAAAACAGATGCACCATCAACAAATACTCAAGCAACTACCTATACAAACAAAGAAGGAGGAAAAAAAATTGACAACAAAACAAGACATAATCACAATCGGAAAAATCACCTACGATTACTTCCGAAAAAACAAAACATACCCCAAAAGCTTAAAAGTCAAAGGAACAGATTACACCATCCAAGAGGCAACCTACCTAATGGCATCATTCATCAGCAATCCACAACCAAACATTAATAAAATCAAAGTTGGAGGAGCAAGTAACCCAAATGGTGACCGTGTTAACCGAAGAGTTATAAAAAGTGTTTACCAAGATATGTCAAAAAGGTTAACACAATACATTAAGCAAACCGGAAAATTACCAAATTACATCACCATAGATGGCAAACAAAAATGCTCAATAATCCTATTCATACTCCAACTATCAAAAATCCTAAATGCCTACACCGGATCATTCCCATCAGCAATCCTAATCAACAGCGATGACCTCAAAAAACCAACACCAAAAACCGAATGCAAAAACCCATACAAAGCAACACCATACAACATCAACTATGGCTGTGACAATATGGGACAAAATACCGGTTATTACTGTGCTTGTTCAATGTTACAAAAAATGTTATACAAACTTGGCATCAAAGTCAACCAATCAACATTAGCAAGTGTAATGGGAACAACCACAGCAGGAACAAGTCATCAAGGAATCGATACTGCAATCGAATGGGTCAGCAGAAAATACAATGTCAAACTAAAAAGAGAATGGAAAAACTTCAGCGAGGTAGGTTGGAAAGGAATGGGAGAACAAATGTGCAAACCAAATACTGCTGTTGGAAACCACATCGAATACCGGAACACATATGGACACTACGAATACCCAATCACAATAAACACTACAAACAAAACAATTGAAGTCATCAACAGTCTTGGCAACCAATGTGGAGGGGGATGCTACTGTGGATACATCGAAACAAGAAGCTTTAGTGAACATCAAAGTTACCTCAATGGAATATCCCAAAAAAGCGTGTTAATATTAACAAAGGAGTAATCAACTATGGATAAAGCAAGAGAATACTTACAGAAAATACAACAAATCAACCTGCGAAGAGTACACAACAAAAAACAAAAAAAGTTGGATAAAGAATATGCTGAAAAAGGTTTAACCGATGAAATCTTCCAAAAACAACTTGAATTAAATCAAGAGAAACACAAACAAAACATCCACAATGGAAAATACGAACAATAACACAGTAAGGAGGATTGTAATGGATTTAGTGGAATTAATCCAACAATTAGACACTACAACCGGATTAGAAAGATACACTACTTCTCTGAAAAATGATGGCAATGCAGTTTCGTGGAAGACAACTACCACAATGGATTGTACTTTTGAAACAGATGAAGAGGAAGTAACTATTGAAGATTTAATTCAGTTGTGTTTGGTTCATCGTGAACTTGGTGTTATAGTGTATTTTAATTATACAAGTCGCAGAGAGTATTTGAAAAGGGATTTGGAGGATTTAATCTCCATTTCTCTTAATTAATTTTTTTTAAAAATTAGATGTCAAAAACCAAAACATTTATATACTACTTCTAATAAATTATAATACAACAAGCATAAAACGAGTTGATAATTATGATAAAAACTACCGAAAACTACCAATACGAAATAATGACTGAAGAACAAAAAACCGAAACCGGTTACTATGTGCCAAACTTCCAAGAACTCATCAAACAAGCACCAAACGAAGCAATCGCACAAAAATGGAAAGAATGCGAAGCCAAAATCGAAGAAACCAAAGGCAAAACATTCAGTTTTGATGGATTCGCATTTCGTGGAGTTTACATCATCCAAAAAACTTGTGGACACTACGAAATCTTCCAAACTCCAGTAAGAAGTGAAGATGAACTTATTGACTGGATTGAAAATGTAGCTTTAACCGACAACAAAAAATGCACAAGATGTATTTGTGGAGGACACTAAAAAATCCTCCCTTTTCTTTTTTATGAGGTGATTTGAATGAGTTATAGTTTAGACCACATATTAATCAGACAGCAAAACCGTGCAAGAAATCTTCTTGCTATTGATGAGGTGGACCACTACCTCAAATGCGATGGACCTGCAAGAGCATATTCATTTTATTTGGCATTCTTTGATGGATGCCTTGACTGGAAAACAGAAAGCAGATTGGTTAAAGCAATAATGACCAACAACAGAGCATCCCTGCAAAACATCTGCAAAGACATCCAAAAAGATGCGTGGAAAACCATCCACAACATCTATGACAGATTCGATGCAAGGGGGAACTAAACTATGTGTATTGATTGCAGGATGTGTTATATTGCTGAAGTTGAGGAATGTATCTGCAATAATGCAGATGTGAGATTTGAGAATACTGAATCTGATTTGATGGAAGAGGATATTTAGGAGAAATAACAAAATTATTTACTGGAGTTGATAATAATGGCAGATGCAAATGGTTACACTACAATTAGAATCAAGGAGTCAAGTAGGAAAAAACTTGAACTCCTGCGTGAAGGAACTGGATTAACATTATCTGACATCATCGAAAAACTATTACTTGATGTAGGTGGAACAATCATAGATGATATAACAAACATATCAAGGGATAATACTGCATTTACCTTGCAATATTATGACTTTGACACTAAAGAAGTAACATATCGTGATGTCTCCTTCCAAGAATTACGATTATCAAAAGTGGGTGATAAAATCACACCACAACCAAACCCATCACAACACCATCAAATCGAAATTGCTGAAATATTATATGTAGATGAATCAAGTGTGTTCGTTCGGATCAATGAAACAGTTACTGGGGAATCACAAAACATCTCATTGCAGGAGTTATTGCATATTGATTTGTTCTAACTCCTATCCTCTTTTTTTTATTTTTATTCTTAAACTATTTTATATATCAAGTGAATAACAAATATTTCACTTGTAAGAAGTAGTAAAACTCCTAAAAAAAGAATAGTCATAATTGTGGCATTTTTTTTTGATTGTTAAAAAGATGGTTTAAATCGTTTGGTTGTGAGTTTTTTGTTTACTTGTTTCAATTTCAATTTTTGGGAATATCTATGACTATAATAGATTTTTTTAGGATGGTGAATTACTTCTTACATTCTACCATCCCAAATTAATTAATTAATTTTGTTCTTGAATTGTTTTATAAATCCTATAACCTGCAAATATATAATTGCAGATGTAAGAGGAAAAAAAGTTTTTTTTAGAGTTCATTAGACATCTATCTCAACTATATCCATAGTGTATTTTGGGATTCTTGGCTTCTGTTGGAATCCCTTTTATACACTTGGATACTGTAAAAAAGTATGGATGTTTGGAATAAACCTTTAAAAAGTCTTTTTCATATCTATTTCATAGTTTCCATTTACTTTATTATGCAAAAAATCGAATTTCTTTATACATTCATCTTAAATCTATTTTTTCCTTTTTTTTTACATCTGCAAATTATACTAATCATCTATTTTTTTTGTTCGTTTTAACATTATCGAACATTCTTTTTTTCATAAGATATAACTGCTCAAAAAATAACCTATTAACTGTGGAAATATACAATGAAAAGATGTAGGAAAAACGCTAACTTCTTAATTAGACATCAAACAATTTCCTACCACTTTTCCATAAAATAATACTTTCCAAATGCTCACACACAACATAAAACATACACTACCAACAAAAATATGAGATAGATGACAATGACAACCAACAAAGAATACATTGATGAATACATCACATCAAGAGGACTCACACAAAACACACGAAAAACCATAACCATAATCCTCAAGCACTACAGCAACCACCAAGAATCATCCCTTGATGAATTACTCCAAGAAGCTGACATTGAGGAAGAGCAAGGTATCAGATGGAAACGCAGGAAACTCAAAAAACGATTAACCAATTATATGAATTACTGCCGAGAAACAATGTTACTATCATCAGCGAACAAATATCTCACCACAGTAAAAGGATTCTATACACATCACGAAATTGAGATACATCAACTACCTGCATTCAACAAAAAAACCGGAAACATTTCAGAACCCATCCAGTATGCTGATTTACCGGATAAAGAAATCATACAAAAAGCATTAGAAATATCACAACCAGTAATGAAAGCAGTTATCCTTTTTCAATTATCAACTGGGATGGCAAAAGTGGACACACTTAAACTTACAATATCCGATTTCATCAAAGCAACCTATGATTACCACAAAACAACTGATATTGAAATGGCATTGCAGAAACTCAAATCCATTGATAACCCTATCATCCCATCCTTTAAACTTCGCAGACAAAAAAACAACAAATACTTCATCACTTTCTGCACACCGGAAGCAACAATAGAAATACTCCATTATTTAACCATCCGAGATAATCGTAGGAAATTGCAACCGAATGATCCGTTGTTCAAAATCAATCAGCAATATTATCAGAGGCAATTCAGTAGTATAAATGCTCAACTCAAACTTGGGAAAAAAGGAACTTACAATCGGTTTCGTGGGCATTTACTTCGGAAGTTTCACGCAAGTAATCTTGAGAGAGAAGGAATGGACCGTTATAAAATCAATGTCCTGCAAGGCAAATCCAATGGTGCTGTTGATGATGTGTACTTTTTTGAGGATGAAGTCAAACTGCGTGAAGAGTACATCAAACATATGCAGGGATTGTTGATTTATACTGAAACCTTAACTGTGGATTCACCGGAAGTGATTGAGATTAAAAATGAGAATAGAATACTGAAAGAACAATTATCAGAAATGGCAGAGGTTAAAAATGAAATTCAGAAAATTAAAGACATTTTCAATATAATGGAATAATACTTTCCAAATGGGGTGTTAGGTATTATTTTATATTATCCAAATTACAAATATAAGGATAAATCTTCAAAATATAAAAAGGGAGTTGATATTTGGGAGTAAAAAAAATGGATTATAAAAAAAAAGTGAGCATATTTTTTTTGATTTAAACGAGTTGATAAAATATGATAAGCTTTTATTATAATCCATAATGGGTACAAAAAATGGATTATAGGATGTTATCATTTAGAGAAAATAAAAAGTAGTTCATAAAATCTTGGAAAAAAATAAGATAAACCGGTCGGACAAACCAAAATCGAATCTTTTTCAGCACAGATGGAGAACAACTGTTTAAACCTCAAAAAAATAATTTACCTTAAATCAGTATACTTTTAAAAGCATCTTTTTCATACCCATATTTTATTTATGGTATGGTATTATATTTAAGGTTATTCCTTGAGGTAATTTTCAATGAGTTCTGTTATGATTTGACTCATTGTTTTTTGTTCTTTTATTGCTTTTATTTTCAACTTGATTTTCAAGTTTTCATCTATCCTTACCACTATCCTTTTTTTGTCAGACATTGTTAATCACTTCCATTTATTACTTGTATTATATTATGTATTTGTACACATAAATATATTATATTCATATGTTAATATGGCAATATGGCAAAAGGTTTATATATACCCTATTAACATATATGATATTACATCAGAACCAAATTAATCTGATGTGGAAAAGACTCCTATGAAGATATAATATCAGAGGAAAAAAACAATAAAGGTCGGACAACCAATGAACATCGAAAAAAGAGGGAATAATACTGTATATGTATTATCCGAAAAAGAATATCTTCAATTAAAACAAATGCTCATTTTTGTTGAAGATAAATTAGCACAGATGGAGGGCAAACAATGAAAGCTCAATCATCATTAGACAACTTTGGATCAGTTGCAACCACAACCAAATCCAATAAGTTATCAGATGAAGTAATTGATTATCTCATCGAACACGATTGTCCCTCTATTCAAGAAGAGAAACAGATTGCTGAATACCTTGCTTGTGAAAGAGCAATGCGTGAACATAGGCAACAGAAATATGATGAATACAAAAAAGGATTCATCAGAGTTGGGAGGTGCAAATAATGGGTAGAGTTAAAGAACTATCCTACAACGGATATCTCAACCACGATGGAAGTTTCCTGGTTGCAAAAAGCAACATCAAACAAACCATCATCAATGTAAATCGTAGAGGTAAAACTCCAATCATAACTGTTCGTGGAAACAAAGGCAGTTATGATGTTCAAATCCACAAGAATTTGAAACCAGTAACCGATTTCATTGAAAAAGGAGACTGTGCCTACATCAAATGGAAAATGGGAACTGCTTGGATTGTTGGATTTCAGAAAAGGAAAGCTTAT
>Ga0310696_10010376_pt1 | contig 10725 bp, 9 predicted proteins | sample AusTroGonzalo_MG_4_FD_203885 | JGI IMG/M metagenome (GOLD analysis project Ga0310696, IMG submission 203885) | Bovine rumen microbial communities from tropical cattle in Woodstock, Queensland, Australia - Gonzalo_02 (v2) (version 2) | ecosystem: Host-associated > Mammals > Digestive system >... | reverse complement strand
GGCATATCTTCTGCCGAGTGCTGACGCGGTAAGAAACGGCCTTTGGTAACGGCAGAGAGCATTTTCTCGACAAAGGGTTCAAGATTAATCAAGTCCACATGCATATCACTATGCGTAAGGTTGTAGAGTTCGTCTGCCGCAGAACGGGAAATCTGCTCCACACCGCTCATATCCAGCAAGTATTCGTTGGTTGACACCAAAGAAGCGGCTAAACGCTCCATCATCTGACGCGTATGTAATTCCGCGCCATATTGCTCTTGTATATTGATAATCTGCTTCATACTAACTCATATAATCATAAAGGTTAAAACCATCAGGCACTTGTACAGGAATACGGACCATAATCATTGTGCCTTTGAGATCAATCTCCGACGGCAGAATTAGGCTTTTTCCCGTGCTTGGCAACACGAGGTTAAAAGTGCCGCAAAGGTAACACCATTTTCAAGAACAGGCAAGAAAATGAACGAGAAAGTGGCAAACATCATCGTTGGGAAAATGTAAAAGCCGCCTTACATAGCGGCTTTGAGCCGGGCAGAAACAGAAGCGATGATAAATCCCCTCAATGTACTATACCGCTTAATGCGCGAATTAGGGGAGAGATTCTTTGTCCGCTTCAGATGCTTCCGATACTCCTCCTGCCAATATGCGAGCCGTTCAGGATTCTGCATTTCGGCGGAACATTGCCGCGAAGCCTCTGCAAAGATGTTAATAGCCGCTTTGCGTGTTTCCGCAAGTTCACCCTTATAGGGATTGAGAATCGCATAAGAGTGCGTACGACCATTGCGGGTGCGGTAAACGATTTTCTCCTTCCATGAGATTTTGCCACTAATATTCTGAATGGGTGAAGATGGTGTGAGTGATGCCATAAGTATTTGCTTTTAAGGTTGTTAATATTATCATTTTTCCTTTGTTTGTCATTCGGTGTGAGTTGCTTAATATTTCAATTATCCAACGTATATCTATCGTATATCTAACGTATATCCAACGTATATCCAACGTATATCTATCGTGTATATTACGTAGCTGATAGCGGAAAGGACGCTGCAAAGAATGGAGGTGTTGCAGGGATATGAATGTGGCACTACGGAACAAGAATAGCGAGATTGAGGGATAAGTATATTGGAGTGGCGGGAACAAGTAAGCTGCAGTGTCGGAAAAAGCGTTTATTCGGGGCGTGAGATATGAACGAGATGATGGGTGTAACGTCCGTTTGGATGGTCAGCGTCAGCCGATTCCATAGAAAGAATACCGTGGTTGTCAATGCGTTCGACCTTGACGCGCCCCGAACAGTGCAGCACATTTTTCTTATCAAGCAGAATGCCTACATGCGTGATGTGGGGTTGCTCAATAGTGGTGGCAGGCAGAGGCACACGCTCAATCTCAGTCGAAGACTGTGGCGTATCGTCATCCAACTTGGCGGGATGGTCGAAGAAAAGCAGGTCACCCGGCATTGAATGCTCAAGCGAATAGACAGGATTGCATACATTGAAAAGCGGGTTACGCTTCATCACCATCTGCGAGAGGCCGTACTGCTCGGACGCATTACGCGGCAGAGCAACGCCAAACATCGAAAAGACGGTCTGCGTGAAACCCGAACAATCCATTCCCAAGGCGTTCTTGCCTCCCCACAGATAAGGTATATTGAGGAAGAAACGTGTAGTCTGCATCAGGCTGTCCAAACTGATACCGATAGGGACGGTAATGACCGCCTGCGGGTCAACGCGGAAACGCACGCCTAACAGAGTGAACTTGCCGTTCTTATATGTGAGCAACCGTGTGCCAGCGGTCAAAGGAAGTGTCTGTCCGTTGTTCTCGCTAACGGCATAGGTCATAGGCAGTGCGACACGCGGTACGAAGCCCCTGTTGATGGACATAGACAACTGCTCGATGCGCTGATGTTCGCCCCATTCGTTATCAGACATAGGTGTGAGCATCTTAGTGTCAGCCCATCCTTCCTGTCCGTCCTGATGCAAGCGTATACGAGTCCACCGGCGTGCGTCTTCGAGTACGTCAGCCGTTTCGGCAAAGAGCATCTGCGTGACCATTTCGGCGGTCTCGGCAGCCTCTGCGCGCAAAGGAATGACACTATGGAGCGCAATGACTCTTACCATACTTCTTGCGAGGGGGACTGGTCTTTACGCGGATAGTCGATGGTGTAGTGCAAGCCACGGCTCTCCTTTCGCTCAAGAGCCTGACGTGTAATGAGATAGCCCACGTTAATCATATTGCGCAACTCGCAGATGTCCCTCGTCGGGCGCACACGTTTGAAAAGATCCTCGGTCTCTTCATAAAGCAGGTCCAGACGCTCCCATGCACGGTGCAGACGCAGGTCGCTGCGGACAATGCCCACGTATGCGGACATAATCTGACCCACCTCTTTCTTGTCCTGCGATATGAGGACTTTCTCCTCGTTGGACATCGTGCCTTCATCGTTCCACGATGGAATGCGGTCGTTGAAGTCGCAACCGCTGATAATATGCAGGCTATGCTTGGCAGCGGCATCTGCATAGACGACGGCTTCTATAAGCGAATTGCTGGCAAGGCGGTTGCCACCGTGCAGCCCCGTACAGCTGCACTCGCCGATGGCATAAAGCCGTCGGATAGTGCTCTCGCCGTTCAGATTGACCCTGATACCGCCACACATATAGTGCGCACAGGGAGTAACGGGAATATAGTCTTTGGTTATGTCTATACCTATGCCCAAGCACTTCTGGTAGATATTGGGGAAATGGTGCCGCGTCTCACCGGCATCCTTATGAGTGACATCGAGGCATACGTGGTCAATACCGTGAATCTTCATCTCGTTGTCTATGGCACGTGCCACAATATCGCGTGGGGCAAGGCTGAGACGCTCATCGTACTTCTGCATGAACTCCTCGCCGTCAGGCAGCCGCAATATGCCTCCATATCCGCGCATAGCCTCCGTGATAAGGTACGCGGGATGGGTCTCGCCCGGGTGGAACAGCGCCGTCGGATGGAACTGTACGAACTCCATGTCTTTAATCTGTCCCCGTGCGCGATGAACCATCGCTATACCGTCACCAGTGGCTATATTGGGGTTGGTGGTCGAACTATAGACAGCCCCTACTCCACCCGTTGCAATGACCGTGATACGGCTCAGGTAGGTGTCAATCTTCTGCGTGTCAGGATTAAGTATATATGCGCCATAGCACTCGATGTCGGGCGTATGGTGGGTGACGAGCTGCCCCAAATGGTGTTGCGTGATAATCTCGACGGCAAAATGGTTCTCAAGAACAGTTATGAAAGGATTATGACGCACCGACTCCATCAATCCGCGCTGAATCTCCGCGCCCGTGTCGTCCGCATGGTGAAGAATACGGAACTCCGAGTGCCCTCCCTCACGATGCAAGTCGTACTGACCGTCAGCGTTCTTGTCAAAATTGACCCCCCAATGCACCAACTCTTCAATCTGCGCGGGAGCATTGTGAACCACCTGCTCAACAGCGGCAGGGTCACTGAGCCAGTCGCCCGCCACCATCGTGTCATGAATATGCTTCTCAAAATCGTCCTGCAACAGGTTGGTAACACTTGCCACCCCACCCTGGGCTTTCGCCGTGTTAGCCTCATCAAGAGTGGTCTTGCAGCACAATGCTATGCGGTACTTCTGCTCACGGGCAATCTTGAGAGCAAAACTCATTCCGGCCACACCGCCGCCTATTATAAGATAATCGAATTTTTCTACCATAAGCCGTGCCTTTATACAATAGAAGACTTAAGCAAAGTCAATGATATGATGAATGGAAATGATACCGATAATCTCCTGCGTTTCAGGCGTATCGGTGACCGCCAGCGTAGTTATATTATACTTGTCCATCACCGCCAGTGCGTCGCTGAGCAGTGCGTTCTTGTCTATATGCTTATACGAGGGAGTCATTATGTCGCGTGCCGTTATATGCAGGTCGTCATACTTTTGGATAGCCCGCCTCAGGTCACCATCGGTAATGATACCTATACACTGCCCACCTTCATAAACCATCGTCATTCCCAAGTGCTTGTCGCTCATTTCCGCCGCCAATTGCCGGAAAGGCGTGGTGGTCTGCACCCTGGGTACGGCAGTAGTCATGTGCTGATTGACGCGTCCTAACAATTTGCGTCCCAAAGCGCCACCCGGATGATAAACGGCAAAGTTCTCCGCCTTGAAATGACGGCGTTCCATCAGGCACACAATCAGCGCATCGCCCATCAGCAGAGTGGCTGTGGTGGAAGTGGTCGGCGCCAATCCTAACGGACAAGCCTCCTTGTCCACATGCACCGAAAGCGTCAAATCACAAAGCCGGGCTAACTTGGAATGCGGATCACCCGTCATCGCTATCAGACGGCAACCTATCCGGCGGAGAGGAGCCACAACGTTGATAATCTCCGAGGTCGTTCCGCTGTTGCTCACCAATAGAGCCACATCCTTGCTGTTGATCATACCCAAGTCTCCATGCACTGCCTCCGCCGCATTGACAAAGATGGACTCTGTACCGGTTGATGCCAACGAAGAGGCTATCTTATGACCTATAATGCCGGTCTTGCCGATACCCATCACCACCACCTGACCTTCACAATCGTACATATCAACAGCCCGCTCAAAACTGCTGTCTATACTGTCAGACAGTTTCTCCAGTTCGGCTATCTCCTCGCGAAAGACCTCTTTCGCACGTTGTGTGTCGTTGCTCATAATGTATCCATTGTTTGCTGCATACGGACAGCTTGCGTCAGAATATCCTTTATATCGGCCAGCCGCACCTGGTTGGCTGCATCCGAAATGGCCTTGTCCGGGTCGGGGTGTACCTCAAGGAAAAGCCCGTCTATGCCCACCGCTATGGCCGCACGCATAAGATACGGCACCAACTCCCTGTTGCCCCCCGTCACACCCTCCTGTCCGGAAGGTTGCTGAACCGAATGAGTGGCATCGAACACCACTGGACAACCCAACCGCCGCATTTCCACTATCCCCGTCATATCCACCACCAGCCTCCCATAGCCAAACGACGAACCGCGCTCCGTCAGCCATATATCTGCCTCCGGCGACACGGTCCGTATCTTGTCTATTGCCCCGCGCATATCCCACGGTGCCATAAACTGACCTTTCTTCACATTCACCGTTCTCCCCGTGCGCGCCGCAGCCTGCAACAAGTCCGTCTGACGCGACAGGAACGCCGGTATCTGCAGCACATCCGCCACTTCACTCACAGCCGCACATTGCCACGACTCGTGTACATCGGTCAGTATAGGCAATCCGAACTGCTCCTTTACCTCTTGCAGTATGCGCAGCCCCTCGTCCATCCCAACACCCCGGCCGGACACAGACGTGCGGTTGGCCTTGTCATACGACGACTTGAAATAGAGAGGCATTTCAAGCTCCTGACAAACCGCCTTTAGAGTCTCAGCTGTATGAAAAACAATGTCCCTGCCCTCTATGGCACAGGGACCGGCTATAAGGAACATAATACTTACTTCTTTCTTTTGTAAACGCGGACCCAGTCCACTTGCAACTTACCTTCTGTCACCCTGCGTGCCTTGGGCGAAATGAAAGAATACAAGTGCATATACAGTTTCTCGCCAAAAGGAATCAGATTCTTTGTCCGATAGACCTCGAGGTTATTGACAAACCACACTATCTCATCTTTCTGCCACGAGACAGTATAAACTATATATCTGATGGGTTGCAGACCGTCCAGCATCTTCAGGTGGTCATTGCTGTCATGCTTGTCTTTTGCGCCTACGTATGCTTTCAGACCCGTGTAGTCGAACAGACTGATGAAAGGTATATGTTTCTTGCTGCGGAGATAAATACCATGATTGAGAAAACCTCTGCAACGTACCTTCACCTGCACCACCATTCCTTCTTCTATCGCCACTTTGTCGTTGCTGATAATGTCAGACGTGTACTTGAAGTCTTTCATTACCATACCTTTCTTGGCATCCCATGCAGGAGCGGTAACGTTCTCTTTTATTGTCTTGATATTCAATATGCTGTCTGCCGTTTCTATGTTGCGGCCTTTGTTGTATGCCTGCAGTTCGTTGGTAAAGGTATGCTCACGGACAAACTTGTCTGACGGATAAACGATACCTGGTTTCCAGTCACTTGCCTCTAATCGTGTCCAAGTGAAATCGTCCTCATAAACCTTCTCAAACTGTTCAAACTGCTCAATGGCGCTTTTGTTGGCTTTCAGATAGAATTGTATATCCTCATCTTTTTTGAGAGCCTCAAAACGCGCCTCCTGCCTGCCCTCATCCGTACCTTGCCAGCGATTGGCATCTTGCCAGAAAGCATTCCTGAGACGGAAATCTTCAGTCTCTGTCTCTTTGCGCAATTCCTCGTATTGTATGACTGACTGACGGCCTTCGCCCTCACCGTTCTTCAAGTACTGACGAACATATTTGTCTTTCTTCAACTCGGCAAGGCGGGTCATTTTCCTTGACTCCTCGGTTTCCTTGTACTTCTTACGAGTCAGTTCCCTCTTCTTCGCTTGAAAATCGGAACTTGCGACCACTTTCTCCAACATCAAGTACTCACGGAACTTGTCCGTTTGCTCCACTTTGCGATAGCGTTCCGCATCAAGACGGGTCTTCTCCATTAACTCTTCAAACTTCGGGGTGAGGAGCAACTCACGACGCAAAACGGCTCTTAAAAAGAATAGATTCATATCTTTGGGTGTTAAATAATTTACTTTTTAATTGGTTATCGACTTAAGGCACTCATACAAATCATTGAGTTTCTCCACATACACAGGTGCATATATTTCCTGTTCGGGCAGAAACTTAAGACTGTGCATGTGTTCTGACTCCGTTAGCAGACCGTCATAAAAACGCTCATAATTGACCACAAAAAGCGGCTTCCTGTGTTCGCCCACCGTACCTGACGCTATCACATCATACATCTCGTCCAGCGTACCGTAACTGCCTGGCAGACACACAAAACAGTCTGCCAAGTCGCGCATCTTCTGCTTGCGCTCCGCCATAGTACCTACCACAAACAGCACATCGCAGTTTTGCGCCTTGCGCCTTGACTGGATGATGCGGTTAGGCACCACACCTATTATCCTCCCGCGTCGCTCAGCCGTCACGCCGCCCAAGTCCGCAGCCTTGCGGTATGAATCGCTAACACGTGACATCAGCCCCCCAGTCGCACCTCCATATACAAGACTGTACCCGTTCAAGGCAAGCCATTCGCCCAACTCGTCACCTAAGCGAAGATAATCCTCCGGAATACAATCCTTGGCTGAACAATAGACGGCTATATTCATCTCTTATGCGTCTATCTTTGCGTATGTAGCGTTCTGTTCGATAAACTCACGTCTCGGAGCCACGTCATCGCCCATCAGCATCGCTATGGTGCGGTCAGCCTCCGCCGCATTCTCTATGGTCACTTTCTTCAGCAGGCGGCGTTCGGGATCCATCGTCGTCTCCCACAACTGCTCGTCGGACATCTCACCAAGACCTTTGTACCGCTGGGTCTTGATCTGTTTCTCATCGCCATTGCCGTACTTCATTATGAAGTCGTGACGCTGCTGGTCGTTCCAGCAGTACTCTTTGTAATTGCCCTTCGAACACATATACAGAGGTGCCATCGCTATATACAGATGTCCCTGCTCAATCACTTCTTTCATGTGACGGAAGAAGAGCGTCATAATCAGGGTGGCTATGTGCGCGCCATCCACATCGGCATCCGCCATTATTATCACCTTATGATAACGTATCTTCGACAAATTCAATGCCTTCGGATCATCCTCCGTGCCAAAGGTGATACCCAACGCGGTGAATATATTCCTTACCTCTTCCGACTCAAACACCTTGTGCTCCATCGCCTTCTCCACGTTCAGTATCTTGCCTCGCAGGGGCAGAATAGCCTGATGGGCGCGGTCACGTCCCGTTTTGGCTGTACCGCCAGCAGAGTCACCCTCGACGAGGAACAGTTCGCATTCGGCGGGATCCTTCGATGCGCAGTCCGCCAATTTGCCCGGCAGTCCGCCTCCGCTCAAAGGAGACTTGCGCAACACGCTCTGACGTGCGTTCCGCGCCGCTATACGCGCCTGAGCCGCCAGAATGACTTTCTCCACAATGCGCTTGGCATCATCAGGATGCTCCTCAAGATAATTGGTCAATGCCTCACTCACGGCAGAGGACACCATACCCGCCACCTCCGAATTGCCTAACTTGGTCTTGGTCTGGCCTTCAAACTGCGGCTCCGCCACTTTCACGGAGATAACCGCCGTCAACCCCTCGCGAAAATCATTCGGATCAATGGTTGCATTGCCCTCTTTGTCACGAAGTTTGGCTTTCTCCAGCAACTTCGACTCCTCCGCATACTTCTTCATAACGCGGGTCAAAGCCGCACGAAAACCCGCCACATGGGTACCGCCCTCTATCGTGTTGATATTGTTCACGTACGAATGTACGTTCTCATTGAAATCGCTGTTGTATATCATCGCCACTTCTACGGGAGTGCCATACTTGCTCGTATTCAGATGTATAACCTCCGATATCAGAGGGGTGCGAGTCTGGTCGATATACCTGACAAACTCGCTCAAACCTTTCTCCGAATAGAACGACTCCTGCTTGTACGACCCGTCGTCCATCCTTACGCGCTTGTCCTTCAGCGTTATACGCACACCAGCATTGAGAAATGCTAGTTCCCTCATTCGGTTGGCCAATATATCCCACTGATAGACAGTCTCTGTAAATATGCTGTCGTCCGGCAGGAAATACACAAATGTGCCTGTCTTGCGCTGCTCCCAATTGCCTACAGCCTCCTGCTCACTGATATTGTGCACAGGTGCCAACGGCTTGCCCTTCTCATAGTCCTGACTGTGGATCGCACCGTCACGATAAACCTCCACATGCATTTTCTTGCTCAACGCATTGACACAACTGACACCCACACCGTGCAGACCGCCGCTCACCTTGTAACTGTCCTTGTTGAACTTGCCACCGGCATGCAGCACCGTCATAACCACCTCCAAAGCGCTCTTATGCTCCTTTGGATGCATATCGACCGGTATGCCGCGACCGTTATCCTGCACCGTGATTGAATTGTCAGCATTGATATGCACCGCTATCTCATTGCAAAAACCTGCCAACGCCTCATCTATTGAGTTATCCACCACCTCATATACCAGATGGTGCAAACCTTTCTGGGATATGTCGCCGATGTACATCGCAGGGCGTTTACGTACTGCCTCTAATCCTTCGAGTACTTGAATACTCGATCCATCATACTTTTCTGTTTCTTCCATTGATTAGATTGTTCTATACAGCCTTCTCTGAGGAAAGAAGTCACGAAGGTGAGTCACCTGCATCTGATCAAACATTTGTGTGTCACCTGCTTTTGCTCTGATGATTCCTCTTTCTGACTGTTAATATCCATTGCAGCCCGCATTTTTCAGACTGCGTTACCAAAAAACGCGCAAAATTACACTTATTTTCCCTATTACGCAAAATCTTCTTTTGAAAAAATGCAAAAATCTTTTTCATCATCCGCATATCCGCTGCAACTCCAACCAAACTCCCCATATATTCCTGCGCACGCCCTCTGAACTTCCACGGGACTCATATCCGGATTTCCACATGACATGTCTCTTTCACCCGCCTGCCTCTCCGATACTTTCAGAAACGTGAATGTACATTATCGCTACACACATCCACACTGCTTCACCACATCCAAAACATAAAAAAGTCGAAAAAAACTCGAAAAAAGGACGAAAAAAACTCGAAAACAAACATTCCGGAAATACAAAAAAAAACGTGCCGGATTCCATAAATCCGACACGGCTCTTTCTCGCAAAATCCGCAACAAACACTATTCAGTCTCCATTGACTCAATCTTACTGAGCAACGTTATCGCACCGCCCACAGTCCTGACCTGGTCTATCGTCGCATAAATCTTGCCCGTTGCATAACCTTTCTTGTCCTTATCCTTCACCAACTGACAACGTTGGGAACGTGACTGGATAAAACGAAGTATCTTGTCAAACGCCTTGCTATGAAAGTACCGCTTCTTATTGGTAGTAAAGTATATCACCATCCGCTCACGTTTCAAAAACACTTTTTCTATCCCTAACCTGCAGCACAGCCACCTCAGTCTCACTACCTGCATCAGTTCTTCCGCCTCTTCGGGAATCTTGCCGAAACGGTCTCTCAAACGCTTGCAGTATGCCTGCAGTTCATCCTCGTTCTTCAGACTGTCCAACTCCCTGTAAAGAGACAGCCTCTCGGCTATGTTCTCAATATATGTGGCAGGGAATGACAGCGGCAAGTCGCTCTCTAACAAGCAGTCATCGCACCATACCCGTTCCTCCTTCTCGTCTGCGTCATCCTCCTTTACTGTATCTTCAGGAAGCATCTCTTCTTTCAACTCCGCAACAGCCTCATTCAGTATCCGTTGATAGGTCTCATACCCCAAATCTGCGATGAACCCGCTCTGCTCGGCACCCAGCAGGTTGCCCGCACCGCGTATATCCAAGTCTTGCATAGCCAAGTTGAAGCCCGAACCCAGATCCGCAAACGTAATCACCGCATCTAAACGACGCCGCGCATCGGCTGTCAGCAACTCCCTGTCTGGGGCAATCAGGTAGCAGTAAGCCTTCCTGTTACTCCTGCCCACTCTGCCGCGCAACTGATGTAAATCGCTCAAACCGTAATGCTGCGCACCGTAAACAAGCATCGTGTTCACATTCGGTATATCCACACCGGACTCAATAATGGTCGTCGCCACCA
>Ga0310696_10010374_pt1 | contig 10725 bp, 24 predicted proteins | sample AusTroGonzalo_MG_4_FD_203885 | JGI IMG/M metagenome (GOLD analysis project Ga0310696, IMG submission 203885) | Bovine rumen microbial communities from tropical cattle in Woodstock, Queensland, Australia - Gonzalo_02 (v2) (version 2) | ecosystem: Host-associated > Mammals > Digestive system >... | reverse complement strand
TTCTACCCCTCCGAAAAAATCCCACTTATTACCATTTACATCCATCAGATTGATGGTATAAAGGTCAGTATCTCCGATCTGTTCATAGCCGATCACTACAGCGGTCAGGCTATAGGTCTCAGCGGTTGCGGTAGCCATCCCACACAAGGCAATCAGCAGGATGGTGGCAATGGTGGCGATGGTGATAATCTTCGTAGTCTTCATGGTTTTACGTCCTTTCTGGTTTGCTTCGGGTTTTCCTTCCCTGTACCTTACATCTCTATTATACTCGTTTCTACCGGCTTGTCAACTACTTTTTTTAACTTTGCTGAAAAAAGTTTTTGATTCCGGAAGGGTTAGCACCCTTCCGGATCCATCTCACGGACATTGACTTCTTCGCCCATTTCGGGATTCTGAACCTTCCGAATCTCTTCGGCTTTGGCTTCGGCTTCTTCCTCAGTGAGATTCTGAGCAACCGTCATAGCAACCAACATATCAGCGTCCCAGTCGTAGTAGGTCTCAATCACTTCGTAGTTCTTCATCGTTCGTTCCTCCTTCGTTCTTGAGGGTGTTCCACCCTGTGACTGTATATTACCATATTTACCGGCTCTTGTCAATACCCTTTTGAAACTTTTGTTGAAAAAGTTTTTCTATCGGTTCTTAAGAGAACCGATAGAAAATATGGTAGAAAATGGTGCCCTCAGCAATGCCAGACATTTCAGCCAAAGCAGAGCCATCAGAGTGCCACTCCATCGGGACTTCCTCAGCTACCAGACCTGCTTCCTCACAATACTTGACCAAGGTCGCCCACGAGGGAGTCGCCTTGCCTTTCCAATCCCACCGCATGCGTTGATAGGTGGTCGGGGTAAACATGCCTTTATACAGGTACTCACCTTTGCGGTCGATCTTGGCAAAGTGGGCAACCATCTTTTTAGCTTCAGCGATTTTCTCCATCATCATAGCGGTCATTTTTTTCTTCCTTTCTGGTGTTTGGGATTTTCCTTTCCCTTTCGACATTTGTATTGTACCATAGTCTTGCCGGCTCGTCAATACCCTTTTGAAAATTTCTTCAAGATTCGAGGAGGTTAAACCTCCTCGATCTCGACCACATGATCCGTGGTATCCGTATAAACACGATACAGGACATCATCTTCAGAAATGAAGTAACAATGATTTCCGCACTGCATGAGATCGGTACCATCCCACCAGATCTCCTCCATAATATATGCGCCCATCATCATCTCAATCATCGTTCTTACCTCCTCCGTTCTTTCTATAATCATTATATCGAACCGGATGCTACATTTTTTGATCATCCCTCGGCCGGCCGGTCGCGGGAGGGTTACGCTTGCGCGTAACCCTCTTTTTTCAATTCCTTTACGCGCGCGGTCAGCGCGGTTTTGGTCTTAAAATATTCGCGATTAGTGGCGCGACCCCCGAGGCGCGTAGTCAAATAAAATCCTTTGGGCATCTTCACGATATCAAGCGTTTTCATTTTCTTTCTTCTCCTTTCTTGGATTAGGCGCGCAGACCGCGCGCCCTTCCTTCTGCCTTCAGCATGTCCGCGACCGCGTGGCGATCAGCCCACGGAGCGCAGGGGATTTCAATCACATCGGTGATTTTCTCTCCATCATAACCGCGCAGGATCGCGGTCTGATTCTTGGTGAACTCGGCGGTATACTGTGTGTTTTTCATGGTCTTTACTTCCTTTCTTTTTGAGGTTTTCCCTCTTTACGGTCTTATTATAACAAACAAGATGATTATTTTTTTCATCATCGCGGAAGGGATTAAATGATCCCTTTCGCTTTTGCTTGTGCGGTCACTTCCGCGCGCTGTCTTGCGATCTCCACAAGTTCACGCTTGGTGCAGGAATAGTCATCAGACATATTCGCGCAAAACTCATTACCATCGAGGATTTCTAACGCTTTTTCGTAATCCTCGCGCGTGTTGATTTCCCACGCTTTACCAAACTTCACAAGACCCATCTTTCGAGCCTCCTTTCCCTCTTTCCATTATTACTATACCATAGGGGATGATACATTTTTTAGTCATCCATGTCTATGATATGTGCTTCATCATCTAAGGCCAAGAACCGCGGGAGCGCTTGCTCGGCTTCCTCATGAGTTGCGAATGACTCATAGTGATCGATTGCTTCAGTATGGGAGCCAGTATCTTCCTCGGTATAATCCGCATCTTCCACATATTCCCACCAAACGATAACTGACATTTTTCTTACCTTCCTTTCTTTCTGAGGTTTCCCCTCTTACGATCCTATTGTAGCATACTTTCCGGAGTTCGTCAACAACTTTTTTAGAAACCTTTTCTGATGACGGTGGTATTAATACCACCGTTCAATCAGTTCACCATTATGATAAATCCGATAATCCTCATCACCGGAAGCACAGGCGACCCACTCGCAACCCTCCTGCTCCATCACAGCATAAACGGCTTCGATAGTGTCATAAGTTCCCATAGACTGATAAGAGCCATACCGATCAAAGTATCCATATAGTTCGTACATTTCCATTTCCTTTCCGGTTTATGGGGGTTTTCCTTCCCCTCGTTACTGCCCTATTGTATCATACCTTATTCCGGTTGTCAACACCTTTTCAGCCGGTAGGCGAAGAACTCTTTTTTCAAAAGGGTATTGACTTTTCCTATCAGATATGGTAATATATAGTCACGGAAGGGATGGAGGTAAGCGCCCTCAAATGCCACCCGCGCGAGCGGTTACGGGGAGTGGGAACCAAAAAAAATGCTACCAGAGGGGACAGGTAAGACCGCCCTCTTTTTTTATTCAAAGTTTTTCAAAAAGGGTATTGACTTTCCCTATAGGGTATGGTAATATATAGGCACAGGGAGAGAGCACTCGAACTGAGGGGTCTGAGGCGGGCAAGCGTAGGACCCCTAACAAAGCAGAGGGAAGTCAGCAGACGTAACCTCTGCTTTCTTTTTATCCAAATAGTTCGGTACCTAACGATCCAATCTTCGCCGGCCGAAAAATTTTTTAACTTTTTTTTCAAAAAACTATTGACAACGGCCGGCCGGTAGTATATAATATAATCAGAGGAGGGGAAGCGGATGACTCGGACCCACGGCGGAGATGCAATTTTTTAAATTGTACGTACAACCTTAATTCTCAGCCGGCGCGATACTTTAGCACGCTAAAGTGTTAAAGCATGAAAGATGTAAAAAATGGTCTGACCAGATTTGACATTGTCTTATCTGGTCAGAGCCTTCAGCACTTCAACGATCTCGGCGGGCTCGTGTGCCCCTGTTCCCCATCCTTCACGGTTAGGCTTTTCATCATCGAAGAGAATCCCACCACCGCAAGCGATGTGCTTTTTGGTACCATATTCGACAACCTTGATTTCGTTCCATTTAACGCTTGGAAGATGTTTCCGAAGCCATGCCCGCTTTGCTTTGGCGACTCGCTCGTTATATTCGGCGGTTCCGTTCTTTGCTGTCCAAGAAATAATCCCGATCTCGTGCCCCTTCCTCTGTGCCATGTTCAGCAGACGGGCAATCAGTGCAAGATTTCCAATCCCCTTGGCTTCAGTGTAGGGACGGGTATCTCTTGCGATGATAGCAGGGAGCCAATCCTGCACGCCGTACAGGTCGGCAATCGTGCCATCCATATCGAACCAGATCTTCATTCGGTAACCCCCTTTCTGATTACATTATACACAAACCACACCGGAACACAATTGATTATTTGGGAGAATTTCTTACCAAATCCGACATCCTGTATCGGCCGGCTAAAATAAAAATTTTCCAACTTTTTTAGAAAAAAGGGGTTGACATATCCCGCCGGCTATGTTATACTATATACAGATGAAGGGAGGCAAAAGAAGATTCGGACCCACGGCGAACCTGCCCAACTTTAAGTTGTCCGTACAAATTCAACCGGCCGGCGAAAGGTCAAAGTCAGTCAAAGTCAAAGTCGACAGCGTGCTTTAGCACGCTAAAGCATTAAACCCACCTACATAATAGGTAGGCGGTGAAACAGGCGAGATACCTCGGCAGGCGAGGTATATCGGCAGACGAGGTACCTCACCACACGAGATGCCTCTGCGGGCGAGGCACTTTAGCACACTAAAGCGATAAAACAATAAGATATTACAGAAATGTTACAAAGCTGTTACAGCTGCGTAACAAAACTGTCATATCAGCTACCGAAATTGTAATAAAAAAGTCGCAAAATTTTAACACTTTGTAACAAAAACCCTCTTGTAATCCGGTGTCCTTTATGCTATACTTAGTCCATCGAAAGGGGGTTTCCAAGATGACCATGACCGAAATGATGAACCGCTACAACGCCCGCTCCGCCTCTCACCTGTACGCACTCGGCTTCGTGTGCGGTGGCAAGCTCTATGTCGTTAAGCTGAGCTTCGCTGAGCTGAGCCGTTTCTTCAAGCTCGACCGTGCAAGCTCCAAAAAGGGCGGATACCTCAAAATCCGGATTAAGCTGAGTTCCAAGGACCGTGCCGAGCTGAGCCTCACCGCTGAGTGCCTGGGAGCTGAGTCCCTGCTGACGAAGGACACCGCCCACAACAAGGGCGAAAACTTCGAACGGGAGCTGACCGAACGGTGGACAGCTGAGACCTGGGTCAAGGACAGCGTTCCCTTCTGGGTCAAGGGCGACATCACCGTGAACGGTGAAGAGATTCAGGTCAAGCTTGACGGGGCTGAGCTGACCAACGAAAAAACACTGGCTCGGATCGCCTGAGCCAGTGAATGACCAAAAAATGTAGCATCGCATTTGATATACTTATTACAGAAAGAGAGGTAAGGAACATGACTTTTACTGTGATTGACCCCAATGGCAAACGCTACACCATCGACCTGGAAACACTCGACGACCTGCAAGCCCTTGCTGATCGCTATGGATGGATGCCCTTCAACATCAACTTCATTGATATGGTCATCACACTTAATGCGTGATGACCTTTTGTCCGTACAACTCATGCCGGCCGACCACCACAATGTATTATTTGGCATAAAATTTTCCCATATTTGCTATTCCATTCTCATGTGAATATGATATAATGTCAGTGTCGAAGGGAGGGGATCCCCAAGGGAACCGCTTGACCACCCGAGCAGGACGCGATGGCTTGGAAGGTCGGTAAACGAGGCGTCTGGGCGCCGCCACTGAGGAATGGCGGGTAGCAGTGCCGCACAAGGGTGCGGATGATCCGATCGAAACGACGGGGAGTCTGGTCTACTGAATCCCGCGGGGGATGGATGGTGAGTCCGAAACTGCGGGCACGGGGAGGCGAGGGGCAAAGCCCATACAACGTCCACAGGGCGGGGTGTGACCCATGAGAGTCCGTAAGACCCCTGTCGAAGCCACCGCACCATGTAAACAAGGGAGAGAACAAAGTTCTCTCCTTTTGTGCGTACAACTTTGGCCGGCCAAATTCAGCCGGCCGGCCGCAAATGTTACAGAAGTATGACGAAACCGTAATAAAAACTTAACAAAAATATCTATTGATTTGTAACAATTTCTATGATATACTGTTTACAGAAAGAGGAAAGGAAGGTACGAAGCATGAAGTACGTAGCAGTTGGAACAGATGTGTATGAGGTCACTCCCGATGGTCAGCACTGGGTGATGCACAAGCGGTTCAAGACCGAAGGCGGAGCCGCTCGGTACGCTGCCCGCAAGAATGGGCAGCGGAAGTGAGCTGGAGCTGCCAGCTGGGCTGCCAGCTGGCAGCTTGCCGGCGAGCTGGACGAAAATTTGTTGTTGACAAACTGACCGTCCTATGATATAATGTAGGCACAGAGAGAGGAAAGGAAGGAAACCACGATGACACTGACCGAAATGATTACCGCTTACAACGCACTGACCGCCGCCGAAGGTTACATCTTTGGATTCATCTACGATCACAAACTCTACTATGTTGAACTGACCCACCTCCCCACCGAAATTCTCAAGTTCAACCGCACTTCTTCCAAGCGTGGCGGCATCCCGAAAGTTCGGGTGCGTGCCAATTCCAAATTCCGCTTGATGATGGTAGATAGCGGAAAGGCGATTTGCCTCGGTGGCGAAGAACTCCTTGACACCGCAGACCAGTACAACAAGGGCGAGCGGTTTGAACGGGTCATCACCGAAACCCTCACCGCCGAAACATGGGTAAAAGACTCCGTACCCTTCAACGTGGCAGGCGATATCACCCTTCACGGCAAGCAGATCCAAATCAAAATGGATGGTGCGGAACTGACTAACGAAAAAACCCTCATGCGGATCATGGCCGCATGAGGTTCGGCCGGCCAGCAGATGACTAAAAAATGTAACATCCCTTTTGTTATTATTAGTGTGTAAGAAAGAGAAGGAGGATCTCAAGATGGATGATTTTGAACTGTACGATGGCGAGTACCTCGACTGCGAGGAGTGCGAAGACTATCCCGATGACTACTGGTATGAGGATCAGGATGCCCTCGAGATAGGGTTCGATCCCTATATGGGATGCTACTCGGACGATTGCTAATCGTCCGAGCCTCGGCCGGCCGAGTAAAAAGTTAACAAAATTGTAACAATTTTATACTTGATTTCGTAACAAATTTATGCTATAGTATATACAGAAAGAGGAAAGGAAGGTATCCAAAATGGAACTGACAGTCAAGAATCTCCCCACCACCTACAAACCCTACATTGTCGCCCGCGTGGTCGATGGCGACCTCTGGTACTGGGGTTCTTGGGACGATGAAGAACGTGCCCACACAGTTGCCAATGAGATCGGTGGCATTGTGGTCTACGGAGAGGAGCTGTGAGCTGTGACTAACAATAAACTGTGCGACTTTCTCGGTGGATTTGGATGCGCCGTAACCTTTATCAGTATGGTGCTGATCTTCTTTGGTGAGAACTGTTGGATCGGAGCGATCACAGGCATCGCCACCATGATTATCTCGCAAGTTAATTACGACTAACTTGCGACTCTGGCCGGCCAGCCGAAAAAGTTAACAGAATTGTAACAAAATTATACTTGATTTTGTAACAAATCTATGGTATTATAATAATGTCGAAAGGGACAAGAAAGGAAGGAAAGAAAATGGTACGAAAATTCAAGGATCACCCCTACGCACAGGCACAGGTCATCGAGCAGGATAAAGCCAAAACCCTTCAAAGTTACGAAACGATTATTGCGGAGCTGGACTCTGAAGGCTGGCTCAAGATCCTGACCTTGGAAAACCCCAACACAGGCAAGCTGTCACATACCACGATCCGCCACCTCGGTTGGTTTATGCGGGAGCTGGGCTTTACTTACCAGCTGGCAAAGCAACTGTACTATGATCACAAGCTGTTCAATATTCATACAGGGGAGGTAATTGACTGTGAATGATTCCATTATTCGGCGAGAGTACGCCTATTATGTGAGATACTTCCGCTTTATGTATGGCGATTATGCCTACATTGTGGACTATCAGAGATTCAAGGCTCAATATCCTTTCTGGTGTCCCGCAAATCGACTCGATCTCGATTCACTTGAAAAAGAAAGGGGTTAATCCCCTTTCGGCCGGCCGCGAATTTAACAGAATTGTAATAATTCTGTTATTGTTTTGTAACATCTTTATGGTATAATATCAGTGTCGAAAGGGAGGAATGAAGAATGGATCGCACGTACAAGAAAGATGCCAGTTATCCCCACCCTACAAACTATCCCCATCACAATCGCCACACCAACCATCGTGGTCTGCGGAAGCGGATGGATCGCCGCAAGCTGAACCGCGAGGTCGCGAGCTGGGTCGCCGCTTAACGCGGTGGCGAGCTGGGCGAGCTGGACAAGACAAGCTGTACACGAGCTGGACAAAGGAGGAACATAGCATGAAACAATTTTTCGACTACATCAAAGAAACCCGTGACATCGAGATCCCTGAAGGTAATATCCCTGGAAGTTGGTTTAAAGAAAATCATCTACCAATGGTGGTACGTTGCTGCTGCTGTGAGATGACAATGGCTTTACCTTCTGCGTATATTGATGACGAGGGATACACCTACTGTAGTGATTGCGCGGGTGTAGATGAAGAATAGACTTCGGTCTATTCTCGCCGGCCGCCGATTTAACAGAATTGTAACATTTTCGTTCTTTTCTTGTAACATAATTATGGTATAATAATCATGTCAGAGGGAGAGCGAGCCAAGAAGGTCACAGACCACAGTGCCACTCCCCACTCTGACAAAAAAAACACTTGACATTCTCCACAAAATGTGGTAGAATAAATATGAAAAGAGGAAGGAAACCTCCCAAACCAGAAAGGAAACAGCCATGAAGAAAGGCACTCTGAACACCATCCTGTCCCTCATTTCCACCATCGACACTCCCGAAGCCGAAGAGGTTCGTGCGGAAGTTACCGCTGAACTGAACAGGGGCAAGGAGAAGGCTGATGCCAATCGCGCCCTGTATGAGCAGGCGAAAGAGGTTGTCCTCAGCGCCATCGGTGAGACTCCTGTGACTATCGCAGAGGTCTACGAGGAAGTTAAGGATAGGCTTCCGCAGGGCTTCACCAAGGCAAAAGTCCAGTATGCTCTGATCCATTACTGGGAAGATGCGGTGGTGAAACACGAGGGCAAGGTCAACACCTACACCAAGGCGTAAGACCTCCTCGCCCCTCCCCTTTGGGGAGGGGTTTCCATCACCCTCGCGCTTTAGCACGCTAAAGCGCGCCGGCCGAAAATTTGTACGTACAAAATTGTATACAGTATTCTTTGAAAAAAATTCTTGACAATTCTCAAATTTATGGTATAATTATTACAGAAATCAGAAAGGAAGTGTGTAGCATGGCAAGCAAAGCGACTCTGGAAAATCAACTCCGCAACAAATTTCTGTCCTTTATCTCTGATACAATCTCCCAGGAAATGGAAACTGATGTGCTTGCGGTGAGCGCAAGTGAACTCGCTATTCCTGTACTCGATGGTGAAGGCAATGAAAAATTCGTGCTGATTAAGGTCAGCATCCCTCGTGGTCAGCGTGATGGCGATGGTGGTTACATCCCTTACGATGGTTATGCGGCGCATGATGCCTATATCGAAGAACAGACAAGCAAGGCACAGGAACGCGCAGTGAAGAAAGCCATGAAAAAGGCCGAAAAAGGTAAGAAGAAGGAGGACTAATCATGATAGTCAAGCAAGTCAAATTTCGTTGTCCTAATGTAGATACTATTGAGGGCAAACAACACGCCCTTGGAGGAATCGCGATATACGAACATGATCTTGACAAGACTCCCCAATATATCGTTTGCGGTTGTTGCGGTGGTCTTTTTGTCCCCAAAGATTTTGAAATCATCCGAGTACTGGAATGGCTTCCTATTTCCACAGCAATTATGGGCGAGTGATCGCCCATTTTTATTTGCGTAAATTGTACGTACAAATCGCGCCGGCCCATTTAACAGAATTGTAATATTTTTGTTCTTTTTCTGTAACATCTTTATGATATAATATAATTGTTCCAAGGGAGAACGAAACCACCGAGGTGAGTAGGGTGCGCAACCGAAAGTAGTAGGTCAAAAGGGTAAGCGGAGTAGCGCCCCAAGGAAAAGTGGTACTGACGAGTGCCCATTTTATGGGGTTACGAAGCGCACCCCTTACAGAGAAAAGTGCTTGATTTACTGGGATGGACCTTGAGGAGGTGTACTCCTAACAGGGTGGTCAGGAAGCGTGTAATCCCAACGTGAGAATGGCCCAGGTAAGCGCCCCACCTGTTACAAAGTGGGCGCATTTTGCGCCGGCGCAATTTCATTTTGCCGGCCGCAGATTTAATACTTTTGTAACAATTTTGTGCTTGACTTTTAACATACCCCCATGATATAATAACTATGGAAAGAGGAAAGGAGATTGAACGATGAGAACGATTTGGTTTGACATGGATGGAACGATTGCGAATCTGTACACAGTAGAAAATTGGCTTCCGAAATTGAGGTCACAAGATGCTTCACCCTATGCCGAAGCTGCGGTCATGCTGAATATGAGCCAGCTGGCTCGGCTGCTGAACCGCTTACAAGTCATGGGATACAAGCTGGGCATCATCAGCTGGCTCAGTAAATGCCCCACCCCAGAGTATGATGAAGCTGTGAAACAGGCGAAGCTGGACTGGCTGGGTCAGCATCTGGCAAGTGTGAGCTGGGACGAAATCAAAATCGTCAAGCATGGGATGCCTAAAGAATGGTTCATGAAATCTGATGATGACATTCTGTTCGATGATGAAGCACCCAACAGGGAGCACTGGAAAGGTGACGCTTACGAACCCGAAATGATTATAAAGGTGCTGAAGCACCTTCTTGGGAGGAATTGGTAATGACATATACAGAAGCGTGCCCCAAATGTAACAGTGATGAATATGAAATCAATGACTATGGCGACAACTTTGACCAGTTCGGCGCGGAACAGTGGTGGGTATGTACTTGCGCCAAATGTAACACGAAATTTCATATAGACAAAATGTATAAATTGACTGAAGTTATCGTAGAAGAGGGCGAGTTAGAGTAATCTAACTCGCGCCGGCCACGAATTGTATACAGTATACTTATAAAAAGTACTTGACTTTTACTGAAATTCTGCTATAATATAATTGTTCCAAGAGAGAACACTAACCCCAAGTGGGTTGAGAAAAAATTTTGAAAAATTTCTTCTCAAACACTTGACAGGGAGCAGAAATTCTGCTATAATATAAGTGTTCCAAGGGGAACAAAATAAATTTCGCAGAGTGGCACTGCGACTCTCAATGCCATGAGTAAAGGAGTTCATAT
>Ga0310696_10010370_pt1 | contig 10728 bp, 11 predicted proteins | sample AusTroGonzalo_MG_4_FD_203885 | JGI IMG/M metagenome (GOLD analysis project Ga0310696, IMG submission 203885) | Bovine rumen microbial communities from tropical cattle in Woodstock, Queensland, Australia - Gonzalo_02 (v2) (version 2) | ecosystem: Host-associated > Mammals > Digestive system >... | reverse complement strand
CCCCTCGCCACATACGAGAAGCGCTGCACCTTCTTCGCGTGGCTGAAGCGTGTGGCTAAGAACGCTGTCATGGAGCGCCTGATTGAGGAGCATGAGATTCCTGACGTGCGCTCCTACACAGTGGGCAATACCCGCCTGACCCTGCTCTCCCAGCCGCAGGACAAGTGCAAGATGGTTATCGATGACCTTATGGTTGGCAGCAAGTATCACAGCCTGCTGACTGCCATCTACGTGGATCGCCTGTCCGAGGATAAGATTATGAAGCGTCTGCACATTAAGAATGTTGCGGATTTTGAAGAAGCCAAGAAAAAGGGCGAATACAAATTGAAGGATGCTTTGCTTCGCTCAGCTTCCTACTATGTAGAAGATGTGCTTCATGAGAAGTCCAAGCACGTGGTCACCGTTTCTTCGGAATTCGTGGCTGACCTGTCTGAGTGGTGCAAGGCAAAGTCCGGTGTAAACCCTCTGTCTGACGTGTTTGGCACAAACCTCACAGACGAGGAGGTATGCCAGAAGACAGTGGACTTCTTGTATGACTTCTCTGCAAAGCTGTGGCCTGAGAAGGTTGGCAATCCCAACGAGACTGATGAGAAGATCATCAAGAAGAACAAGGAGAAGGCAGAAAACAACAAGCGCGATCGCCTGATCTGGTGTGAGCGCTTCATCAAGAATACGCCCCCTGTGGAAGTTGCAGACAAGGTCAACCATGACCGTGGATGGCTTGACACTCGCTACTCTCGCCTGAAGGAGAAGTTCGAGAAGGCCATCAAGCAGTGGTGGAACTCTCACGCCGCATAACCGATAAACAAAGAGATGACCATGATGGAGAATTATATCACACTTCGCAAGGCCGTTGAGCAGAAACTGTTGTCGGAAGAAGACTGCGCACGTGCAGTCTATCTTCTGACAATCTTCATAAAGAAGATGCAGTATGAGTCGCATGGAGGTGGGCATTTTAACATCAATCCTGATACTGTACTCATTTTGAAGGAGCAGGGAATAGAAGTAAAGGTAGAACTGCTTGGTAAGGATGCACCACACTTGGCTTCTAATGGAAACCCAGATTTCGACACGGAAGCACTTAACCACTGTTTCCGTGCACCGGAAAGTTTTCTGGGACTATTTACTCCGGCTTCAGATGTCTATTCTATGGGAATGTTGCTCGCCTATATGATTCAGGGTTTCTATCCATATAAGATTAATGAGTCCATGTCGAGGAGTGAAATCATGAGAGTAGTAAAGGAGACTGAGCCTACGCTCAAAGTCTCGCCCCAAATAGATTTACTTATATATAAGGCAATAGACAAGAAAGCGGGCAAAAGATTCAAAGATGCTGAAGAGATGGGGTTCTCGTTGATGGACTATCTAGGCATCGAGAAACCAAAGAACTTCAGTTGTTTCTCAGACAATAAGAAACGAAAAATCGGGATAGGGAAAGACGGTAAACGAATAGGAGGAAATAGGTGTATAATTGACAAGGAGGAAAAACCACAGACAGGACAGGAACCCAGAATACAGGTGAACATAGAACCTAGAGATGGTGAGGGATTTAAGGCCGTAGCAGGTATGGCAGATTTGAAAAAGAAGCTTCGTCGTGATTTCGTGGATGTGGTTTCGAATAAAGAGTTAGCAAAAGAATTCGGAATTCTTCCTCCTAACATGCTCTTCTATGGGCCTCCAGGCACGGGTAAGACCTACATCTCAATGCGCCTTGCGGAGGAGAGCCAACTCGCATTTTGTTCCATTAAGCCATCTGACCTGGCTTCGGTATGGGTCCATGGTAGCCAGATGCTGATTAAACAGCTGTTTGAGAGAGCAACATCATTGGCTGAGAAAAACGATAGAGGTTGTCTGCTGCTCATTGACGAGTTTGATAGTATTGCCCCCAAGCGCACTGTTGAAGACAATAGTCATCAGGCAGGTGAAGTAGCTGAACTCCTGACACAACTGAACGATTGTGTAGAGAAGAACGTGTATGTGATAGGAACAACTAACCGTCTGGACGCTATTGATCCGGGTATCCTGCGGCATGGTAGGCTTGATTCGATAGTATATTTTAATATCCCGGATTTAGAGTGTCGCAAACAACTTTTTGAGATAGAATTGCTGAAACGTCCGCATGAAGAAAATATCAGTATTGACGAATTAGGCAGATTAACAGAAGGATACACATCGAGTGATATTTCTTATATGGTGAAAGAAACGGCAATGAACGCTTTCGAGGCAAGTCTGAGGACGGACGATAAGCATGTCGTGAAAATCAGTGAGAAGATGTTGAAGGAAGTAATAGCGGGAACACGTTCATCCGTAACCCGTGATGACATTCGGCGGTATGAAAAGATGCGTGACGACTATATAAATCATTCGAGAAATGAAAGACCAAGGATAGGTTTTCTAACCTGACATTGAGAGAAGGGATGGAAATGCGCAACCTTAGAAATAGGAAGTATTAACATAAATACCACAAATTATGAGTAAAGAATTAGTATTGGAGAAACTGGAGAGCTTAGGTTTCTCAGTTGTGGATGCCCATGAGTACGGCTATGTATTCAAATACGAAGAGTTGACACTCCTTTATATGCCAGACGATGATGAGAATTTCCTGCGATTTGCCTTGCCAAACATCTTTGATGTGACTACGGAGAACAGGCCATTTGTCTTGGAGGTGGCCAATGACACAAACATGACCATTAAGTATAGCAAGACTTGTGTGTTTGGTGAGAGCGTCTGGGTCTTCTATGAGTATAGGTTGTTTGGAGATGACAACATTGAGGCCATCATTGAACATGGTTTACTGCTGCTTCAGGCTACCGTGGGATTGTTCCACAGGAAAATAGAAGGAGATGACGATTTTCCACAAGCGGAAGATGATAGTAAAAATGAAAATGAGGAGGGGAAGGTATGAATAAGAGTTATGAACTGGTTAAGAAGATTATTACAGAGCAGAAATACAAACTTGTGGAAGAGGATGGTGAAAGCTTTATTATACGCTATCAGATGAATGTCATACATATCTGTCCAAACTCAGAGGATGATACTTTCGTCTCTGTTGTCCTATCCAACTTTGCCGAGGTGACAGAAGAGAATTATGCCGAGGTCGTCATGAGGTGTCATAAGCTGAATGAGCAGATGAAACAGGTAAAGTTCTATACAGTTAAGGATGTTATCATTGCCGCTTCCGAGTTTTACTATATGGAGGAAGATGATCTCTCTTTCCAGATAAAACTGGCATTGAACAGTTTGATAGCGGCAAAAGTAAATTATAAGAAATTAGATAAATAGGAAATACAATGGAAGCAATTAAAGAATTGAAAACAAAAGATGGTTGTCAGCAGACAAAGGATGCAGTCAATGATAATAAAAAAGAATATGTGGAATTCGTTGCCAGGTGTCTTGATAATGAAGATTTTATAAAAACAGTGAACGAACTGTTGCCTTTTGACAATGTTGCCCAGGCGAAACTGAAGATAGTTGATGACGCTTCACCAGTAAAAAGTCTTGGCCTATCAATCATGCGAATGGAGCCGGAATCGCCTCTTTTCTCGTTTGGCATCAGTATAGAGCTTGCAGGCGGTGAGGAAAATACGGCTGTCAATTCAACCATCTTCATATCTGCCTGCCGGACGTTAGAAGAATTGAGGGAGTTCGTAAAGACAGATGCTTTCTCGACGCAGGTCAAAGAGAACTTTGAGAAACAGATAGAAGAAAGTTTTTTCGGTCAAGATAAAGACTTCTGATAGATTTATCTGATTTGACATGTCTTTTATATCAGTTAAAGGAAATGATTATGAGTAACAGTGTTATTAATTACGCCCTCTTATGGGAAAAGATTAAAGAGAATGCAAAACGTTTAGGTCGTGAAGGAGTCAGACAGGTTTTATTGATGTACTTTGTGCTCAAAAGCCCGGACACACCTCGATCAGAGAAGATTCTTATCTATTCGGCTATTGCCTATCTGGTATTTCCGGTAGATTTGATACCTACAAGACGGTTTCCTATCATTGGGTGGCTGGATGAATTAGTCAGTGCTACTGTTGCTATCCAAAAACTCAGGCGCTATATAACTCCAGCAATTGAATATGAAGTTGACCGTATTCTCGATAACTGGTTCCCAACGTATGCGGAGTATGTTGAACTGATAGACGAATAATGTGTAACAAATAAAAAAGAGTAAAAGATGAAGAACGTTAGTGTGAGCCTCTTTTTTGCAGTAATGTGGAAGGGCATTTGTCAGGCATTAGGATGGTTCTTTGGGCTGTTCGGTTATAAGAGGGATGGCAAGTTTGCCAAGTGTGTCTGGGGGCTGTTTGCCACCAGCGGAGCTATTATCATGGCATTCTTTGCACTTGCCATTATATGTGCTGGTGTTGAAGTGGCGTACGAACACTGGTTCAAGGGCCATGATTGTGATGATGAGTACTGCTATCACTCTGAGTACGTCAACCGCGACATCTATTTCCATAACACGGAGGATGGAAAGGGATATGTCTATAACAAGCGCACGGGCGAGAAACTGATTAAGCACATCGCCTGGATTGCAAATCCTTTGGGAAAAGACACCCTTGTCTGCTTCAGTAATGGAAAGAAACGTGGTTACTTCAGTAAGAACACAGGTAAGGTGGTCATAGAACCGAAGTTTGATCGTGCATGGGTGTTCTCTGATGGTCTGGCCAGTGTCGAGGAGAATGGCTTTATCAAGTTTATTGATGGCACAGGTAAGGTGGTTATCGACCAGAATATGCCATATATCCACAATATGGAGGGTTATGTGTTCCATTCTGGCTATTGTGTGGTAGATACAGATGACGGTGAGCAGTGTGGCCTGATGGATAAGAAGGGCAATATCGTGGTACCGTTGGATTATAGCTCTATTGAGCCTACCAATGATTTGGAGATGTGGCGTGTTACTAAAGGTAAAGAGCGTGGGTTGCTGGATAAGGATTTGAAGTTTGTTATCCCGATGACAGAATGCTCCATGTGGATTTGTGATAACATGGTGGACCTCACACTCCCGGATCATACGATGAGAAAATACACCCTTCAGGGCGAGCTTATCAATGACTTCTATATCTCTAGTGTTCGAACCTTGGAATATTATAAGGATGAGGTTCTGTATCGCACCGATAAGACAACAGATGATGACGGCAATGTTGTGGATACCACAATCGAATCGTATCATCCTGTAGCTACATCACGGATGAGGGCATATGTTGCAGGTGATGGCTATGAGGGGCTGATGACTGTAGATGGACACGTAATAACGATGCCTCTGTATAAGAGCATTGAGGCTATTGGCTATGACCTCTACCTATGCGAGGTCTCAAACAATGACAAAGTGATTGTGAACGGAAAAGGTGAAATCGTAAGATAAATAATAGGTATGGCAAAGAGGTTGTTTTTCAGGGACTGGTTGGTACTGGCACTATTGCTGGTGCCAACCCTTATGACAGCGCAAGAAGTGACAGCGGCTGTTGACAGTATTGAGGTGGATCCTTATGAGGGTATGATTATTGAAACATACTATACGGATTCAGGTGAACTTGCTAATGATACTATCTATTTGGATGATGAAGTCAGTGAATGGCAGAAGAATCTTCCTCAGTATGGCTTCGATGAGTGTGAAAGAGTAGATACCTGTATGGGGAATCACAAATATGCCATTGTCACGAAGGATCAGAAAAAGGGCCTTTTCGATATGGAATGGAAAAAGAATATCACTGAGGTAGTATTTGATGACATTGGTTTTGCTAAACAAACAATGGCAGAAGATGGTGCTTTCATCAGTCTCTTTTATGCAAAGAAGGGCATCAAGTGCGGTATTGTCAGTTTATACGAACCAACGAACAACGTGGTTTCAGTATGGATGGATGATCCAGATGAGGTGTATTCGTTGGGCGAATGTACAACAATTGACAAGAAAATGACGAAAAAGGCGACAACGCTGTTAGGTAACTTGATGAAACAGAAGCAGATGGATAATCTCCAACTTGTAGTCCTAGATGCAAAGTCTGGTCATTTAAAAACATGGATAAGACTGGATCAAGACAAGGAAAAGGATGAAGCTGGAAAACTGCTAGTACATTCATGTACTGGCTCGCTGACAAAGCCTTTTCACACGGTGATGGCATTGGAGAATGACAGTCTGTCTTTAGATAGTATTTATGGATTGAGTACGTATCGACATGCCATCAAAAGTGTTGATGATGACGTGATGCATCAGGTTATCCTAAATGGCTATCGCAGGAGTGTGGCTGATAGAATGTGGAGAGAGTTGACTGACACAGGGAATCCATCAACAAGTCCTTTCATTCTGGCAGTTGGATATAACAGTCTTGCAAACGATGGTACTATGATAATCCCGACGATGAAGGCTGACAGTGTGAATGTCGAGGAAAACGTATTTTCCGATACGAACCTTACTAATCTAAGGGAAGTGTTGAGAGTCGATAGGGTGGAGTCACCCCAACTAGCTTGGTTGACTACTGATACAGACTGGTTTGGATATGCCACGAGTGAAAATATTTATGCAGAGAAGGACAAGGAGCATGAACAACCTATAGGTAAGCAGATACAGTTTGCTGGGCTCTTCCCAGTAGAGGATCCTCGATATAGCATTTGTATTGTTGCAGATAATATATCATTGGATGCTTCGCCTGCTGATTTTGAGGATGCGGTTAATCCGTTAGTGAAATGGCTTTTGAAAAGATAGTGGCGATTTGAAGATGGCACATAAGAAATACTATGGCTATAAGCCTAAGCATGAGCACTATTCTGTTGTCCTCCATGAGAAAGAAGGCGAGGTAGGAAACCTTCTTGACTTTGTGTATGAAGACGGACGCTGCGGTATGAACCATTATTATTGGGGCAGTGAGATTGACTATGAGTATAATCGTCATGGCGAGGTGGAACACAATTACATTTGGGACGAGGCAAACACGAAGTTACTGATGCTTAGGACAGGAACCAAAAATGGGAAGGCTCTGGTGAATGCCATGTATGAGCGATTTCATGAGCATCAGGAGAGTGCTGACTTCTTTATTAGACAGTGGTGTGAAAAGAAGGGTATCAAATACGAATTCAGAGCATGGTTCTGAAACAACAACGAATGTGGTGTGAGTATATATAAGAAACTGAGCAAGATGGGCGGTGATATGAGTATTGATGAGAAACTCTATCTACTGCTTAATACAGAGAAGTATCAGGAAGGTCTTTATAAGACTTGCCGTCATGGGGAGGATATGGCTGTTGTATATCAGGTTATCTGGGGATGGTGGAAACCTCGTTTTGTGTTGAACCACAGTAATAAGACGGCCTTTGAATTCATGGATAGCAATGAGTGTCTCGTAACTGTTACGACAGATGACATTGATTTTGATTCTCTGAAGAAGTTACCAGAAGATGTTGTTGACGTAGCACAGTGTCTCTCTTTTCACTTCCCTTCGTTTATTAGAGGGTTCTATAATGGTGTCGCCCAGGTGGATTGGCAGTTAAATCCAGATGGCCGGTACTATATGGATGATGACGGATTTGGCATGACCAACGATGTAGAGATAGAAATCCATGGCTTCATAGATAAAGAAGGAAATGTTTTGGTTAAGTTCAGAGCCATTAAAGATAGCAGCGAGTTGGAGACCATGCGCAAGGAGGCTGAGGACATAGTTAGAAACAGACCCGTTTGATGCAATAATTATTGAATAGTTGAAGTAAAATAGTTAAAAGTGGGACTTGAATGAAAGAAAATTGAATAAATCTGCATGATTCTGGAGAAATCTCCGTAAATTTGCAGGCAGTTTTGAAATAAAGCAAAAAACATGATTACAATCAGTAAACAACAGTTGCCAGAAACGGCACAGAAAACTGAGGAATGAGTTTGTAGGGTTTCGGCTCATTTTCTTAGTAAACAAAAACAGGAGCCCGAAACAAACAGAGCGAGTAAGCAGACTCATTAGAATCATGTAATTATCTACTACAGAGAGAAAAAGTAACAAGCGTACGGACTAGTCGCATGGCTGGAATATTGACAGCCGTTTGCAAGGGTTCATTCTCTTCCTTCTCAGATTTTTTTGTCATGTCGCACCGAGAAGAAGGTATAGGTGCAAGTCGTATCACAGAAAGACATGACTCAGGTAATCCCATTTATTAATCGGACTGCTATACCTATATATAATATATATTAAGGTGTCAGTCACAATAAAAGATACGACAATGTTAGAATTAAAAGGAAAGTATTGCAAGGACTGCAAGATCTTTACAGACAATATAGAGCAGGAAGCCCTCTCGATGGTGTATCATTTTCTTGATAACCCCATGTTTGAGGGTGCTAAGATCAGAATCATGCCCGACGTGCATGCAGGTAAGGATATCGTGGTTGGATTCACGGTTCCATTCACCGACCATGTGAATCCCGACCATGTGGGTGGTGACATCGGTTGCTCAGTATCGACGGCCATCACGGATATGCCCATCAATCCAGAGGACTACCCGATGATTGAAAAGAGCATTCGTGAGACAGTGCGGTTTGGTATGAGCATACAGCAGAAGCCAGTCTATCCAGTTGCAGACCTGTACAAGCACCTACAGTTGCGTCTGCAGCAGGCTCGCCAGCAGTGGCCGGAAATGGTGGGAGCAATGGATGTGTCTGAAAAAGGTATCACCACCATGCTGAAGCGTGTTGACCAGAAGGAGCACATGTTCTACAACAGTATTGGTACAGTTGGTGGCGGTAACCACTTCGTAGAGGTTGGTGTGACTCCTGAAGGGAACTATGCTTTCACCGTACACTGTGGAAGCCGTAACCTTGGTCAGAAGGTATGGAAGTACTGGAAGATGGAGGCAGGAAAACTGACAGGTGTGTCAAATGGATTCCTAGTTGAAGATGCCATGAAGGGTTATATCACCGATATGGTCGTTGCTCAGGCTTACGCTGAGTTTAATCATCAGATTATCGACCGTCTGGTATTAGAAGCTATCTGTAAAGGAAGTGGACGGAAGACCCACATCATGGAGCAGATTTATACCACGCACAACTACATCGACTTTTCGATAAAGATGATGCGCAAGGGTGCTGTGGCAGCTCCGGCAGACAGGAAACTGGTCATTCCGTTCAATATGCGAGATGGTCTGATTATCGCTCGGGGCAAGGGTAATGAGGATTGGAACTGTTCAGCCCCTCATGGTGCTGGTAGATTGTTTTCTCGTTCTGATGCCAAGGAACTGATTGACCTCGATGAATATCGTGAGTCGATGAAGGGCATCTACTCGACATCGATTGGAACCGGAACTATCGACGAAAGTCCGATGGCCTACAAAGATCCAAAGGAGATACTTCGTCTGATTGAGGACACGGTAGAAGTGGAGTATTTCATTCGCCCGGTCATCAACCTGAAGGCCACAAACTCGTATGACTCCAGTGTGGAGATTGATGTGAACGAAGAAGCTGATTAAGTAACGGAGGCTCGCCCCGTTCTCCACAAAGGGGCGAGCTTTTGAGCAAATTGAGCACCATGAGAGTACTTGAAAAGTTAAAAATGTGATTTTTGCGTAATTTTTACGCAAAAAGTTTGGAGAAATCAAAATAAGTTCGTATTTTTGCGTAAAAATTACACAAGATGGAGAAAAAGAAGAATAGAATTGTTGTTATGGGAGGGAGTTTCAACCCTCCCACAGCGGCACACTATAAGTTGATGAAAAGAACAGTTGATGCTCTTGAAGCAGACATCGGCTTTTTTGTCCCTGTTAGTGATGCCTATTTGAAACGGAAGATGCGTCATAGTCATCCTCCTGTTGTTTTGTCGCCTGGAATGCGCGTCAGGATGCTTCGGTCCATGTGTTCTGAAGACAACCGTCTGCAGGTGTGCGAGAAGGAAATCGGAACCATTGAGCCGAGGACAATGCCGACCTTACAGGCTCTTCAGGAAGACTTTCCTGATGCAGAGCTATACTTTGTGATGGGGGCTGACAAGTTTGACTTGCTTGCAAGCCTGACGAAGAAGCGGGAGTTCTTAGATGCATTCAAGGTTGTGCTCTTTTCAAGAGAGGACGAAACTCTTGAGCAAACATTGAAGAGCAACGAGGTACTGGCTCACTATCTGGAAAGAATTGTTATCTTGCCACAACCAGAAGGTACTACAGGTGTCAGCTCTTCAGTGGTGAGAGAACGAATGCTTTCAGGCGAGTCCAGTCGTGATATGCTTTGTCCAGGAGTATGGGAATTGTTCAAAGAGTTCACGCCGAAAGATTTTCCTGATGTCATCAACAGGTTCAAAGGTGAGTATGATTTTCTGAGTAACCGATTCCCTTGCCGTATCCTTTGGGAAGGATTAGAGTACCGTAGTGCTGAAGCAGCCTTTCAAGCTTCCAAGTGCCAGGACGAGATGGAACGGAGGGTGTATGCCGGTTGTTCAACCGACAAGGCCATTCTAAAAGGGAAAGACCAAATACCCTATCAGGGATGGGAAGAGGATCAACTTGCAATCATGGAGTCAATCCTTCGGGCTAAGTTTGAGATGAATCCTTCTCTGATGCAGAAATTGGTAGACACAGGGAACTGTGTATTGCTCAACGGGAACAATAAGCAGGAAACATTCTGGGGGATAGACCTGTATAGTTGGATAGGTGATAATATCGGCCAAATGATACCGATGTTGTCGCTCAAATGATACCGATGTTTTCACTCCAAATGATACCACTTATATCACCCCAAATGATACCGCAATATCGTTGCAAATG
>Ga0310696_10010369_pt1 | contig 10728 bp, 9 predicted proteins | sample AusTroGonzalo_MG_4_FD_203885 | JGI IMG/M metagenome (GOLD analysis project Ga0310696, IMG submission 203885) | Bovine rumen microbial communities from tropical cattle in Woodstock, Queensland, Australia - Gonzalo_02 (v2) (version 2) | ecosystem: Host-associated > Mammals > Digestive system >... | reverse complement strand
AAACCCAAGGCAAGCATGATGAATGGTAACAGTTTCTTTTTCATATTATGGTGAAGTGTTAATTGTTTGTTGTCGAGTATTTATGGAATTTATCGGACGATGCGCTTACGCGTCACTTTTACATGCATCTCCACCTGGTTGAGGCTGTCAGGGGAGACGATGATCTGGCTGCGAATACCATTGAAGTTATAGCGCCACCAGGTGGTCTCTGTAGAGTCAATGTAGGCAGCGCTGGTGCTGGCCTCGTAGATGCCGGGCGGCACTATGAAGCGTGCTGTACGGCTGATGTCGGTGGAATCGACAAATATCTGTGCGTTCTGATCCTTCAGCTCCACCCTGACGCGGGCATTCTCCGGCTCGCCGAAGGATGCCTGCTGGTACGTCAGCTGCACCTTCAGCTCACAAAGCTCCATACTTTCGTCGAAGGAACACGCCATCAGGAGCGGGCAAAGGAGGAATAGACAGATTCGTTTCATATCTTGAGCCGTAAGGAAAGTCCGTAATAGTAGCTGGGAATGTAGCCGCTCTCGAAGAGCGATGTCTCCAGATTCGTTTGCGTAGAGCGCACACGTCGCATGGAGTTGAAGAAGTTGTTGGCATAGAACGACACCGAGATATGGTCACCCAGCTCTTTTGTCACGCTGAGGTTGGCTGAGAAGAAGCTGCTGAGCCGGTTGGGATTCATTGTGTAGGCATAGTTCGAGCGGACGACCAACTTCGACAGGTCGTTGTACAGCTGCTGATCGTTGTCCTTTGCCCACAAGAACTTCTCCGCAAAGGGGATGCGCTTGTTGGGGTTATCCCAAGTGCTGTAGTATTCGGGATAGACGATGACGAACTTATCGCGACAATTGGCGTCATACGGCTCGCCGAAATAAAGTCCGCCTTCATCGGTCATATAGCCACGCCCGTTGCCGTCGAGTTCACTGAGTGTGCGACGGTAGTGGTAGAGTGAGCTCTCCACACGCAGCGCCACGATAAGTCGTAGCTTTGGCACATGTGTGGTCAGCGTGGCATTCATGTTCAACTGCTTCTGCAGGGCGCCGTTGCTTGCTGAAGCATTGGCGACAGAACCCGCCGTTGTGGTCGAGGCGCCGCGATAGTAACCCACATACTGGTAGGGCTGGCCGTCGCTCTGTATGTTGCTGACGCCTAACGGCACGTCGGCGAAAAGCACGTCACTGAGACCTTTGTAATAGTAGTAGTTGCCGTCAATGCGCAGCTGTGTGCGCAGCGCCTTGAACTGTGCAAAGTCGAGCATCCACTCCAGGCCATAACGGTTCAGCGGTGTCGCATTGGTGTAGTATTGGTTGGTGGTGTAGGTGCGGCGGTCGGTGTAGGGCAGCTCTGCTGAGAGTTGAGGGTCGAGGATTGAGTGAACGGTCACCGTTCCTGTCTGCTGGTCAATGGAGAAGCGCCTGTCTTCTGCGCTGATGCCACTCTGCTGTATCGCTGCCTGTCCCGTGTACCTATATATAAATGGTGTGTAGGTACGGGCAGACATGTAGCTGTCTTTCGTTTGATGGTGGAAGGCAGAGATGCTGATGCGCGTACCCTTGACGGTCATCTCGAGGCCCACATCGGTTTGGGCGGTGTGCTGCCATCTCAGCGAGGGGTTGTACTGTGCCTTGGTGGGGAAGGTGTGGTAGGCGTAATAGGACGTGTTGTCTGCCGTTGAGGTAGAGGCGAAGCTGAGCAGGTCGCTGTAGGACGGGGCTGGGTAAAGCACCTGCATAGACGGCAGCTTCACGCTCTTTCCCCAGCCTGCGTGCATCTCCAGATGACTCACCCACCGTTTGTTACGCTGTCGCCAGAGCACCACGCGACCATTGAAGCGCGGCGAAAGACTGCTCACCGTGCCGTAGTCGCTGCCGCCTATCATCGTGATATCGCTGCGCAAGCCAGCGGTCAGTTCATAGGTTGTTCCTTTGCGTCCAGGAGCGGCCAAAGAGAGCTTGTCCTCGATGTAGGGCGCCAGGTTATTCATGGCGGGCAGCTCGTCGTAGCGGTATTCGCGCCAGGTAGGCGTACAGGCAGGATCGTTGTAATACGTACCGCGTCCCGCATTACGGCTGCCGCTCCATTGCAGACCAGCCATCACGCGGTTTCTCCATTGACCATTTACCAATGACCATTGTGAGATTTGCTCGGCTTTCATCTTCGCACCCCATGTCATCGGCTTCGAGTCGAGGAAACTCTTCGTGTACCAGTAGCCAGTGGGACTGAGGTCGGCGATGAAGTAGCCTTGTTCGGTGGCGTGGATGTAGGGCTGTGTGGAGGCACTGCTGGTGTGCGTGTTGTTTTCCTGTTTGCGGTCTGAATAGGAAAAGCTGCCCTGTAGCTGCAGGTTCGTGAGCCACGGCTTACGCAGCTGCCACTGCATATCGACGTGGAGGCGCAGGGCGTTGTCGCGAGCCTTGCTATAGTCGTCCAGTTCCTCGTCGGGGTCGCTCTCCGAGTTATAGCCTCCGATGTTGCCCGTCACGCCGGCCGAGAGCGTCAGCGGCGTGTTCGTTTGCTGCATGAAGGTGTTGGAATAGTGTAGCGAGAGGATATTTCGCTGGTAGGCAGTATGCGGCGAAGCGGCATCGCTGAACGAGCGGGCGTGCTCCAGCGAGGCATTCAGCACACCTTGGCGTGGGCCTAATGAGAAACCCTTGTTGACGGCTATTTGTCGGGTGTGCTGGTTGAGCTTTCCTTCAATAATGAACGGCGACTTGCCCTTGCGTGAATTCACCTTGACGATGCCGTTGCTCAGGTCGCCGTATTCCACTGACGGTATACCCGTGACAATGTCTATGCTTTCCACATTGCTGGTGCTCAGCGTGCGTGTCGAGGCACCCGCCGTCTCGCCCTGCGCTGCATTGTTGTCAAGACGCATCCCATCCACCTCGATGGCCGTACCGAAACTGGCGTTGCCGCCCTCCTGACTGGCGCTGCGCAGGGCTATGCGTGAATCGCTCATCAAGGTGGGATTGACCGTCTTTCCGCCAGGAAGGAGAATGGCCACGTCGCTCAGGTTCAACAGCTGCTGCTGGTCGAGGGCATGGCGGTCGATGGTGTAGCTGGTGGTGGCCTCGTCCTGCTTGCGGCGAGCCGTCACCGTCACTTCGTCTACCTTTAGCGAGGTGGGGTTCAGCTTGATGTTCATGTTGGCCACATCCTTGCGGATGGTCAGGGTGAGCACACGTTTCTCGTAGCCAAGGCACTGTATGGTCATCGTCTCTATGCCACCAGGCACAGCGTTGATGCGGAAGTTGCCCTTATCATCCGAGACAGCCCATAAGCTGCTGCCACCCAATAAGATTGACGCAAACTCCACAGCTTGTCCTGTCTCGGCATCGGTGATGCGTCCGCCGACGACGTAGCGCTGCGCCAGGGCGTTGGTGACTGTCATCAGCAACAACAGCAGCAAGATGGGAAGTTTCTTCATTTGGCTGCAAAGGTACGAATAAGCGGATGAAAAACAAAAGAAAAACGTTTATTTCTTTTGTTTTTCTAAGCGAATTTACTACCTTTGCACCAAATATTTGATTATGGGAAACTTAGTAGCCATTGTGGGACGCCCCAATGTGGGCAAGTCCACATTATTTAATCGCCTGACAAAGAGCCGTCAGGCCATCGTAAGCGACGAGGCCGGCACGACGCGAGACCGCCAATATGGCAAATGCGACTGGAACGGCCGTGAATTCTCTGTCGTGGACACCGGCGGATGGGTGGTGAACAGCGATGACATCTTCGAGGAGGAGATTCGCAAGCAGGTGATCATCGCTACCGAGGAGGCCGACCTGGTGCTCTTCCTCTGCGACATCAAGAACGGTGTGACCGACTGGGACGAGGACGTGGCACAGATTCTGCGCAAGTCAAAGCTGCCCGTCATCCTCGTGGCAAACAAGGCTGACGACGGCAAGGACCTCTATGGCCAGTACGACTTCTACAAGCTGGGCCTTGGTGATCCGTTCTGCATCAGCGCCGCCACGGGCAGCGGCACAGGTGACCTGTTGGACAAGGTTTTGGAGCTGTTGCCTGAGAAGAAAGACGACGGACTGGAGGAGGGTATCCCCCGCTTCGCCGTGGTGGGCCGCCCCAACGCCGGCAAGTCGAGCATCATCAATGCCTTCATCGGTGAGGACCGCCACATCGTTACCGATATCGCCGGCACCACACGTGACAGTATCTATACGCGATACGACAAGTTTGGCTTCGATTTCTATCTGGTCGATACGGCCGGCATCCGCCGCAAGAACAAGGTGACGGAGGACTTGGAGTTTTACAGCGTCATGCGCGCCATCCGTGCCATTGAGAACAGCGACGTGTGCATCCTGATGATCGATGCCACGCGTGGTATCGAGGCGCAGGACATGAACATCTTCCAGCTCATTCAGAAGAACAACAAGAGCCTGGTGGTCGTTGTGAACAAATGGGACTTGGTGGAGGACAAGTCGCAAATCGTCATCGATACCTTCGAGAATGCCATCCGCGAGCGCATGGCACCCTTCCGCGACTTCCCCATCATCTTTGCCTCGGCATTGACGAAACAGCGCATCTTCAAGGTCTTGGAGACAGCCAAGCAGGTCTACCTGAACCGTAAGCTGCGCATTGGCACTACGAAGCTGAACGAGGTGATGCTGCCACTCATCGAGGCCACACCGCCGCCCAGCATCAAGGGCAAGTACATTAAAATTAAATATGTGTCGCAAGTGCCCGACACGCAGATTCCCACCTTCATCTTCTATGCGAACCTGCCGCAGTATGTGAAGGAACCCTACAAGCGTTTCCTCGAAAATAAGATCCGTGAGAACTGGACACTTACGGGCTCGCCCATCAATGTCTTTGTGCGGCAGAAGTAAGAAACGGAATCATGAGAACGTGAAATAATAACCAACCACTAAAAGACCCCAATGAAAAAGCTATTCCCCCTGTTGCTGCTCTTCGCCACGCTGACGGGCAGCGCACAAGTGAACACTGGTGAGCCCATCAAGAACCCGATGCTATGGGCCGACGTACCCGACCCTGATGTCATCCGCGTCGACGACACCTTCTATCTTGTTTCCACCACCATGCACCTCATGCCTGGCGCTCCTGTTATGGCTTCGAAGGATTTGAAGAACTGGCAGACGGTGGGCTATATCTTCGACAAGCTGACCGACTCGCCCAAGTATGACTTGCAGGAGGGAACGGCCTATGGTCGCGGACAGTGGGCCACGTCGTTGAAATATCACAACGGTAAATTCTATGCCCTGCTGGCTCCCAACGAGGGCGGCCCGATGGGTGATACCTATATCTTCAGCGCTGAGAAGGCAGAGGGCCCGTGGAATCTTGTCTCGCGTATGCGCCACTTCCACGACTGTTCGCTGTTCTTTGACGACGATGGGCGTGTCTTCGTCATCTACGGCACGGGTGAGCTGATGGAGCTGAAGCCCGACCTCAGTGATGTCATCGAGGGCACCCACCAGAAGATTTTTGAGCGCGAGGCTGATGAGACCGGACTGCTGGAAGGCAGTCGCATGATCAAGCACAACGGCAAGTATTACCTGCTGATGATTTCACAGGCCTATGCCCCTGGCCGTCATCGCCGCGAGGTGTGCTATCGTGCCGACGATATTCACGGTCCCTATGAGAAGAACGTCATCTTGGAGAGCGACTTCGGCGGCTTCCCCTATGTGGGACAGGGCACCATTGTCGACACCAAGGACGGCGACTGGTATGGCATCATCTTCCAGGATCGTGGCGGCGTGGGCCGTGTGCTGACGCTCTCGCCCGTGCGCTGGCTTGACGGCTGGCCCATGATTGGCGACGAGAATGGCAAGGTGCCTGATACCATGCGCCCGCTGGTGAGCAACCAGCCCGAGGCATCCATCGTCTGTGCCGACGAGTTTGCTTCGTCGACCCTTGGCCTCCACTGGCAGTGGAACCACAACCCCGTCGACAAGGCTTGGAGCCTGACCGAGCGTCCCGGCTTCCTGCGGCTGAAGACAAACCGCGTGGTGGAGAATCTCTACTTGGCGCCGAACACGCTGACACAGCGCATGGAAGGCCCGACGTGCAGCGGCTCTGTCTGCATAGACTATTCGAAGATGAAGGATGGCGATCGTGCCGGCTTTGCCGTCTTCAACAGCGAGACGGGAGCACTGGTCATCAAGAAAGACGGCAAGAAAGTGGTGCTTGAGATGAACGAGCAGACGGTGCAGCTGAGCGACCGTGAGAAGGCCGTGACCAAATATGAGGAGAAAATGATTGAGAGCGTCGAGCTGAAATCAAAGGTGGCAAAGGTGTGGCTCCGTATCGATGGCGACTTCCGTGCCGGAGAGCGTGGCGGACGCGATGCAGCCAACTTCTACTACAGCCTCGACGGCGAGCAGTGGACCAAGATCGGCACCGCCGACTACAGGATGCGTTTCGACTGGCGCCGCTTCTTCATGGGCTCGAAATTTGCCATCTTCAACTATGCCACGAAGAAGGCCGGAGGCTATATCGACGTCGATTGCTTCAATTACCAAAAAACTGCAAAATAGAAAAAAAACGGTAAAAAGTGTGCGAGTTACAAAAAAAGTTTGTAACTTTGCAGCCCGTTAGAGAGTGTATATGTGTAACTTTGAGCAGTTTAAGATAGATTTGAAGGCCCTCAAGCAGGACGAAACACCCCTGCAGTGGGAGCTGGACAACAACTTCTTCCAACAGCTCGAAGGCGCACAGTTGCAGAGCGGCTCGCTGCATGTGTCGGGGTCTATACGCAAGACTGTCGGCTTTTTTGAGTTGAATCTGCACAGTGTAGGCACAGTAGAAGTGACCTGCGACCGCTGTCTGGAGCCCATGAACCAGCCCATCGAGGCTGACCTGAGCACGACGGTGAAGCTGGGAACGGAAGACTCCTACGACGACGAGGTCATCACCGTTGACGAGACACGGCCCGTGCTTGCCACGGCGTGGCTCATCTATGAGTCGATAGCACTGGCGGTACCCATCCGCCACGTTCATCAACCTGGCGATTGTAACGTGGCCATGAGCGAGAAGCTGGAACAGCTCTCGGCTGCCCGAAGCAGCGATGCGGACGCACAAGACGACATCGACCCGAGGTGGGCAAAGTTGAAAAATTTAAAAGTTTAAAAGTTTAAGAATTAAATTGTAAATAACAATGGCACATCCTAAAAGAAGACAGTCGAATACTCGTACCGCAAAACGTCGTACACATGACAAGGCCGTAGCACCCACACTGGCAGTATGCCCCAACTGCGGCGCTTACTACATCTACCACACCGTTTGCCCCTCATGCGGCTATTATCGTGGTAAGGTAGCGATCAAGAAGGACGAAGAAGTAGCTGAATAATGGGAAAGATCAACGCTGTCATCACTGGCATCGGAGGCTACGTGCCCGACTACGTCCTCACCAATGAGGAATTGTCGCGCATGGTAGACACCAACGATGAATGGATTATGACGCGTGTCGGAATCAAGGAGCGCCGAATCCTCACCGAAGAGGGTCTCGGCACATCTTATATGGCGCGCAAGGCCGCCAAGCAGCTTGTTAAGAAGACGGGGGTGAACCTCGACGAGATTGACGCGCTGATTGTGGCCACATCGACGTCCGACTATCACTTCCCTTCGACGGCCAGCATCGTCATTGGCAAACTTGGACTGAAGAACGCTATGGCGTTTGACTTCAGTGGAGCCTGCTGCGGATTCATCTATTCACTTGACGTCGCCACGTCGATGATACAGAGTGGAAGATACAAGAAGATCATCCTCATCGGTGCCGACAAGATGTCGTCGGCCACCGACTACAAGGACCGCTCTACCTGTCCGCTCTTTGGCGACGGCGCAGGAGCCGTGCTGCTCGAGGCCACAGAGGAGGAGGGCGTCGGACTGATGGACTCCTACCTGCGCACCGATGGCATGGGCTTGCCTTTCCTGCACATGAAGGCAGGAGGCAGCGTCAGCCCCGCCAGCCACTTCACCGTCGACCACCGTATGCACTTCACCTATCAGGAAGGTCGCACCGTGTTCCGCTATGCTGTCACCAACATGTCGGCCGACAGCGCACTCATAGCCGAGCGCAACGGGCTGAATAAGGACAACATCCAGTGGATCATCCCGCATCAGGCCAACATGCGCATCATCGAGGCCGTGGCCAAGCGTCTGGAGTTGCCTATGGAGAAGGTGATGGTGAATATCGATCACTTTGGCAATACCTCAGCAGCCACCATTCCCCTGGCATTGTGGGAATTCGAGCCGAAGCTGCGCAAGGGCGACAACATGATTATGACCGCCTTCGGAGCCGGTTTCGTACATGGCGCCAACTACGTGCGCTGGGGCTACGACGGTAAGTAGCGCATCGAACAGTAAATCTTCAAAATCCGACAAGAACGGCAACGTCACAGCTCGTTTTTGTCGGATTTTTAAAAGCTTATGCCTTCCGCTTCAACTCAATGCGGAAGGTGGTGCCGCGGCCTACTTCGGACTGCTTGACGAAGATGTGGCCGTGGTGGTATTCCTCCACGATGCGCTTGGCCAGCGACAGGCCCAGGCCCCAGCCGCGTTTCTTGGTGGTGAAGCCGGGACGGAACACGTTGCGGATGTTCTTCTTTTTGATGCCCTTGCCCGTGTCTACGACCTCCACCGCCACGATGTCGTCTTCTTCCAACAGCCACAGATCGATCTTGCCGGGCTGGCCTTCCATGGCGTCGACGGCGTTCTTGCAGAGGTTCTCGATAACCCATTCGAAGAGCGACGCATTCATCTTGACGATGACGTCGTGACTGGGGTAGTGGCCGCTGATGCTCACCTTCTGCGACGTGCGCTTGTCCATGTAGTCGATGACGTGGTCGAGGACGGTGTTCATCGAAGCATCGACGGGCTCAGGTATGGAGCCGATCTTCGAGAAGCGCTCGGCGATACGCTCCAGGCGTTTCACGTCCTGCTCCATCTCGGGAATCAGTTCGTCCTTGGGATAGGTTTCCTTCAGCATCTCCGTCCAGGCCATGAGGCTCGAGATGGGGGTGCCCAGCTGATGTGCCGTTTCTTTGGAAAGACCTACCCATACTTTGTTCTGCTCAGCACGCTTACTGGAGAGCAGGGCGAAGATGGCCACGACGACGAAGATCATTACGATGCCGAGCTGCCAGTAGGGATATTGCGTAAGACGCTTGAGCAGCGTCGACTCATCGTAGCACACCAGCAGATAGTCGCCTTCGCCCAGGTCGATGGGGATGGTGTCGCCAGACAGCCGCATATTCTGCGCATAGGCCGCGATGTCGGTAGTGTCCTTGATGTTGCGAGAGTCAAGCACCTGTCCGGTTGCATCGGTGACGACGACGGGGATGGTGGTATTGCTCTGAATGAACTCCAGAGCCAGCGACAGGCCTTTCTCGTCAACCACTTCGTTGATATATTTCATGGCCTTTGCCCAGAGATCCATCTTTGACCGCTCCTCCTGCTTCAGGTCGCTCACTAGCTGATGGCTGACGAAGAGTGATGCAGCGGCTATTACCACAGCTGCCACCACGAGGATGATTTTTACCTGTCTGATCCGGTCGGTCCACTGCATGCGCTTAGTAGTTGTTTAGGATTTCTTCGTGCCGTTTGCGCTTGTTCTCCTTTCGGTTTTTCCATTTCTTGGGAATGAGATAATTGATCAGACCGAAGAGATTGCCATTAGGATTGGCACTGGCCAGCTCTGCCTCTATCTGGGCTTGTTTTCGGATTCGCTCGCGCAGCTCGTCCATGCCGTCGTCCTCTTTCTTTCCTTTGCCTAATACCAGCACCTCGCCAAGGTTGTTCAGCTTGGAGATGAGGTACACCGTGTCGGCAGTCTGGTAGGTGTTGACCAGAGTGCTTTCGTAGTTGACGTGAGAAAAAAGGAAGGTGTGCAGGCTGTCGGGAATGGTGACAAAGCCCAGCGAGTCGGTGGTGGCGATGAAGTGGTGGCTCTGCACGTTAACACCCCTCAAGGGAGCGCCGGTCTCTACATCGACCGTCACAAGCCTGCGCTGTGCTGTGGCTGTGGTCACACACACAACGAGCAGGAAGAACAGGAGCCTCGTAGCTTTCATCTTTGCAAAAATAGGTAGAAAGCTGCACGCAAACAAATTCTTTATGCAAAATTAAGCACTATTCGCACTCGTTTGCAGATGATGCTACTGCCCAGTCATGCGTTGTTTTGGAGAGAAAGAATGGGAAATCACGGGAGTAAGATCCTTTCCCGTAATTTCCCATCACCTCTTTTAAAAGAGGCTATTTGAACCTATAAGGCAGGTCGCCCTTGGCCCAGTTGGTGCCGTCGCCCCAGCCAGGATTCTGCTCTAAGACGCCTTCCGACAGGGTTACCTGATCCTCGGGAATCTTGAAGAAACCACCATCGGTATCACGGTAGCGCTGCATGAAGTCGTTGGTGAAGGCATATTCACCCTCGATGCCTTGGTTCAGGATGTGGTTGCCCACCTGGTTCTTCACCTTCTCCTGCACATCGCCCCAACGACGCAGGTCGTTCCAGCGCAGGGCCTCGAAGCATAGCTCGTAGCGGCGTTCCTTCTTCAGGAGTGACAGGCTGTAGGGAAGATCGCCCAGGCCGGCACGCTGGCGCACTGCATTCAGGCCGCTCTTGCCATTATAGACAACAGCACCGTCGGTCAGCTCGGAGTGCATCAGCAGCACGTCAGCGAAGCGGAGCCACACGAGTGACTGCGTAAGACCGGTCTGACGGTTGTTCTCACTGCCGTAGTAGTAGCCATA
>Ga0310696_10010367_pt1 | contig 10729 bp, 7 predicted proteins | sample AusTroGonzalo_MG_4_FD_203885 | JGI IMG/M metagenome (GOLD analysis project Ga0310696, IMG submission 203885) | Bovine rumen microbial communities from tropical cattle in Woodstock, Queensland, Australia - Gonzalo_02 (v2) (version 2) | ecosystem: Host-associated > Mammals > Digestive system >... | reverse complement strand
TGGGATACCCTGGAGACCCCATAGCGCGCACATTCTTGTCAGTACGTCCTTCTGCATGTCCTGACTTGGAGGTATGACTGTTCCCTCCGCCAAACAGTAAGTGGCTCGTAGAGACTCCAACACGGACAACCGCATTGGGAATAGGATTCCCGTCACTGTCCGTCACTGTAACTTGCAACCTTTCAGATGCACAGCCGACAATGCAAATTGACAGTATAGGTATTAAAACCGTTTTCGTCATATCCGTTGAATTCCCATCCGCCCTCGTATTCGTGGAGCATCAGAGGCCATACCCCCTTGCGTGTTTCCTGATTGTACCAAACGTAGTTACGCTCCGCTATAGTATGCCAATATCCGTCGCCGTTGTTGACCACCTCTTCTTGCGTCGAATAGAAGTTGACGATGTTCGTGACGTTGGCGAAGCGTCCTTTCCACGTGAGGAGCCGCCGTCCGTCACCTTCGGGGAAGCGCTCAAACCAGTGCGTCGCCCTCACCCGGTCGGTATAGTTTGTCCACGCCTCAGGCGTCATGTTGTCATGTGATACCTGCGTGATTCCGTTTGTCGGGTCGAAAGCCTCCATGGCGATGGCAGCATTGAGCATGAAGTATTTTTCATACTGCATTCCGTAATCCTGTATCGCCGCCGACACGAGCATGTTTCCAAGTGAGTGCGCGATGAACCATTTCGGCCCTTGCACGGCCTGCAGCGCATTTGACAAGGCTGGCGCGGTCTGAAAGGCGTTCTGCACGTTGCCAATCCTATTGCAACAACACATCATTTCTTCTCTTCCACCTTGTCGGTGTAGAGCTTGAATAGGTGGGCGACGATTTCGGGTTCGGGCGTGTCGGGCGCAAGGCCGTAGGCGGCCAGCACGGCGCGGTCGTTCGCCTCGTGCGCGGCACGGAGGTCGGGCGGCATCGCAAGCGGGTCGTAGAGGTCGGCAAGCGTACAGTCGGGGTGTGCCGCCCGTGCATCGAGAATCCCTTGCGCCGTGGAGGATATTTTCTCGCGCAGAGACGCAGAGGCGCAGAGATCGGGCCATGGGAAGTTGTTGTAAACAGACGGCGTGTAGCGAAAACGACTTTCCAATCTGCCCGCAACAGTACGCACCCATGCGGTATGAGTTTTAGAACTCATCATCCCAAAGAGACATGGTGTTGCATTGCTCATGGTCATAACGGTATTGGCCGCAATTACGTCTTTGGACAAGAATCCAATCGGAATGTAACGACGTTCTTCTGACGAGACTTCCGGCACACAGAGGTAATCGGTGTCGGGCTGGCGAATCTGCGAAAAGAGATAGGGCGTATCGGCCTGTTTCTGCACGGCGACGGTTTTTGTTTTGCGGCGGATTTCCGCGACTGCGGCGAGACGGCGCATGATTTCTGGAATGTTGCGGTATCTGGCTGGCGAAACGTTCAGAAGCCAGAGGCAATACCGAATCTTCCCCTTGATGAGGTCTTCCGCTCCCAAGTACTGCTTGATGAATGAATCGCAGTCGGGGTAGGCAGAAACGAGGGCTGCTCGTTCTTCGGGCGAAAGTATGAGATTTCCGCCGTCCCATGGTTTGCTGCCCTGCGTCAGTTTCTCAAAACCGGCAGGCGGATTGCCGCGATTCCTGATGAAGATGTTGGGGGCGTCAAGCAAGTAGCCGTCGATGTTCGCGGCGCGGATGATTCGGTCGCCGTCGAAAATGATTTTTTCGGTCGCAGTAGAGGGCGACACTCCCGCGTGGAACCCTACAATCACGCAATGGACGTGCGCCTTGTCGAACGCTTCGTTGTCCCATTGGAACGGAAGATGCGCGAAGTCAATCTCTACGGCTGCGCGGTTGAAAAGCGGCTCCCACATGGCGGCCACGCATTCGCCTTGGCAGATTGAGTTGGTTGAGACGAAAGCGCAACGTGCTCCTTTTACGCAATCCACCGCTTTCTTGTACCATGCGCAGACATAATCCAACTTGCCGTAGTTGGTGTCCTTCCAATCCTCATAGACAAAATCCATGTCGGCGGCTTGATCATCCGTCCTGTAGGACAACCCTCTGAACGGCGGATTGCCAATCACGTAAATCTCTGCGCCTCTGCGTCTCTGCGCGAGAATCTCCCCCCAATCCATCCTCAGCGCATTGCCCTCGATGATGTTGTCGTATTCTGCGGCTTGGTCGTATGGCGTGAGTCCGCCGTGTCCCGCTTGCGGCGCGTCGAGGTTCACGCCACGGGATTTATGCTCAATCAGCACCCGCGTTTCGGGAATCCATGCGTCGAGGTATTTGGTTTGGTGGTTGGGTAATTGGGTGGTTTGGTGGTTGGGAGGGCGAGCGTCCCCGCGAGCCGCCATTGGGACTGGCACCTGGTATTTGATGCATTGTTCAACGTCGACAACGCCGAGGACGTCGCGGAGCAGCGAGTTCCAGAACTGCTGATCCTCGCCTTTCTCGCTGCCGCGCTGGAACGTCCAGTATTCGACAAACTTCCGTGCGGCCTGGCGCTGCGCCGTGTCCGATTTCGTTTTCATAGTTTTGACTGGTGAAAATTATACCATAAAAACCTATCGCCGTGCGGAATAATCGACGAGCACGGGGCGGCGGGCGGATTCGGCTTCTGGGCAATCGAGATTTGGCTACTGGGGAAACAGATTTAACTGCTGAGCAAAATGGATTGGCTTGCTGGCGAAAGGACTTTAGCTTTCATTGCTCGTTATTCATATCAATCAAGGGGTAGGCTCCACGCTTCTCAATTTTTGTTGGCTCTGTTGTTCGTTTCTCATTCCCCTTTTGCGAATGAGATTTTCAATATCATTGCGACAATATGCGAGTTTGGGGTTCTCCATGACAGCATGCAGATACTCATCCGGAGTATCGAGTCGGCTAAGCACAACAAACAAAGGGCGCTTCGTATTCTTGTCCTCGGCAAGTTTGAGCGCAAGCACCCTGTTCGCCACAAGTTGTTTCTCTTGAATTGCTGGAGCACCGTAAAGGCAACTCCATTCGTGTGCAAGTTCTGGACGCAGTTCCATCAATGAAAAAAGATAGTTGAGATTATCCGTCGAGATGAGATTTCTGAGCCGAACAATAAAGAACGTAACATGCTTGAATTCTCCTGATTTGACATTGTCATAATGTAAATCCGCATTTTTCAACCTCTCAAGAGGACCGCTCAAAACAAGCTTCCAGTACAGAAAAGGATTACTATGTGGATATTGCTTTACGTGCTCCCATCTTGCCGCTTCACGCATCTCTTCTATCCTCCGCGCATCGTCTTCCCTCTGCTTCTTCCAGAATTCTTCGCGGTTCAGAAGCACATAGGAATGTTCCTTGCCGTCTCTCGGCACGCTGTACGTGTATGGCACATAGCCTGAAGCTTCTACCGTAACAGAAGCAGGGTTTCCCAGTGTTCGCATCAACTTGAACTGAATTACGCCGTCTTTGTTCGCCTCGTGCTTCCCTGCGCAGTACACATAGGAGTTCGTCACTAACACTCCGGCCGTGTTAACGATCCTCATCTTTGCGGTGGGCATAGTCAGATCGGCAGGTATGCATAATACGTCCCATATTGGTGAACACACGCATTGATCCAATATGCCTACACCCAATGCCGCCGGTGCACACACAATCGGAGCTATAATCGTTGGCGCATAATAGACCCCAGTAAACAAAATAGGCCCACCGTTGTTCTCAGACATGGGTGCTCTTGTCGACATGAACAACTCACCTGTACGGGGAAGTACGCCATGAACGCGGTTTGAATAGCATCCCGCGACAAAGCACAGCCCCCACATCACAAATAGTATCACGAATGGACATTGTGTTGCATCAGATTTCATGTCTTAACTCCTTTCTTGGTATTCACGAATGTTCATCACGGAATCATGCCACGGCCCTTTTTGCCTTGATACAGATTCCGATTAGGGTCGAACTCAAGGTTGGTGTCGTTGGGGCGGGGATTGAATACCACCTCTTTAAGGCCCACCATCCCAAACAATCCCATAGGACCAAGAATCTTGGAATAGTTAGCAGCGACAATATTGCCATTTTCGTCACATTTAACGCGGGAGCGTATCACCATGTATTCACCTCCATTAATGACATCCCCCTCCTCCAACCAGATAGTATGACCACCATTGCCCCTTATGGAAATCGGGAACGACCGAAGATACTCTCGGTTGGGATCTGCACGATAGACAGACGGAAAACTCTCGCACCCTGTCTGCTTGCCGATATATGCGCCACAATGCTCGTCAAATTCGATTCGACCTATTACGTCACCAAATTTCGGGTAGCCTACTTCGCCATTCTTGAAGAGGAAGAAATCGCTTTCACCACGTTTCGCGAATCTTTTATCCCTTGCGTCATCAAGTCGCTCTCTGACATAGTAGAAATCTGCGGTCTTGCCTTTCCCATGAGGAGGAAGCCAGTCAAAAACCTGGAGGTCAAATCCGTACCGACCATTGGCGATTGGCGATTTAATGTCCATCTCTCGTGTATACGCATACATCGGTTGTGGATTCTTTTTGCGATAGAGTACAATCTCGCCGCGCTTTTCGTGTTCGTGAAGAATGACTTTGTAGAAGATAGGCGGAATTTGGACTAATTCAGACTTGAACTGTTCATCGCGGAAATTACTTGGATAACACCCATCCGCTCTCGCAGACCAACTAAATGAAGAACTCGCACAATCAAACCTAACTACCACATTTCCGCATTCATCGCTTACAGCCTCTTCATGGCGAACAGTCCCATCCGCAAAAACCACATTATTAACAGTGTAGCCAACTCTCACAATCGCATTTGTCACAGGACGACCTTCATCGTCCGTCACATTGACATACAGTCTCTCGCTTGCACATCCAATTTGTATAAGCGAAAAGAAAGATACTATGACAAGATTATTTCTCATTGCGAACTCCTCTTTATGTGTTGATCTATTATTTTGAAAAGTTGATGCACTCGTTTGTATGAACGTTGAACAAATGTGCTATGTTGCCAATCTCTGTGCTTGTACTTTGCTTTCTCCCCGTTTGTCGGCAGATCGTCAATCCCCGACGTAAACAATGCAGCCATATTGTGATTAAAATAGAGTTTGCCAGAGATGCTGTATGATGACATTTCCTCCATCCCAAGAATTGGATTCGCGCCGACGGCATATGACTCTGCCGGAATCGCGTAGGCGAGCATTTCGGCTCGGTAGAGGTAGTTTGTCGCGATGACGGCTCCGTTAGACGAGGCGTGCATTTCCGGGCTGGAGAAATCGAGAAAGAAAGGCATCTGCTGCAACTGCGCATCCGTCAATTCGGCAGCGTCTGACGGTGTCATGTGCGAGAAGAGCGACGTATCGTAATAACTGTTGAAAGCCCATCCTCCCTCGTTCGGATGAAGCATCCAAGTCCAACTGCCCTTGGAGTATTCCTGATTGTACCACGAATACTCGCGCCCAATGTCCTTTGGCCTGCCGTCGCCATTGCAAACCACTTCCTCCTGTGTGGAGTAGAAGTTGACGATGTTCGTAACGTTGGCGAAACGTCCTTTCCACGTCAGGAGTCGCCGTCCGTCGCCTTCTGGGAAGAGCTCAAACCAGTGCGTCGCCCTCACCCGGTCGGTATAGTTTGTCCACGCCTCAGGCGTCATGTTGTCATGTGATACCTGCGTGATTCCGTTTGTCGGATCGAACGCCTCCATGGCGATTGCGGCATTGAGCATGAAGAATTTTTCATACTGCATTCCGTAATCCTGTATCGCCGCCGACACGAGCATGTTTCCAAGTGAGTGCGCGATGAACCACTTCGGTCCTTGCACTGTCTGCAGCGCATTTGACAAGGCTGGCGCGGTCTGAAAGGCGTTCTGTACATTGCCGTAGTAGTTGGGCGTGACATATCCAACCAACGGCAATTCCAAGAGTGTCTGCCCCTCGTTTCCACGCCATTGAACGGCTATAAACCCACGGTCAAGTCCAGCCCACCAGAGCTTCTTGAAAACGTTCTGCGCCCAAAGCTTTGTCTCGTCGCCTTCGTGCATGTTGTAGCCATGGACAAAGACGACGTTACCCTGTTCGTGTTCGTATGCCGGCCAGTCAGGGGTGGCGAGACGCGTCGGCATTCCACCTGACCCGCCGGCGGCATCACGAAGGTTCTGCCAGCCGATCATGTCGGTCACATTGCCGACGTGCAGCTCGATCTTCGACGAGAACAGCAGCGCGTTGTCGGATTTTGAATAAATGTTGAGGCAAAGGTCTTGGTGCTTGGCGATGTCAGGGAACTCCATGAACAGCGTACTGCGTACAGATTGCGAAAGCGACACAAACGCGGGCGGCAGGTTGGTGCCGGATTCCAGCTTGAACACCGGCGCATTGGTGAGAGAGTTACCGTCAATGTCGTCGTCGTTTCCCAGCTGCGCGTCGCCGATCTGCGTCCAGTCGATGTCGGCGAATGCGAGCTTTGTCTTTCTCAATGGCGGAGATACCGTTTCAAGGCGATAGTAAACCGCATTCGGGTTCCAATGGGAAGCGAACGGAGAAACGTCCACCGCAACAGGAAGGAAGTTGATGAGGTCGTTGCGACCGTTCACGACATTATCTGAAGAATTGACGTCGTTGAATAGTGGAAGATCAAAGGCGTCGTCGTCCTTCCACTTGTCGTCGTTCCGCCAGAAATAGACGATGCGCCCTGCAAGATACCAGGCCACGTCCGTACAGTCTATCGTGCCGTCTCTGTTGTAGTCAACAAGGAGGATTGGGTTCACGGTGGTTATCCGCTGTTCGGCGTGGTCGTGGACGTAGCCCACGCCATCCGATGCGGCGAACTCGAACTTGACCTTGCAGCGGCTCGGGCGCGACGAAACGACCATTACGGCAAGTTGCCTTGTTTGACCGTACCGGCGCATGACGTTACGCCACTGGCGGATGGTGAAGTGGCGAACGGTGCGGACGCCCGCTTGGAGCAGCAGTTCGGCAGGATGCCACATATACTCGTTGTCCCACCATTCAGGCAGCCAGAGCGCAACGTCGCCGCTTGTGTCTTCAAGCGACACCCTCACCACGCCGTTGGAGAGAAGAACGTCCGTCTTTAAGATGATTGAATTGGCATAATCATCAAGATTCGTGCAGACGGGAACTGGATATCCGAAGTACGACGAGAGGTGGTTGTAGTTCGACAGCGCCGGTCGATAGTCCCCAGACTTGAAGCCTACGCCGAGGACGGTGTAGTCCGTGCGCTTGTAGGACGCGCCGTTGGTGACGAAGTTGATGGTCGAGTCGCGGAACTCGCGGCTTGGAGAGACGCCGGAGACCGTGACCGTACAAGGTTCGTAGGCGATGTCGAAGTCGTTTCCGGCGGCGTCCTTGACCGCGACGCGCGTGGAGTAGGCGACCTTGGCCACGTAGTTCGACGCCCAGTGCTCCGGGCATGGGCAGCACCTCTTGGGCGGGTCCCCGGGCACGGGGAGATTTTCCGTCTGGGTGTTGTCCCTGTACAGATACAGCACGTCCGAAAGCGGCGAAAGGACTCCGTTGACGATATTCGTGTATGCCTCTTCCTCCTCCTCGTCATTGTCGTCGAGGGTCGGAGACTGGTTGGCGTTGCATGGGCAGTCCCAGCGCCAGCAATGGCACCATTCGCCGCTGCAACAGCTGCATGACCCACTCCAGGAACAATCGCAGTTCCCGTATTCAGGCTCGTCGTCGTCCCCGCCGCCCGATCCTACCGTCGGTTCGTCCGCGTCCGTAAACTGCGGACAGAAGCGGAGCGTCTGCGCAAAGGTGGCCGCAGTACTGTTGAGCTGATTGGGATGGTTAAGCGTATAGGAGACCGTGCGCGCCGCGGATTTCGGGAAGTTTCCGTATATGGCGGCGGAGACGGGCGGCACGTTCGTTATCGCCACGCCGCTTTCCTCGCTCGTCCACTCCGCCGTCAGGCCGGGGAACTCCAATCCGTGGACAAGCGTCACCATCCTGCCTTTCGCATAGAAGTCGTGGATGCAGGGGGCTGTCGCATCCGTGTGAGGGAAAGCCATCCATCCATGCGCCCAATGCCGAGTCGGCATCTCGCCAATCATGAAATCGTCGGAATCTATCGCCACGTCGAGTCCGTCGGGCTTGTCGAACCAGACTTCCTTGCGCACTCCCCTCCCTACTGTGAGGAGCAGAATGTTTGTAGCCGCGCCGCCCCTCATCTGCGGCGGGGGAACGAGAGGCACGACGGAATCACCGACGATGAGACGCCCCGTGCCGACGCCGGACACCATGACCTTGAGTATTGCCGTGTCGTTGTCAGACTGCGGATAGGCGAACGCGCCGTTCGTGGTGCCGGAGTAGAAGACGTGTTCAAGGACGGTGTTCGTGGAACCTTCAGGATACGAGAACGGGTCGGCGTCGCCAAGCCTGACCGCAAGGCCGTCGCAGTACGGGCCGCCGGCGGAGTACGGATCGAGCGGGTCGGTGTGGTAGGTGAAAAGCTCCTCGTAGTCCGTGAGGCCGTCGTAGTCGGAATCTGGGTGGCGAGGGTCGGTGTGGTACACAAACAGCTCGTCGATGGTGGCGAGGCCGTCCCTGTCAGGGTCCTGGTCGTATGCGTCCTCTTCGGAAAGCGGGTAGAACGTCATCGAGGTGACGTTGGTCGGGATGGCGTTCGTCGTCCAGTCGTTGCCCGCGAACGACGCGACGATGGTGATATTTGTGATTACGCCCTCCGGTAGGGCGGTCGTCCCGCGACCGCCGCACCGCGAGAGGTCGTAGCGGTAGGTGAAGCGACCGTCCGTCCAGAACTCCGCCTGCACGCTGACGGGCGTATTGGTGTCACGTCCGTAAAGCGCGTTCTGCCACGTGACCTGTAGCGTGTTCGACGGCGTTACGAAATGCCAGAACTGCGATTCCCCACCGTTCCCCGTTCCCTGTTCCCCGTTCCCCATCTGATTCCAGTTCGCTTCGGGGACTATTCCAAGGACGGCCTTGAAAGGACTGAACACCGGACCGTCCTTGACCTCCGCCCAGCCGTCGGAATGAATGCGCAACCTTGTTTGACCACCCGTTCCCTGTTCCCCATTCCCCGTTCCCTGTTCCCCGCTCCCCGTTCCCCACTTCCCACTTTCCACTGTCCAATTTACACTCTCGTAAATCCAGTCCGAAGCTGCGCCGAATGCGCGCCAGTCGGAACACACTGTCGCACCGGCGGGCGGCGTGAAGTCGAATGCCTCGTCCGTGCCGACGCGCGACATCACGAACCCGCGCCGGAAGTCGTCGCCCGTGATCGTGCGCGTGGTGTTCGTCGATGTTATAGTGATCTCACCCATAGGTACGGGGCCACGGAGATTGCCGCCGTTGCCTCCGCCGTTCGGCTTGACGCTGGCGAAGATCCACATAGTGATGAAGAAAGAGCCAAAGATGACGCGCCCCGCCTTTGACTGTTTCTTTAAGAACGCCACTATGTCTTGCACGGGGCGGATGTTCTTTTCGTGCATGAGCGCGAGAAGCCACGCGATTGTCGATGCACACGCGAGAGAGAGGAGAAACGCTGTCCAGAATCTCGAGATCATGGTATCACCTCAGTTTGATGTAGAAGAAATGCGAACTGAGGTCGCACGATCTCTCGCGTATGTTCGCTGCTCGCGCTGAACTGGATGTTGGTCGACACCTCCGTGTCGGCATAAGGCGACACAGGCTGCGGCGGTATATTGATTGGACGGGCGAATGCCGAAACTCCGAATCCCGCGATCAGCAGCGGCATAATGCACTTCTGTCCCATGCTATAGCCTGGCAGGGGTGCGAGTGAAAACGCCCACATTCAATCCCCTTCGAACAATGGCGTGGAGAAGTAGCGTTCAGCTGTGTCGGGGAGGACGGTGACGACGGTCTTCCCCGGACCGAGCTTCCGGGCGAGCCGGAGCGCGGCATAGACGTTCGTGCCGGACGAGATGCCGGCCATCAGCCCTTCCTTCCTGGCGAGGTCGCGCGAGGTCTCGAGCGCGTCGGAGTCGGACACCACGCAGACGTGGGAGTAGATGTTCGTGTTCAGGTTGTCGGGGATGAGCCCGTCGCCTATGCCCATCTGCAGATGCGCGCCGACCGTTCCGCCGGCGAGGATCGCCGCGTTCTCCGGTTCGACCGCCCATATCTCTATGCCGGGGTTCTGCGCCTTGAGGACTTCGCCGATGCCGCTGAGCGTTCCGCCCGTACCTATGCCGGAGCAGAAACCGTGGATGGGCCGTGCGGCCTGTTCCATTATCTCGAGCGCAGTATGGAGTCTGTGAGCCTCGGGATTCGCCGGATTGGAGAACTGCTGCGGGACGTACACCCTCGGATCGGACCTGCGCATCTCCTCCGCCCGGCGCACGCACTCGGCGATCGCATCGCCGATGTTGCCGGCGTCGTGGACCAGCACGACCTCCGCACCGTAGTGCCGCATCAGCTTGCGGCGCTCCTCGGATACGGAGTCCGGTAGGATTATGACCGTGCGGTATCCGCGCACAGCGCCGACGAGCGCGAGGCCGATGCCCTGGTTCCCGCTCGTCGGCTCGACGATGATGGAGTCCGGCCCGATGAGTCCCTTCGCCTCGGCGTCGCAGATCATGTTCCACGCCGTGCGAGTCTTGATCGACCCGCCGACGTTGAGCGCCTCGAACTTCACCAGTACCTCGGCGGAGTCCTTGCCGACCATCCTGTGAAGACGCACGAGTGGCGTATGTCCTATTGCTTCAAGTATTGTATCTGAAATCATGGCTGTAGATTATACCATATCTCCGCC
>Ga0310696_10010366_pt1 | contig 10729 bp, 9 predicted proteins | sample AusTroGonzalo_MG_4_FD_203885 | JGI IMG/M metagenome (GOLD analysis project Ga0310696, IMG submission 203885) | Bovine rumen microbial communities from tropical cattle in Woodstock, Queensland, Australia - Gonzalo_02 (v2) (version 2) | ecosystem: Host-associated > Mammals > Digestive system >... | reverse complement strand
CTACCTCCGTCTGACGTGGCAGGTTCTCGCCCAACTTCAGGAAGTCGCTGAAATACACGGCATTAGGGTCATGCGTAGAGATATGCACCATGGGGTCGAAGACGATGATTCGCTCCAGCGTAGGACACAGCGAGAAGATACGGCGAGCTTTGTCGTACTGATCCTGTTCACCCACAAAGAGATAGCGGATTTTCGCATCGTTCACCATAAACTGAATCTGCTGCTCCGACGAGGTGGCGTAGAACGGAATGGTCACAGCACGGATTCCCCAGGCACCGAAGTCGCACTCGATATACTGCACCGAGTTGTTGGAGAAGACACCGATGTTCTCTTGCACCTTCACACCGAGATTCAACAAGGCATTCGACACCTGTTTGACGGTCTGCGACACTTGATTCCAGGACAGCGACTTCCATTCCTTTCCACCGAAATCCTGATAGATCAACATCTCGCGGTCACCATACTTTTTTGCCTGTTCGTGCACCAGCACTGACATGTGTAAATTCGTCTGCATAAGCCTCTCTATATATTATTTAGGTGCAAAGGTACAAAAAAGTTAAGAATTAAGAGTTAAGAATTAAGAGTTTTTTCGTATCTTTGCAACAATTATGAATATCACTCCATACACCAACGAAGCTGTCGAGCTGCTGAAAAGGCTCATTGCAACACCATCTGTAAGCCGCGAAGAAGGTGCTGCAGCCGATGTTTTGGCCGATTTCATCGGGAACTGCGGCATCCCTGTCAAGCGTATCGGTAACAATCTTTTTGTCTGTGAGGAGCTGGATGCCGAGAAACCGACACTCCTTCTCAATGCACACATCGACACCGTCAAACCCGTCAGCACCTGGACGCGGAATCCGTTTACGCCTGTCGTGGAAGGTGACCGGTTGTATGGACTTGGGGCTAATGACTGCGGCGGTGGGCTGGTGAGCCTGCTGCAGGTGTATCGGATTCTGCGAGGGGAAACCTCGCAGCGCGAACAAAACAAGGAAACCTCGCAGCGCGAACAAAACGGGGAAGGAGCGTCGCCTATACCTTATAATATAGTATATCTGGCTTCGTGTGAGGAAGAGGTTAGCGGCGCCGGGGGTTTTTCGCTGGCACTGCCCGAACTGCCGAAGATAGATGTAGCCATTGTAGGTGAACCTACCGGTATGCAACCCGCCATTGCCGAGAAAGGCCTGATGGTGATTGACGGCGTTGCTTACGGCAAGAGCGGCCATGCCGCCCGTGAGGAAGGCATCAATGCCATCTACGAGGCGTTGGACGACCTCGTATGGCTCCGCGACTACCGTTTCAAGAAGAGCAGTCCGCTGTTGGGTCCTACGAAGATGACCGTCACGGTATTGAATAGTGGTACTCAGCATAATGTCGTGCCTGACGAGTGCCGCTTCGTCATTGACGTCCGTACGAACGAATACTACCAGAACGAATACCTGTTCTCCTTCCTGCAGAAGCACATGAAGAAATGTGAACTGAAAGCCCGTTCGTTCCGTTTGTCCTCGTCGCACATCCCTATCGGACATCCGTTAGTGATGAAGAGTCTCCAAATGGGCTTGGTTCCATTTGGCTCTCCGACGCTGAGCGACCAAGCACTGATGCCATTCCCCTCGCTGAAGATGGGTCCCGGCGACAGCGCACGCAGCCACTCCGCCGATGAATTCATCTGCATCAGCGAGATAGAGCAGGCCATTAAGACTTATATTGAATTGTTGTCGTTATAACGTTATTTCGATATTACGACATTTCGGGGTTTCGAAGAAATCTTATCTTCCCAACCAACTTTCGGGATTCAGCTTCGTCGTCTCGTGGCGCAACTGGAATTGCAGAATGTTGTCCTGTCCCACCCTGCCTAACGACTGACGGATACTTACTTTCTGTCCGCGATGGACGTTGACACTGGCCAGGTTACAATATACTGAGATGTAACTGCCGTGACGCACCATGACCACCATAGAACCGCCAAAGCTAAATACGGCACTGACCTCACCATCGAAGATGCTACGGGCTTGGGCTCCAGCCTCACCACGGATGTTGATGCCTTTGTTGTCGAGCGTCACACCCTTCAGACCTTCCACATTATACTGTCCGTAGTGGCTAACAATACGATAGGGACCTGTAATGGGAATAGGCAGACGACCGCGGTTGCTGGCGAAACTGCCACTGATACGCATATCCTCAGTAGGCGCGCTCAACGCTTCGTCGGCCTCCTTACGCGCCGAAGCCACAGCCTTGGCATGTTCACGGTTTTCGGCTTCCGCCTTGCGCTCTGCTTCCAGACGTTTCTGTTCGGCCTCACGGGCGCGCTTCTCGGCGGCCTCACGTTCCTTTTTATTCTTAGCAGCCAAGGCTTCCTTCCTGGCTTTCTCTTCCTTCGCCTTAGCCTCAGCTACACGACGGGCATTCTCGCGGGCAGCAGCTTCGGCAGCAGCCTTCTTACGCGCCAGCTCTGCAGCACGTTTCTTGGCGGCCTCCGCCTCAGCACGTTTCTTGGCCTCAGCAGCGGCCTTGGCCTTCTGACGAGCTACCTCCTCAGCGATCAAGCGGTCAATCTGAGCGTTCAGTGCCGCATCCTTTTTCTTCTGCTGGGCAATGATACCCTGAATAGTCTTCTGTTCCTTCTTCAGCGAATTGACCACATTCTGCTGTTCGGTCTGCTTGCCTTCCAGCGAACGGCGCTCCTGCTCATCTTTTTTCAGCAGTTCCCGCTTGTGATCCTGGGTACTGGCCAACGCCTGGAACTTCTGGTTGACTTCTTCCTGCTTCTGTTTCACCTCCTCGCCCTGCGCACGCTGAAAGCTGGCATATTCACGCATAAAGCGCATACGGCGGAACATCTGCATCAGGTTGTCGGCACTGAAGATGAACATCAGCTGACTCTGTGCCGAACGGTTGCGGTGCATATAGCGCATTGACTTCACGTAGTTCGCCTTGCGCTCGTTCAGTTCGTCCTGCAACTCTTCCAACTGCGTCATCTGCATCTCGATTTCCACGTCCAGATGGGTGATATCCTTGCGGATGGTGTCTATCGTGCGACGCTTGCCCTCAATCTCGTTGTTGAGCACCATCAGGTTCTGCAACCGACGCTTGACATCCTGCTCGTTGTTACGCAGACGGGTCTCCTGCTTCTTGATTTCCTGCTGAATTTGCTGACGCTGGTTCTGAAGCGACTTCACAGTAGGCTGGTCTGTCTTAGTGGACTTACCTGACTTCCCGGACTTTCCCGTCTTGCCGGATTGCCCGGATTTCTTAGTGGTCGTAGCGGTCTTCTTCGCCGCTGGCTTCTTGGCAGTCTTTTTCTGCTGCGCATAAGGAGCCAGGGTGAAGGCCAGTAAGAAGAGTATGATACCTAATCGCTTCATCCAAAGGGATTAGAGTGACATGAAGCGCTGAAGAATCTCCTCAACAGATACCTGACGATATTTGCTCGATACCTCCGTGCGGGTTTCCCAGTTCTCTTCAGCACCCATGTAGTTGAGCGTCATACCCAGCTTCACCTCCTTTTCAGGCGTGGTGAACGAAATCTTATGCTCCATGGGGAAATACTTGCGATTGTTCTGCTGGAAGTTCTCATAGTCCCAGTTCAGCTGGTAGTTGCCACGGAACCTGTCGTTATACATGATGTTCGCCATCTTGACCTGAGCTTTCGACTTGTCTGCCAGCCAACGATATGACATCTTGCCGTTCTCCATCATGATGATAGCGTCTTCGCCACCCAAGTCGGTAGTATACGTCTTGAGGGCCTCGTCCGTCACCTTCATCTTGCCGGGCTGGAAGAGTTCGTTCCAGAACAGCGACTGCAGCACGTAGAAGTCAATCTGACTGTTGCGCAGGAAGTCCATCTGGGCGTAAGGAACCTTCATGTAGAGCTTGTTGATGCGGTCCATGATGAGCACATACTCCTTGGTGAACTCCAGACGACCAGCCTCCACAAAGCCGAAGGCCATGAGCTGCAGGCGGATGACGTCGTCACGTTTCATCTTCAGATTACCCGTGAGCGTCATCTGACGTGCTCCCACCTCCACGCTGAACTTCACCTTTGAGGTGATGAAACGGGCGTGCTGGGCATTGTCATTCACTTTCTGCAAGAAGGCCTGCTTCTTCAGTGTGTCAATCTTGACCACTTGTGAGTCCTCCTTGACAGCCTTACGATGTGTGCGGCACGATGTTACGGCAAGCATCAACGGAAGTGCCAGTGCGGCAATCTTCAAAATACGTACTGTTTTCATTCTTTCAAGTATTTTTTAAGTTTTATCTTTCTGGTGAGTATTTGTCTGCGGTCGTCCTTTACCTCCGATTTCTCCGAGGCTCTGTCTAATGCCTGTTGCCAGTAGGCCAAGGCTTGTTCCTTGTCACCACAGTGATAATAGATGTCGCCGGCATGTTCCAGCAAAACAGCCGACGTGTCGGTGTCACACTGCAGCGTCTGGTCAATATATACCTTCGCCTCGCTATAGCGCTGTTGCATAAAGAGTATCCAGGCGTAGGTATCGAGATAAGTGGCATTATTCGGTTCAGCCTTGATGGTGCGATACGACATCTGCTCGGCCTTGTTCAGTTCACGTCCCAATTCGCTGAGGTAGTAGGCGTAGTTGTTCAGACAGCCGATATTGTCTTCCTTCCATACTAAGCAGGAATCGTAGGCGGCAAAGGCCTCACGGTCCTTACCCTTCTGGTGCAAGATGTCACCCATGACGGCATAGAAGTCGCTGACGATGGCCGGGTCGCTCTGGTCGTTAATGACGCTGATGCCGTTCTGGAAGGCGTTCAGCGCGTCGTCCAACTGATCCTTTTGGTAGTAGGCAATGCCCTGGTAATAATAAAAGGCCATTTCATCAGGATTATACTGTCGGGCATCGTGACACAGCGCTATCACACGGTCCTTGTCATCCGCCTGCCAGGCATAGCCCACCAGCTGCAGACGGGCAGCAGCATTGTCCGGCGCGATGGCCAGTGCCTGCTCCAACACGTTCTGAATGCTGTCACGCGGCATATTCTTCAGATTCATATAGGTCGCACAGAACAGCGCCATGTCGGCATCGGCCTGTGGCATCTGCAGAATACGGTGGAACAGCTGCAACACCCGTGTCGAGTCACCGCCATTCTGTTCGCTTTCGCCTATCAGCTGTCGCAACAGTGTCACACGGTCTTCCTGCGAGGTACTCTTGTTCAGCAGGATGCGCTCGCGAAACTCTTCCGTCTTCACCGAGTCTTTCTGGTCGTAATAGTAAGCCATCAGCCCCATCAACGCATTACGGTTGTCGGGTTCCTGCTTCAACACATCTTCGAAAATGCGTACCGCCTGCTTCTGCTGACCGTTCATCACCAGCGTGCTGGCATAGAGGCATTGATAGTTCAGGTCGTTGGGATATTGCTCCTGCAACTGTTTCATCTCGCGGATGGCCGCCTGCTTGTCACCCTTCTGGGTGTAGAGCTGGCTCTTGGCATACGACAGCCGCTCGCTCTTGCCCTCGGCAATCTCCAGCTTGTTCAGCGACTGAATGGCTTTGTCATAGTCCTCTATCTGTTCGTAGAGCTGTATCAGCATCCCCAGTGCATCCGTACGGTCGTGATTGGCATCATAGAGCTGCTCCAGCACCTCTGCGGCCTCAGCATACTGGCGTTGTGCGATGTAGGTCTCACCCAGCGTCTCCAAATAGGTCGTATTCTGGGGTTCCAGTTCCGCAGCCTTCCTGATGCAGTACATCTGCTGCACCCGATCCTTCATGGCACGATAGTACGGAGCCAGATAGAAGTAAGCCTCCGACCGCGTAGAGTCGAGCTCCACACAATGGCGCAACAGGTCGAAAGCCGCATCGTCATTGCCCTTCTCCCGCTGACAAATGGCATCCAGGAAGAAAGCGTCGTACTTATTTTGAAGATTGACATTTGATGTTTGAAGATTATGATTACCTTGGGCGACGGCATCAACGCCCCACCAGCCCAACATCACAATGGCAATGATAAACCTTGCAAAACTAATCATAAACTTCAAATTTCAAACTTCAAACATCACTTCACTCCCGTATGTCCATATCCGCCCTCGCCACGTTCCGTCGTGTCGAGTTCGCTGACAACCACCAGTTCGGCCTGTTCGTGACGGGCAATGACCATCTGGGCGATACGCTCACCGTCGTTGACCACAAACTCCTCCTGCGACAGGTTCACCAGCACCACACCGACCTCGCCGCGATAGTCAGCATCTATCGTACCGGGAGTGTTCAGCACCGTGATGCCGTGCTTCAAGGCCAGTCCACTACGGGGCCGCACCTGAGCCTCATAGCCTTCGGGCAATGCGATATGCAGTCCCGTCGGTATCAGCCTGCGCTCCAAGGGTCGCAGCACAACCGGCTCGTCCAAATTTGCCCGCAAGTCCATGCCGGCACTTTGGGGCGTAGCGTATGCAGGCAACTGCTGGTGCCCGCGGTTCACAACCTTCACTGTAATCATCTTCTCAGAAACGTTTCTTACATTAAATAATGTGCAAAGGTAGAGTTTTTTTGCGAGAAACGACAAATGTATAACAAGAAATGGCAATACCTTGTCGTTTTTTAACATTTATTGGCAGGGATGTTGCTTGTTCGCGTCACTTTCGCCATGCATCTGGTCGAGCTGATGAATCAACTGACGGTTGGCTTCATCCAGTTCGAAGTATGCCTTGCGACGACGCAGGGCATAGATGCCCAGAACGATGATGACGACCAACATAACGATACCCATGATGGTCAGTCGCAGTTGCGAGAGTTCCCCTTTCTGTTCCGTTATCTGGCGCTCCTTGCCCTCGGTATCGTAGACGGTGGCCAACAGCACAGCATCGCTGTGTTTCTGCCGAGTCAGTGCCGAGTCGTAGGCTTCAGCTATCTGAGTGGCTACGGCAAGGGCGGAATCCTTGCGTCCGGCATACAGGTTAGCGCGGAATTTCGGCAACAGGTAACGCCCGATATTCTCAAGGTCGGTCTCGAAAGCCCCCTCCTGCATAAAGCGTTGCAGCTGCATGTAGTTGTCGGCCGCCTCCTGATAGCGGTGGGTCATCATCAGGTATTCCGTGCTGTTGATGAGGTGTCCCAGCCTTTTCGACGCACGTGTAGAGAGATAGTCCCTGAAAGCACGGTCGGCCGCTATCGTACCACCCCGCTTATACTCCAGCACTGCCTTACAATAGCTGATGTCGGCCTTCATCTCGTCGATATAGATGGTGTCGCGGTCGGAGCGGTTGCTGGCAATGGTATATAGCGAGTCCTGCCTTTCTACCCAGGGAGCGGCATGGGCATATTCCCCCGCCTGGATATAGGCCATCGCCGCCGCCTTCATCGTATGCTGACACTCACGGAAGTCGAGCGGGGCATGGTGGATTTTCAGCATCTTATGAATGTCGTCCAACGCATTCTGGAAACTGTGCGCCGCACTGTCGGCCTGTCCCAGATACAGCTGGCACTCGCCTATCATCTCTGCAATATCATGCAGACAGGTAAAATCGTCCTCACCGGCCTCTCTCAGCTTTTTATCGAAAATTTCCACCTCGCGCATCGCCAAATCGTAGCGTTTCATGTTACACAGCAAGCGGAGATAATCCTTGCACGTATAGTTGTAACACTCGAAATCGCCCTGGTCGTCCAGCGCACTCGCATCGATATCCGCCAGCTGGTAATACAAGTCCAGCGACTTACGATACTCTCCGCGCTGGTTATAGGTAATGGTACGATAGAAAATACTCCTCATCCGCGACAACTCGCCAGCCTTCTCCACACTGTCGATGACAGCAAGGATGCGAGGCACGTCGCGCGTGTCGAAAACCGAGAAAATCACCGAGTCGACATGCGTACGCTGGTTCTCGTCGGTAATGCCCCGATGCTGACGGGCTGGCCCGCAACCCACCACGACAAATGCCAGCAGCATGAGCACCGCCGCCCTTACCGCTCCGGCGAACTTCCTTTCGCTCCATTGTCTGGCTATTCTGTATTTCGCGTTCATCATGCTTGTTTCTTCTTTGGACATTTGCATCCCTTTCGTTAAATTCGCCGCAAAGGTATGCAAAAAAATCGAAAGAACCGAACACTTTTCCCATTTTAACTTCATTTCCACCACTTTCTTGATACAAACCGTTATGGTCATCAACTCCACAACAGTCTATACCTACCGTAAGCTGATTATCATGCCCATTGACTTTTAAAGCGCATTTCTCCTTCAGCCTTCATAGGGCTGGAGGAGAAGTGTTTTGAATGGCAGGAGTGACGGACAGCTCCCGAAACAGCGTGACAATGCCCGCCAGTTGATGGCAGCGTGCACGCCAATCGTCGGCAGAGAGCCGGTAGTAAACTGGCAGTTATCCGGCAGTAAACCGTCAATCAGTCGGTAGTAAACTAAAAATGAACTTAATGAACCTTCAACCTTCATACTACTTGCCTTATTCAGCTTATAATCAGTCATTTAGCTCAAAACTATGCTCTTACAAACATTCACAATCCTTCATTAACCTTCATGCAACCATATTGAGATTAGGAAAAGCCAAATACATGAAGGTTAATGAATGATAAGAGGCACTTATTTTCAGATAAGTGGCTCATATTCAGCAATAAGTGCCACTTAATGAAGGATGAAGGTTGTGATATAAAAAAGTATAATAGTCACTCAGCAGTCCCTTGGCATCACAAATAAATTGTGATTTATTTTGCATTTTGCTCGCTTATTCGTACCTTTGCAGATGATTATGAAGCGAATCGGTGTGATTACAATCATCCTAACGCTGTTGTCTGCCAAGATGCTGGCACAGACTGAGGGGAACAACAGCGTTCTGCTGGGGGGCAACAGCGCCACCAGCTCATACGCTCCGAACGATATCCTGCTGTCGGACACGCTGAAACTGCAACTTGAGCCACAGTTCACCACACCCTTACAGATGAAAGAGCCCAGCTACGGACAACACAATGATTTCATTGAGTCGTCGAAGATGGGTGCAGTTGGCTTCCAACTTTGGAAAAACGCCACGATTGGAGTTGCGGGTTCCACGTACCACCTGCCCGGACTAATGGACATCTCTTCGGGCGCCCTGACTTTTCATCAGGACCTCGGACGCTGGCACTTTACGGCTTCCGGCATGGCCGACAAATACTGGATGCCTTGGCAGCGCAGCCTTTCTAACCAATACGGTTTTGGCGGAACGGTAGGCTTCGACCTGAGCAAAAACGTTACTTTACACGCCTTCGCTTCCTACTATGCCAACAGGATGATGGTCGGACCTGCCATGAGCCCTTACGTTAACACCTCCACCTTTGGCGGTTATGCCGACATCCGTTTCAGCAACGTCTTCGGAACCAACGTCGGAGTGCGTCGGTATGTGAATCCCATGACAGGCAAATGGACTACCGAACCTATTGTCAATCCCTACATCAAGATTGGCGACTCGAAAATTGAGCTGCCCCTTGGCGGTTTGCTGCAGAAACTTGTTTGGGGCGACCGCGACAATCCCATGAACTTCCGTCCCCACCCAATGAGCCGTCCACCAGTCAAGAGATAATCCTGTACTTCCCAAGGTTTGTACGCCATAGTCGTTATATTTTAGGGGTTCCAGCTCCTTCGCGTTGTAGAATTTCCAGCATCTCCGCAGGTGTTACAACAATGGGCTTCTTGGGAAAATGTTTTATGTTGCCTGTCACAAGATAAGCATCCTCCTTCGACATGGCCACTTCATAGAATACCACATCTTTGGGGTCTGGAAAAAACTCATCGCTCAATATACGTTCTCCACGAACCCCATTTGTAACGATTGTGTCAATGACAGCTTTAATCATTTCCGTGCAGCCCTTTCCTCACGCGCCAATCGTATTTCCTCGTTGATTTCATCCAATGTGAGTTCTGGCCTGTCGCTCGCAGCAACCATATTCTTGAATTCACGGAATTCCCTCAAAGCCAGATCTTCCACTTCCATTGGATTTGCACTTATCTTAAAAGGAATGCTACGCGTCCTTACAACAGCATTCGCAAAGATGTTGATAGCAGCATTAACGCTCATGCCCATACGTGAGCAGAGCGCATCGAAATTCTGTTTCAGTTGTGAGTCCATTCTCACCGTCATAGATACCTGTGCCATAATCTTTTTAGTGTTTTAACGCTGCAAATATAAGCATTTTATTTCATTCTGCAATCATTTTGACGTAAATTTTAATCATATTACGTCGTTTTTAACCCTTTTGGCATGTCAAATGATTAAAAAACGACCCAAAACTCTTCTTCCATCAGCCATCTTTCCTCAGCCATCGTTTCTGTCACTCACCTGTCCCCTAAGCATCTTGCGTATGCCAGCGGCTTTTTTTACACAACGTTACAGTCCCCTCTTGCAACCAGAATCGGACTTTCGGACATTCTACCTAACAACCTAACGCCCTAACACACTCACATTTGACTTTGTCAATTATACTGAAATGGTTGACTATTACTTTTATATTTATATATATTATATATAATATATATAAATATAATATACAAATCTATCTTCTTGCACACCTTAATACGAAAATCGAAAAGTGAGGGCGTGAGGGCGTTAGGGTGTTAGGGTAAGACGCGATTTTAACATTTAAAATAAATCGAAAATAAAATCGAAAAGGGCTTGCAATATTGATGAAATTTTCGTACCTTTGCAGTGTCAAAACGAGCGTGGCAGAGATGCAAGATTAAGGATAAAAATTGCGAGGATTAACTATAGAAATTGCGCGCATTAATCATAGCATTATTA
>Ga0310696_10010364_pt1 | contig 10729 bp, 9 predicted proteins | sample AusTroGonzalo_MG_4_FD_203885 | JGI IMG/M metagenome (GOLD analysis project Ga0310696, IMG submission 203885) | Bovine rumen microbial communities from tropical cattle in Woodstock, Queensland, Australia - Gonzalo_02 (v2) (version 2) | ecosystem: Host-associated > Mammals > Digestive system >... | reverse complement strand
ATGGGCAATTTCAGCGAGGCTAAGACCTACATCGACGACGTCATCGCCAAGACCGACCTCTATGAGCTGGATACCGACCTCGTTGCTCCTTTCAACAGGACTACCAGCACTGCCACCTCCAAGGAAGTCGTCTGGGAGATCACCTACTCCGATGCTTCCGACCGTTACGACCGTAACCCCGGCATCATGCAGTATGCAGCCTACAACGGCCACGCCAGCAAGATGTGCGGTTACTGCGCATTCTCTCTGTCCTATTATGCAATGGAGAAGGTGGGCTGGCTCGATGCCGATCACAACCTCACTGCAGAGGCTACCGGCGACCTTCGCTTCCAGAACCTCTACATTTACCATCCCGGCAACGATGCATATCCTGAAAAGGCCATCTACATCTTCAAGTACTTCCGCGGAGCTACTCCTACCGATAACGGACGCCGTGCCAGCAGGCCTATGATCCGCCTCGCCGACCTCTACCTGATGAGGGCCCAGATCAACCTCGACACCAACCCCACCGCTGCAACTGCTGACGTGAACGCGGTAAGGAACCGTGCTGGCCTCGCCAACGTAGCTGCCGCTACCGAGGAAATCATCGAGAACGAGCGCATCAAGGAACTTGCAGGCGAGAATGCCGACCGTATCTACTGGCTCTGCGCACTCAAAAAGGACATTCCTCTCGGAGACCGTGCAACCGATGGCACCAACGGTACTGTGATCAGCTATCCTTATTCTGATTACTACTATCAGATTCCTCTCCTCGAGAGGCAGAGCAACAAGGCTTATGACAATAAGTAGTTAGTAATTATATATTCTCTATCGAAAAGGGGCCGGCTTCGAAGCCGACCCCTTTTCTTTTGTCAAACCCTCCTGTGGCCGTTGCTTGCCCCGGAGATCAGTCGACTTTGTATTTCTCGGGGAATTCCAGTATCTTCTGCTGGAGAAGTGCCTCGTCGCCAAGAAGGCAAAGAATGGACCCGTAGTATGCTTCCTTCAGCACGCCCTCGGGCTGGACACCGCTGATGCAAGCATCGCAGAAAGCCCGCATCATCTCCAGCGAACCGTCCCCCGAAGCCTCGGGCATGATGGAAATGCCGGAAGTATCCTCGGCTGTCTCGGGAGCCCAGCTCGTGCCGGCAAATGCGGGATTGGAGAAAACTCCCTTCTCTATCTCGCCGAGCAACTGGCGTATGGCCGTCTTCTTGGGAGCCTCCTCGGGATAATAACGGCCGTTGGGAAGGTCCACGGTGCCCTCCTTGCAGAGTATCTGCTCTCCCATACCGAAGTGCTTGTTGGAAATCACCGACTCGAAGGTCATGTTCACACCATTGGGGAAAGTGTAGATTACGCATACGTTGTCGAACACTTCCCTGCCGTCTTTCCAATAGACTATATCGCCGGAACCCATCACCTTCACGGGGAGCTGTCCGGTTGCAAAAACACCGTTCTGCAGCTGATGGCAGGCAAGTTCCGTCATCAGCCCGCGGGAAAACTCGCGGTAAAGCCTCCAGTTGATAAGTTTCTCGTATTCAGGCGAAGGCACGGGGCGGCGCCAGTCAGCATTGCGGAACCAGTAGTTCCTGACATTCACTACCGGGCCGTACTCTCCGTTCCTCACCGACTCCAGAGCCTTCAGGTACTTAGGGTCGAAAAGACGCTGCTGGCCTACTATGAAAACCTTCCCGCTGGAAATGGCGGAATTATACATCTCCAGGCACTCGTCCATGGTATATGCCATGGCCTTTTCGCACAGTACGTGCTTCCCTGCAGACAGGGCATCCATCGACATGCGGTAATGCTCATTGAGCGGAGTAGCTATTACTACGGCATCCACATCCTTGTCCGCGAGCAGCTGACGATAGTCAGTATATGCTTTCGCGGCAGGGAACATCGCCAGGCCCTGTTCGAGATTCGGCTGGTAGATATCGCAGAGCGCCACCACTTCCGCGTTGGATATCTGCTGCAGATTGGCAAGATGCAGCTGGCCTCTCGAACCGGGGCCTATGAGGCCGATGCGGACCTTGCCCGAAGGCTTGGCCTCCTCCTTGTCCGGAGCACAGGCTCCGACGATAGGAAGAGCCGAGAGGGCTACGCCTGCGGCACCTATCTCACCAATTTTTCCAAGAAAAGATCTACGATCCATAAGTTGCTATATATCCTTCAAATGATTTCATTATAGTGCCTCTCTCGCCCAGGGGCGCCGCATAAACAGCGGTCGAGAGGATTTCGCACACAAGTGCGGAGCGGCCGGAGACCGCTACCCAAGGACCGGCCGAAGCCGGGCTGGAGCTGTGGGGGTCGATTATATGGTCTTTGCCGGAGCGCGAGCGCCCGGACATGGAAAAAGCGCTGTCGTTCAACTCGAACAAGCGCCCACCCTCTTCGGACCGGACCCTCCAGCAGGGCCCGAAGGGATGCTTTCCCATACCGACTACCGAACTGTTTCCGAAATTGAGAAGGCCGTCGGTGATTCCTTCTGCGGAAAAAATGTTTCTGACGGATTCGAGGGCGAATCCTTTGGCGAAGCCCCCGAAGTCGACTAAATGCCCTTTTCCGGCCATGGCCGCTTCGTGGGTTCCAGGGAAGAGCTCATAGGCAGGACGGGACCGGTCCGGGCTGAGTGCGGCGATATCGAAATATCCGCCGGTCAAGCTGCGGAACTTTTCGCATAGTTCAAGTGCGAAGAATAGGTCTTCGTTTACCACCACCTTGCCCGACGAAGCATTGAGCAAGGCTGTAGGGCTGTCCGGATTATGTCTGTCGAATTCTGCAGACTGGGTTTTCACAAGGCGTTCCGCCATCTCGCAGAGATGCCTGGCCTTCACCGCGTCGGGACATATGAAAAGCAGTTCCAGCCGCGAATGCATGGCAGATATCTCGCAGTACGCTACGGGCGCCTGCGGATTCTTCGTGCTATGAGTGAAATCAACCAAACCAGCAGACGGACAAGTACCGTTATCACATAAAGAATACCCGTGATGACACAGACATATCCGATCTGGCTGAACAGCTCGACAAATCTGCCGTCATAGCGGATAACCGCATATACATTGAAAAGGAACGCTATGGCAAAGCAGAAGAGGAGAACCACGAGTTCCCTCTTCTGCCAAGGCCATTGCGTATGATTGTCAACCATTAGAGTTCCTTGATCATTATGTTCTGGTAATGCACTTCGTTGCCGTGGTCCTGAAGAAGGACGTGGCCGGACTTGTGGTTACCGAAGTTGGCACGCTCGCGGAATTTGCTGCACTGCACAAGGGCATTGAACATCTGGTTGTTGCGATCGTACTCTACAACCTTGACACCGTTGAGCCAGTGCTCCACATGATTGTCCCTAACGATTACCCAGGCGGTGTTCCACTGGCCCATGCGGAAGTAGGCTTCGTCTTTGTCGGCACGTATAAGGTCGTAGAGGGAACCCAGGGTACGGTTGCCGGCTACACCGAGCTTGGCATCGGGGTGGACCTTGTCGTCGAGTATTTGGAACTCGCATCCGATAGCGGAAGCATCCGAAGGATAAAGGTCGGGGTTGATGAAGTACTTGATACCGCTGTTGGCACCCTTGGTAAGGAAGAAATCGACGGAGAGCCAGAAGTTGGTAAACTTGTCCACGGTCATGATGTCGCCTCCGTTGGTGGACTCGGCACCGCCGTTCTCGGCAACGCGGAGTTCGTCACCCTCTATGCTCCATCCCTTCTTGGGGAAAGGAAGACCTTCGCCCTTGGCGCTGGCCCAGCCATTGGTGGTCTTGCCATCCCAGAGGAGCTTCCAGCCTTCGGCGGCCTGACGCTCGCTGAGGGTATTGCTGATCTTGTTCACCTGATGTATGGGGGCAGCCTCGATGCAGTAGGCGGCAGGGTCCTGGGTGCAGATCCTGATGTTCTTCCAGCTGATGCTGGTCCCTATGCGCTCGGCAACGTTGCCGGGAAGATGGACCTGGAGGGCGATGAAACCTTCGCTGTCCTTATCGTCGATGACATCGGCGACGAGAACGCCATTGAGGAAGGTACGGATATGGTTCCCTATGCATTCGATACGGCCTTTGTTCCAGTCGTTATGGATAAAGGCCGTCCTGGCGGGCTGGTTGAAAGTAAGAGGATAGAGCCAGCCGCGGCGGGACTCATCGTAAACACCCGCGCTCCAGGCACGCTCGCTGGGATCGAACTCATACTGGTATCCATATACGCGGCCGTCGCCGTTAAGATGGCTGCGGAACTGCACGCCGGAGTTCTGCGCCTCGTCCATCTTGAACTCGAACTCGAGGATGAAATCCGAGTAGGACGCCTTGGTGGCGAGGAATGAATTGATATTTGCGTTGTCCTTGCAGGTACCTATGATGCAGCCATCCTTGACCGTATATTTGGCGGTACCGCTGACCTGCTTCCAACCTTTAAGGTTCTTTCCGTTGAAAAGAGATGTCCAATTCTGGGCGGACATGCCTGTGCATAACAAAGCTGCAAAGGCGATAATAAGAATTTTCTTCATGATAATCGATTATAGTTCATAGTAATCCTCCCAGCCCTTGCGCGGAGGTATGCTGGTGAGGAGGGCGTTTGCAAAGGGATTGTCGATGATCTCGCCGGAGAGACGGTCGAACTTGAATGTGGTATTGAGGCGCTGTGCTATCACGCCCAGGTTCATGACCTGGCAGAGCACGCCGGCGACCTCGAAAGGAGAGCGGGTCTTCTCCAGGCCCATGCAGGCCTTAAGGAAGTTCTCGTAATGGTTCGAAGGGCTCTGGGGAACCTCGGGAAGTTTGTGGTCGGCGATCAGCTGCTTCTCGAGCTCCTCGGGAATGATATGCAGAGGCGATGAATGGGAAGAACCCTTGAAGATATAGTCACGGCCGTAGATGATCTTGCCGGGATTGATCTTCTGTGCCTGATAGGCCTGACCGGCGACGGTGGGCACATCGGCCACGTCGCTGCTGCCATATCCGGCAGGGAGTTCGGGATAATTGCCGATTCCGTCATACCAGGTGACATCGCAGGCGGGCAACTCGCCCCTGCGGGGGAAGCGGAAACGGATGGTGGAAGACATGGGGAAGAAGTAGTCGTTGTGGCCTTCGACCTTCTGCATTCCTACCTCGTAAGGCAGGCCGAGCTTGAGGAACTCATGTGCGGTGTCCAGGATGTGTGCGCCCCAGTCGCCGAGGGCACCCATTCCGAAGTCGTACCAGCAGCGCCAGTTACCCTCGTCGAACCACTTGCTGTAGTCGTGGTACATGGTCTGCATCTGCCACACATCCCAATCCATGGTGGAAGGTTTGGCATCGGCATCAGGGAACTTGGTAATGCCCGGGTCCAGCACATGCCAGCGGCGGCTGTTGTTCATATGGGCGTCGATCCTGTATACGTCCTTGATGATTCCAGCCTCGTACCAGGCTTTGAACTGGAAGTAGTTCTCGCCGGAATGGCCCTGGTTACCCATCTGGGTCACCACGCCGGGATGGCGCTTGGCCGCTTCGATGAGCAGGGAGTTCTCCAGGAAGGTGCGGGCCATTGGTTTCTCGCAATATACGTGGATACCTTCCTTGATGGCGCGCATCGCTATGGGGAAGTGCGAAAAGTCGGGAGTGGAAACAAAGACGGCCTCGATGCTCTTGCCCATCTCGTCGAACATTTTGCGGAAGTCCTGATAGCGCTTGGCTTTGGGGAACATTCCCATGACCTCGGTGGTGTGGGGTGCACCCATGTTCACGTCGCAGATCGCGACCACGTTGGCAAGGCCGGTCTTGGCCACGAAGTGGGCATTCTCGTTACCACGGTGCCCGATGCCGATAAGGGCCACATTGACCTTTTCGCCGGGCTTCCTGGTACTCATCTTGCCGCTGCCTGCAGCGCCTTCGATTGCGTGGAGGGGATTCTCTACGGCAAGAGCGACTGCAGCTGCTCCGGCCGTCTTCAAAAAATGTCGTCTGGTTACCATTATTTTAAGTATTATTGACTTTTACAGGTTATATCTATATACTTACAAATATGGTAAATTTCCAGCAAAAATCCTATAGATTAAAAGACTAAAAAACCCGTTCCGACATACTTCCATCCTTGATTGTCAGCTCCAACCCGCGGCCGCCGAAAGAATAGCGGACGCAGACCCCTGCCTCCCCGCACTCCACGGCCACCCCGGTATTGGACGGAGCGAGACCGGAGTAGATCTCGTCCTGGATGCGATAGTGCCCGTGGGATTCCAGGCAGGACGCGAAAACCACCCTTCCAGAGTCCTCTGCGCTGAGCATATAGGCAGGTTCGGAGCGTAGCACGAAATCCGGATCGCCCGCACCTGTGCGCAGGAGCGATATGCCACATGACCCGGAAGAAGAGGAAACTGCAGTCGAAAGGGTATACATCCTCTCCCCGCAAAGCCAGGTAAACCGTGCGGGCCCCTCCTGCTTTTCTGCCTCTGCTTCGACCCAGAGATGCTGGTATCCGAAGTCTTTCCCCGCCACCGTCATCTTGTCCGTCGACCTCTTATAATCGGCATTCATGGCCATCATCTGGCCGTCGTAATGATATGGCAGGTCATATGAGTGGGACTTGTCGGAAGATGCTATCACGACATCCGTGATAAGCGGCCTGTCGAGGAACGGAAGGTCTATCATGGCCACCCATCTCTCCATCCTTACACCGTCGTAGGCGGTGCTATCGACCGCGGCCATACACTGGATGCCGTCGGACGCATCGCCGTCGAAGTCTATCACACGGGGAGCATGGAGAATGGCGTAAGGAGTGACGCCGCCATAATGGCTGGCCCTGTCGACTACAAGGGTGTTGTGCGCGACGCTGGTCATGGCGTAGCCCCTGTTTAATTTGGTGTAACGACCGCCTTCCTTCTGCCCTACTCCCGTGTATCTGGCTGAGCCATAATCGGTAAGGACCGGCTTTCCGAGGTCGTAATAGCACAAGGAAAGCCTGTCGAAGTGCCCATGGTAACTACCTTGGGAGCAGGCCTTCATGACTACGGTCGGCCCATCGTGGGCACCTTCGGGAGTGCCCCTCAGCACCATCACGGCCCCGGCCTTGCCACTCCCGCCGTCGCGCAGTTTGCAACTGACCGGGACGAAATCCTCGGCCAGGCCGGCGGCGATATCGCGGGAAACCCTCCTTCCGGCCTCGTCCGGAGTCACCTTACGGGCGTGCTCCGCAACAATGCCCAGGAGCCATTTCCTGGAGGGGTCCATGTTGTATATGGTGCAGATCGGGCCGACCAGGTCGGACGAATCGTAACACTTTGTATCACAGTCGTTAAGAAGGAAGAAGGTGCCGTCGTAGGCCTGGTTGAACATGGCGTCGGCACTCTTTAGCAGGGCGGATGAATGGCGCTCGAAGATATGGATTTCCGGCCTATTCCGGTCTATCAGGCTGGCAAAAGAAAGGAAGGGAATCAGTGCATATCTCTGGTAGGACACGCCTTCCATGTAATACCCGTCGGGAGAGAAAAGCGAGTCTATCTGCTGAAGGAAGCCTCCGTTCCGGCCAGAGAGGTCCGTCCCGAGCAGGGCCTTGCCCACAAGGGTGTCATCCCCTGTCGCGAAGCCTATGGTACCCACTGCAGCGACCTGCCAGGTACCATGGTTATGCATCCTGTTGAATACGAAATTATTCTTGGCATTATCCTCGGTTCCATACATCAGGAAATCGGCCATGGGGCGGAACAAGTCATCTTCTATCGCACGGCGCTGCTCTTCGGGCAACGCATTTTTAATCTTCATGTAGGACCGGGATGCGTACATTGCCCAGCGGCTGTCGTCCAGGACCTGCCAGAACAGGCGTCCGGGTTCGCCGGTATTATGACCTTCGGGATGATAGCCGAGCCGGCCGTAGATGGCCGCATAATTCGAAAGCAGCTCGCCGCACCAGCGCGCATAGCGCTCGTCGCCGGTCAGTTCATAGGCATAGCCACAGGCCTCCAGATACTGGATATGGCCGCTCAGAGCCTGATGGACCGGACCTCCTACGGCATCTGCCGGCATGGGCACGGCCGTAGATGTCGATATCGCTTTGTCCGCAATTTCAATGGTTTGGCTGACGGCTTCTTCGTATAGTATTCCATCGCCCACCGGCGAACAACCGGCGGAGAAAACGATGATTGCCAGGGCAAAAACGGAGGCTATGACTTTTTTCAGATACATATGTCAAAATTAGGAAACTTCCCGAAGAAAAGCAATTTCCACCCTTTAGGGTGTTTCTTTTGTTTATATTATAAGATAATTTTACAGCGTTTTCACATACTATGACATAACCAAATGATTATCAATATGGAAAAAAGAAAAAAAGGTGGATACCTCGCGCCTGAAGCCGAGGTAGAAAGCATCGTCTTGAGACAGACGATACTAAATCTGAGCGGGGGTTTCACCCTCGGTAACAGCTCCCTCACCAGCGGTGACGGGGACAATGTCTGGGATTAAAAACGACGGTACCATGAGAATCAACTATTTATTCACGATCTTCGCAGGCCTTGCAGCACTTGCCGCCTGCACCAAAGAAACGGCCATTCCCGACAACGGACAGGGAAAGGTCAAGATGACCCTCAACACCGTGGTCACCAAGGCCGCCTTCGACGATGTCTCAGCCTCATCCTGGACTTTCGGTTTTGAAACTTCCGACCAGCTCAGCGTACGCAACAGCACGGTTTCCAACCTGCGCACATTCACCAGGCAGGACGATGGCTCGTTCACTTCCGAAGATGCTACCCCGACCGAGAACAAAGCGACCTGGTATGCAGTATATCCGAAATACGACTCTTCGATAAGCCTTCTCAACCAGGCAGGCACTCCGGAAAGCGCCGCGGCACTTTACGTGCTGACCGGCATCCAGGCAAATGTACCCGGAGGGGCCACGAGCCTTTCCATAACGCTCAATCCCCGGATGTCCGTCTTGAAGATCGTCAACAACCTCGGCAACATCTCCATCAGCATCAAAGTGGATGGCGACAGCAACTTCCTGACCGGCCTTACTCCCGTATACTCTTCGGAGATAAGCTTCAACAAGACGACCAGCAGCAACTATCTGTCGGCGCGTCTGCTGAATACCGCCGTGAAAGGAACTTACTATGTGTGCGTACCCGCAGGAAGGCCTATAGGCATATATAATAACGGTACCCTTATCAAGTCTTCTTCTTCAGGGCTCACGGCCGGCAAATACTACACGGTCAACGTCGATAACCCCAACTTGATTCCCGGCCTCTTCTCGATTTCATCCACCAAGCAGGTCAGGTTCACCAAAGGTAACCTGTACAGGGATAGCAAGTCCTCCTGGAAGATCGAAGCCAACCAGCTTGCCTACCCTGCTTCGTGGGACGAGAATCACGTCGGACATCTCTACTTCTGCGACATCGAAGATAAACCGTCAAACACCTATGCAGCCACCTACAGCAGCTCCGGAAGAACCATGTCCGACGACCTGTTCTACAGGGCACAAAGGAGCATCAACGGCGATTACGGTTATTACTACAACCCAAGCAGGTCAGAATGGGACTATCTGCTCTGCAGCAGGCCTAACCATGACAATCTGTACAAAGCGGATGTAACAGTCGAAGGTTTCGATGGCTGCGTCATCATCGCAAACGACGATTTCGCCGGGACTATCGCTTCGTCGTACGCAAGCGAGGCCGAGGTAACGGCCGCCGGCCTGCTATGCCTTCCTCCGGCAGGAACCCGGCAGGGAACGGCCATCAGTGCCGGACTTAACTACTACTGGACCAGCACGCCGGGAAGCGATATAGCAAACGCATGTTCGTTCAACTTCCCGTTGGGCACCTACACGGTCAGCCAACTCTCACGATCCTACGGCTGCCCGGTACGACTGGTCCTCGAGCAATAACGAAAAAAGCCAAGCGAAACCGCTTGGCTTTTTTGTGACTCCCACAGGACTCAAACCTGTAACCTTTTGATCCGTAGTCAAATGCTCTATTCAATTGAGCTAGGGAGCCAGAGTTAGAACTCTTATTCTTCTACACCCTCTGCCTTCTTGGCGTAAGAGCGCTCCTTGATGCGGGCCTTCTTACCGGTGAGGTCGCGGAGGTAGAAGATGCGTGCGCGACGAACTTTACCGAACTTGTTGACAGTAATGCTGTCGATGAAGGGAGACTGATAAGGGAAGATCCTCTCGACTCCGATTCCGCTGGAGACCTTACGGACGGTGAAGGTCCTGGTGTAAGGAGTTGCGCCGCTGATCTGGATGACCACGCCGCGGAAGTCCTGCTTGCGGAACTTGTCGCCTTCCTTGATCTTATAGGTGACGGTGATGGTATCACCGGCCTTGAACTCCGGGAAGTTGGCTACATTCTCGTTCGCGAATGCTTTGTCTACTACGTTAAGTAAATCCATAATACTCTATTCAATTTAGCGCAGCGTCACTGAACCGTTCAACGAGAGGCTGCTTTTTTGTGGACCGCAAAGTTAGAAATTATTTTGGACTGCACAAAATTATTTTAAGAATTTTTGATTCCTAAAAGTATTGACTCTCTTTTTCGAATAGATTCTTATCCTCGCGGGAAGGGTCGGGTTTCACCGCCGAAGATGCCGCCAGCTTCTCGACAGCCTCCCTGTCGGCACCCTTGAGTTTGCGGGGAATCCATACCAGGATCTTCACATAAACGTCGCCCCGCCCGTATCCGTTCACGGAAGGAAGGCCCTTCCCGCGGAGGCGCTCCACGGTGCCGGACTGCACTCCGGAATCAAGTTTCAACTTGTACGGGCCATCCAGGCAAGGAATGGCGATCTCACAGCCCAGGATAG
>Ga0310696_10010363_pt1 | contig 10730 bp, 9 predicted proteins | sample AusTroGonzalo_MG_4_FD_203885 | JGI IMG/M metagenome (GOLD analysis project Ga0310696, IMG submission 203885) | Bovine rumen microbial communities from tropical cattle in Woodstock, Queensland, Australia - Gonzalo_02 (v2) (version 2) | ecosystem: Host-associated > Mammals > Digestive system >... | reverse complement strand
GGCACCCGCGTCAAGATCCTGGACAATGTGGGTTCCTACACCAACATCGAACTGGGTGACGGCCGCCAGGGCTGGATCCCCGCCGGAGATATTGAGGTAATTTGAATTCTCTTTCAGTCTGACAAAAAGGTCCCTTTGTAAAAAGGGACTTTTTTTGTATCTTTGCAGGTTAGTATGCAAAACACTTGCTGGCTAGTTAGAAAATTGTAAAAAATAAGCTTATATGTTATTCCATCTTCTTCAAACAGACAGCCTGGAGGCCATGGCCGAGCAGATCAACCAGGCGGCGGCAACGGTGGCCCAGCCCACGGAGATGAGCACCAGTCTCTGGTCCATGTTCAACATGGGCGGCCCCCTCATGTGGGTGCTGCTGGCCCTTTCTATCCTGGCCATTTACCTCATCGGCCGCAAATGGTGGATGATCAAGACCGCCTCCAAGATTGACCGCCACTTCATGCAGGACATCCGCGACTACCTGAACGAAGGGAAGACCAAGAGCGCCATCACTCTCTGCGGCAAATACGACAATCCCGTGGCCCGCATGGTAGAGACCGGTATCCGTCGAATGGGCCGTCCCATGTCCGATATCCAGAACGCCATCGAGAACAGCGGCAACGTGGAAGTCGCCCGCCTGGAGAAGGGACTTCCCCTGCTGGCTTCTATCGCCGGCGGCGCTCCCATGATCGGTTTCCTGGGTACCGTCCTGGGTATGGTGAAGGCTTTCTTCAACATGTCCAAGGCCGGCAACAACATTGACATCACCCTCCTGAGTGACGGTATCTACACTGCCATGCTCACCACCGTGGGCGGCCTTATCGTGGGTATCATCGCCTACTTCGGATACAACTGGCTCACGTCCAAGATTTCCGACCTGGTGTACAAGATGGAGAGTTCCACCCTGGAATTCATCGACATCGTTCTCAACGAACCCGGAGAAGAGGAATAAGCTATGGCGCTTAAAAGAAATACCAAAGTAGATGCGCAGTTCTCGGTATCCAGTATGACGGATATCGTGTTCCTGCTGCTGATCTTCTTCCTGGTAACCTCTACGCTCATCAACCCCAACGCCCTCAAACTCCTGCTGCCCAAATCCACGGGCCAGGTAAGCGCCAAGGCCACGGTGAGCGTGAGCATCAAGGACTGGGGCAACGACACCTACACCTACCACGTGAACGGGGAACAGACCCCCGCCAGCTACGAGCAGGTGGAGGACCAGCTCATCGGCCTCCTTTCCTCGGAAGAAGACCCCACCTTCTCCATTTACAGTGACCAGAGCGTCCCCGTGGGAGAAGTAGTCCAGATTATGAACATTGCCAAACGGAATCACTACAAGGTGATTCTGGCAACCCAACCTGAATAAGGCATGCAGCCCTACCAGCGAAGCAGAATCCAGAGAGAAAAGGACTCCAACGTGACCGGATTGGCGGTTACGCTGGTTTTCCACGCTTTACTGGCAGTGGTGCTCCTGACCGGCGGCCTCACATACCTGGATCCTCCGCCGCCGGAGCGCACCTCTCTCCTCATCGAGTTCGAGGTGGAGCAGGAACAGGTAAAGCCCACGCCCACCCGGACGGGCCGGCAGCCCCAGGCAGAGACCATAGACAAAACCAAACCCGTGGAGTTGGTGCAAAAGGCCAAGTCGCCCTATGTGAACGACCGGCCCAACACCACCCCTGAAACCGTTCCGGACACGCACGGAGACGTGGAAGTCCCCGCACCGGAACCCAAAGAACCCAAGCTGGACCCCCGGGCTTCGTTCCCGGGAATGTCCCAGAAAGACGATAAAGCCACCACGCCGCACAGCGCGTCCGAAGCATCCGAGGGCTTCAAGGCCGGCCAGCCCGACGGCAATACCAACGAGGGCAAGACGGAAGGCACGGCCAACGCCCATGTGAAGGGACGCAGCGTAGTGGGTTCACTGCCCAAACCCTCCTACAATACCCAGATGGAAGGTACGGTGGTGGTACAGGTGAAGGTGGACCAGTATGGCACCGTGACGGAAGCCATCCCGGGTGCAGAAGGCACCACGGTAACGGACAAGACCTTGTGGAACGCCGCGCGAAGCGCCGCCCTCAAGGCCCATTTCAACCAAAGCGCGAATGCTCCGGCCCTGCAAACCGGAACTATTACGTATATCTTCAAACTTAAATAACCGACGTGAGTCGATCAATTAGTAGTGTATTATGGAAGACAACAAAAAAGGTACGAGAAAACGTATCGTACGCCGGCCCTCTGAAGGCCATGCAGAAAAAGTAGATTACAGCACCAGCCGCAGCTTTGACTCGGAGGACCGCCCCCGCCGGGCTTATGGCGCAGGCCGTCCGCAGCGCGACAGCAATAGCCGCGGTCCCCGTCCCGAGGGAACTTATTCCCATCGGCCCGACGGCGAGCACCGCAGCAGCTACGGCAGCAGGCCTCACAGTGACAGGCCGCATTCCGACAGGCCTTACGGTGAAAGGCCCCACAGCGACAAGCCCCGCACGGAAAGAACGTACGGAGACAAGCCCGCTTACGGAGAGAAACCCCGCCGCAGCGGATATGGCAAGCCGTCCTTCGGCACCAAGCCCGGCGCCCGCAAACCCTACGCCAAGCGCAGCCAGGCCGATGAAGGCATGAAGGCCATGCTGAGCCGCAAACCCCAGGTGAACGGCCGCTACAGCGATGACGACACCGCCCCCACCGAGATCCAGGAGGTGGTGCGCCTGAACAAATTCATCGCCAATTCCGGCGTGTGCTCCCGCCGCGAAGCCGATACCCTCATCCAGAGCGGTGTGGTCACCGTGAACGGCGAGGTCGTGACCGAACTGGGCGTGAAAGTGAACGTCCTCACGGACGATATCCGCTTCAACGGACAGCGCCTCAAGGGCGAAGAAAAAGTGTACATCGTGATGAACAAGCCCAAGGGCTATGTCACCACCGCCAGCGATCCCCATGCAGAAAAGACCGTGATGGATCTGCTGAAGGGCTGCCCCACCCGCGTATTCCCGGTGGGCCGCCTGGACAAGAACACCACCGGTGTGCTCATGTTCACCAACGACGGAGAAATGGCCGAGCGCCTCACCCACCCGTCCTACAACAAGAAGAAGATTTACCAGGTCGTGCTGGACGCCCCCCTCACCGAGGAAGACCAGCAGAAGATCCTCGCCGGCATCGAACTGAGCGACGGTGTGGTGGCGGCCGATGAACTCGAATTCATCGACGCCCACGATCACCGCCAGCTGGGCATCGAGATTCATTCCGGCAAGAACCGCATCGTGCGCCGCATCTTCGAAAGCCTGGGCTACGAGGTCCGCGCCCTGGACCGCGTGTACTTCGCCGGCCTCACCAAGAAAGGCCTGAAGAAGAGCGACTGGCGTTACCTCACGGAAGGTGAAGTGAACATCCTCAAGATGGGAGCATACGTATAATGGCACACAGAGCAGGTTTTGTCAATATCATCGGCAACCCCAATGTGGGCAAGTCCACGCTGATGAACGCCCTGGTGGGGGAAAAGCTGTCCATCGTGACGGCCAAGGCCCAGACCACCCGGCACCGCATCATGGGAATCGTGAACGGGGAGGACTACCAGATAGTCTATTCCGACACGCCCGGCATCCTCAAGCCCAACTACCGGCTGCAGGAGAACATGCTGGCTTTCGTGGATACCGCCATAGGGGATGCCGATATCATCCTGTATGTGACGGACACCGTCGAGAAAGGAGACAAGAACGAAGCCTACATCGAGAAGCTCCGCAAAGTGGAATGCCCCGTGGTGCTGGTCATCAACAAGATTGACATTTCCTCCCAGGACAAGGTGGTGGAGCTCATGAACTGGTGGCATGAACAGCTGCCGAAGGCTGAGATCATCCCCGCGTCGGCCCAGGAGAAATTCAATCTGGAGAGCATTCTGGAGGCGGTTTCCAGCCGGCTTCCGGAGGCTCCCGCCTGGTTCGACAAAGACCAGTTCACGGACAAGAACCTCCGCTTTTTTGCTTCGGAGATTATCCGGGAAAAGATTTTCCTGAACTACAGCGAGGAGATCCCCTACAGCTGTCAGGTAGAGATTGAGGCGTTCCATGAAGGGGAGGAGCGGTATGAGATAAGCGCCGTCATTTACGTGATGCGCGAATCCCAGAAGGGCATCATCATCGGCAAGGGCGGCTCCATGCTCAAGAAAGTGGGCACCGAGGCCCGCCTGGAAATGGAAGATTTCTTCCAGAAGAAGGTCTTCCTTTCCACCTTCGTGAAAGTGGACCCGGACTGGCGCGAGAACCGCAAGGAACTGCGCCGATTTGGTTATGAGTTTTAATCATTGTCATTCTGAGCGATAGCGAAGAATCTGTAAATAGAACAATTTATGGCAGAAGATTGGGAAGAGATTGAAGGTCAGGAAGAAGAATTGGGCGAAGACGCCGTCGCCAGCGGGAAGTTCGACAAACTCCTCACCAGCGACAGCCGGAAGTTCAAGCTCTCCGGAATGTTCAAGGAATGGTATCTGGACTATGCGTCATATACCATTCTGGACCGTGCTGTCCCCCATATCGTAGATGGCTTCAAGCCCGTACAGCGCCGGGTGCTGCACACCATGTTCACCATGGATGACGGCCGCTACACCAAGGTAGCCAATATAGTAGGCCAGGCCATGCAGTACCATCCGCACGGAGACGCCTCCATCCTGGGCGCCCTGGTCACGCTGGGCCAGAAAGGCCTTCTAATCGACTGCCAGGGTAACTGGGGCAACATCCTCACCGGTGACTCCAACGCCGCCCCGCGTTACATCGAGGCGCGTCTGTCCAAGTTTGCCAAGGAAGTGGTCTTCGACCCCAAGGTAACCCCCTGGATGACTTCCTACGACGGCCGCAACCAGGAACCCACCGAACTGCCGGTGCGGTTCCCGCTGCTGCTGGCCCAGGGCACGGAAGGCATCGCCGCCGGCCTCAGTTCCAAGATTCTGCCCCACAACTTCAATGAGTTGCTGGACGCCTCCATCGCCATCCTCAAGGGCGAACCCTACACCCTGCTCCCGGACTTCCCTACCGGTGGTATCGCGGACTGCTCCAAGTACAACCAGGGCAAGCGCGGCGGCATGGTGAAGGTACGCGCCCGTATCAACAAGGTGGACAAATCCACTATCACCATCACCGAAATCCCTTACGGAAAAACCTCTCAGGGCATTATTGACAGCATCATCAAGGCCAAGGAGAAGAAGAAGATCAATATCAAGAAGATTGACGACATGACCACCGACAAGGTGGAGATCATCATCCATCTTCCGGCCGATGTCTCCCCGGACAAAACCATAGACGCCCTCTACGCTTTCACCGAGTGTGAGACCAAGATAGCGCCCAACGCCTGCGTCATCCGGGAGAACAAGCCCGCCTTCCTCACGGTGAACGAGATTCTGGAATACGACACCTTCCATACCCGCGACATCCTGAAGGCCGAACTGGAAGTCAAACTGGCCGAGTTGGAAAACGACTGGCACTACAGCTCCCTGGAGCGCATCTTCTTCGAAAACCGCATCTACAAGGTGCTGGAAATGAACCAGAAGACCTGGGAAGAGCAGCTGGAAGACATCCTCTCCCAGATGAAGCAGTACCAGGACCTCCTTCGCCGCGAGATTGTGATGGAAGACATCATGAAGCTGGTGGAGAAGCCCGTGCGCAAGATTTCCAAGTTCGACACCAAGGCCCTGGACGAGAAGATCTACGCCCTGGAAGAACAGATGAAGGACGTAAAGGACAAGCTCGAGCACCTCACGGAATACACCATCGACTGGTTCAAGGCACTCAAGAAGAAATACGGCAAGGACTGGCCCCGCCTGACGGAAATCTCCTCCCTGGAGAACATCACCGTCACCAAGGTGGTTTCCAACAACGCCAAGCTCTATGCCAACCTGGCCGAGGGCTTCGTGGGCATCGGCCTTAAGAAGGACGACGGCGGCGAGTTCATCGGAGACTGCTCCGACCTCAGCGAGATCATCGTCATCGGCCGCGACGGAAAATACCGCGTAACCAAGGTGAGCGACAAGGCTTTCTTCGGCAAGGACCTCCTGTACGCCGGCGTATTCAACCGCAGCGACGAACGCACCATCTACAACGTGATTTATCGCGAGGGGAAGGGCCCGGCCCATTACGCCAAGCGCTTCAATATCACCTCCGTAACCCGCGACAAGGAGTACGACATCACCACCGGCGCCCCGGATTCCAAGATTCTCTGGTTCACCGTGAACCACAACGGAGAGGCGGAAACGGTGAGAATCAATCTCCGTCCCAGGAAGGGCCTCAAAAAGACCCAGCTGGAATGGGACTTCGCGGACCTGGCCATCAAGGGACGCAGCTCCCGCGGCAACCTGGTCACCAAGTACGCCATCGCCAAGATCCAACTCAAGTCCAAGGGAATCACCACCCTGGCCGGCAAGGACATCTGGTACGATCCGGACATCCAGCGCCTCAACGAGGAAGGCCGCGGACAGCATCTGGGCAAGTTCGCCGGGGAAGAGAAGGTGCTCGCCATCTTTGCCGACGGCACTTACTACACCACCTCCTACGAACTGGTGAACAAGTATCAGGGAGATGTGATCCGCATCGAAAAACTGGATCCCAACCGCGTGTACACCGTCCTGTACTGGGACAACGCAGCCAAGGCCTACTACGTAAAGCGCTTCAGTTTCCCCGAGAGCAACAATTCACCCGTGCTGTTCATCTCCGACGCCAAGGGCTCCAAGCTGGTGGACCTGTCGGCCGACAAGCATCCGCAGATTCTCCTCACCTTCGGCGGAAAATACGAGCATCGTGAGGCGGAGATACTGGATGCAGAAGAGTTCATAGCCAAGAAAGGCCTTGCAGCCAAGGGCAAGAAATGCTCCCCGTACGACCTTAAGCAGGTGGAATTCGGCGAACCGCTGGTCAAACCGGAAGACCAGGAAGAAGAGGTGGCCGAGGCCATCTCGGACGAACCCATGGACGTGGACCTGGAGGCCGAAGATTTCGCAGATGACGCCCCGATCACAGAAATCGAGCAGACCGGACAGTCCTCCGAGCTCCTGAAGGGAGGCGAGGAGGAGCCGCCCGTGGATATGGGTGACTGGGAACCTACCTTGTTCTAACACTCCTCGGCGGAAACGTTATTCCCCCGGAAACTTTACGCCCCACTCGGAGCGGAGGCGGTCCATCAGGTGCATCACGTACAGGATTTCTGCGTGGGGCATCTGGGGCGGCTCCAACTGGCCGGCTTCAATGGCTTCTTTGCAGGCGCGGAACTGGTATTCGAAACCGGTGATCTGCGGCGGAACGGGGATTTCTTTCTCGACGACATGACGTTTGCGGCACACGCGGATGCAGGTGGGATTGATGATATCGTCCAGCACCAGATAGCCGGTAGTGCCGGAGATGACGCCCACGTTGTCTCCCTGGCACCAGGCCGATGCCTGCACGGAGGCCAGGGTACCATCGGCCAAAACCAGGGTGATGACCTCGGAGGCATCCACTCCGCTTTCTGCCTTGATGCAGGTGGTGTTGATTTTCTCCACCGGTGCGTCGGCAAACATTCTTACGAAATTGAGTACGTAAACGCCCAGATCCAGCAGGGCGCCGCCGCCCAGGGCCGGGTCCAGCACACGCTCCTTGGTGGATACGTCGTAGCCCAGCGAGGCTGTTAGCATAGTGGGCTTGCCGATGACACCGGATGCCATCAGTTCCCGTGTCATCTGCCTTACAGGCAGGTAGCGGGACCAGATGGCCTCTGCTACAAATACGCCTTTCTCGCGGGCCAGGGCCAGGATGGCGGCCGTTTCCGTGGCGTTGAGCATGAAGGATTTTTCAATGAGGCAGGGTTTGCCGGCCAGGATGGCGTCCCTGGCCGCCGCAAAGTGGCAGGAGTGCGGCAGGGCGATGTACACCAGCTGCACCTCCGGATCTGCCAGCAAATCGGCATAAGAACCGTAGGCTCGCGGAATGACAAAGCGCTTCGCAAAGGTATCGGCCTTCTCCTGAGAGCGCGAGCCGATGGCCAGACACTGCATGTCTTCCATCTCATTGAGCGTGCGGGCCGCCTTTTCGGCAATATGGCCGGCACCGAGGATTCCAACGTTCATCATAACAAGGTAAATATACGAAAAAATCGTAACTTTGTAGTATGTTAATCACCCTCACAGGCTTCATGGGAAGCGGAAAAACCAGCGTCGGCCGCATAGTGGCCGATGCGCTGGGCTGCCCGTTCCTGGATTTGGACGAGGTTATCGTCAAAAAGGCGGGCCGCTCCATCCCCGCCATCTTTGAGGCCGATGGGGAAAAGGGCTTTCGCCGCCTGGAGAAACAGGCCTTGGAGCAGACAGTGGCCAAGTATGCCGAGGCGACGGCCGTCCTGGCCCTCGGCGGCGGCACCGTGACCGTGCCGGGTGCCCTCGGCCTTCTGCAGGAAAATACCCTCTGCATCTATCTCCAAGCCGATGAGGAAACCCTCCGGTTGCACCTGGAGGGGCAGAAAGACGGGCGTCCCCTGGCAGGAGAAGGCTGGGAAGAACGCCTGGCTGCCCGATTGCCGCTGTATGAAAAGGCGGCCCACGTAACCATCGATACCACTGGCCTGACTCCCGAAGAGATTGCCGACGAAATCATCATTTCCTGCTTGTAATATTTCTCGGGATTGTTTATCTTTGTAAGACCCGCTTTTGGCGGGAGGTATTTTTATGGGCATTAACGAACGTCAGTGGAGCTTGATTCCGGCTGCAGATCCCGAGAAGGCATCGCAGTTGGCGGCCGAATTGGGCATAGACCGCGTCCTGGCGGACCTCCTGGTCCAGCGGGGCGTAGAGACGTTCGAGCAGGCCCGCAGCTTCTTCCGCCCCCGTCTGGAAGACCTGCACGACCCCTTCCTCATGACCGATATGGACAAAGCCGTGGAGCGGCTCCACCAGGCCATCGTGGGGGGAGAGAAGATCCTCGTTTACGGAGACTATGACGTGGACGGTACTACGGCCGTGGCCCAGGTCTTTTCCTTTATCCGCCAGTTTACCCAGAAGGTGGACTTCTATATTCCGGACCGTTACGACGAAGGCTACGGCCTCTCCTACAAGGCCCTGGACTGGGCCGGCGACAACGGAGTGGATCTGGTGATAACCCTGGACTGCGGCATCAAGGCCATTGACAAAGTGGAGTATGCCCGTACCAAGGGCATCGAGGTCATTATCTGTGACCACCACCTCCCCGAAGATGCTCTTCCCAAGGCCGTGGCCATCCTGGACCCCAAGCGGGAAGACTGCCATTACCCCTTCGACGACCTCTGCGGCTGCGGTGTGGGTTTCAAACTGGCCCAGGGCTATGTGCAGAAATACGGGCTGGACTTTTCCCTGCTGGAACCCCTGCTGGATTTGCAGGTGGTTTCCATTGCCTCGGACCTGGTTTCCATGACCGGAGAGAACCGCATCCTGGCCCACTTTGGCCTCAAGCGTCTCAATGAGAATCCCCGCAAAGGCCTGCTGGCCATGATCAACCTGGCCAAGTTGGAGCCCGGCCATATTTCCATTGACGACATTGTCTTCAAGATCGGCCCCCGCATCAATGCCGCCGGGCGTATGGAAAGCGGGCGCCTGGCCGTGGAACTGCTCACCGCCACCGACGACCGCACAGCCTTCCGCATCGGAGAACAGATCAATGACAACAACAACGAGCGAAAATCCATAGACCGGGAAATCACCCAGGAGGCCCTGGACATGGTGCAGAGCGGCCGTGCCCTGGCCACCGAGAACGTCACCATCGTGTACAACCCCACCTGGAACAAAGGCGTGGTGGGCATTGTGGCTTCCCGTCTGGTAGAGGCTTTCTACAAGCCCACCGTGGTGCTCACCAAGAGCAACGGTTTCATCACCGGAAGCGCCCGCAGCGTCCAGGGATTCGATTTGTATGCCTCCATCGAGAGCTGTGCCGACCTCCTGGAAAACTTCGGCGGTCACGTCTATGCCGCCGGCCTCACCATGAAGGAAGAAAACCTGGAGGAATTCTGCCGGCGCATGGACAGTTTCGTTTCGGGCACCATCACCCGTGAGGAGCTTACCCCGGTGGTGGAAATAGACGCCAAGCTGGATTTCTCCCAGATTACGCCTAAGTTCACCCGTCTCCTCAAGCAGTTCCAGCCTTTCGGCCCCGGAAACAGCAACCCTGTCTTTTTGACGGAAGACGTGTACGACGCCGGCAACGGTCGCAAGGTGGGCGCCGGTGGCCTGCACCTCAAGTTGGACCTCATGCAGGAGACCCAGCCTTATCGGCAAATAGCTGCCATCGGCTTCAATATGGCCGAATACTTCGACCACATCAAAGCCGGTAATCCCATTGATATCTGCTATTCCATAGTAGAGAATTTCTACCGCGGCTCTTCTACCGTGCAGCTCCGCCTCAAGGATATCCGCGAAAGGGACGAGCTTATTTAATTCTTACACCGTGCCACGTATTACGCACCAGGGCCTATAAACGCGTAATGGGTGGCGCGAGGGGTGTCTGTGTGGGCCCGATTAAGGGGTTACCCTATTATATACTTTCCCACCTTGGGGATTCGCTGGAGAAGTACGGCGATAATGCCAACCACCACAAAGGTGATGAGGGCGGTGAGGAGGATTTGGGCCGGGGTAGTCCAGGCGCCCAGGGCGCCATCGGAGCCCAAGCCCCAGAGTTCGCGAAGCTTGGCCGATACGGTGGCCAGTACCAGCATGTGCATCAGATACATGCCATAACCAGCCTTGGAAAGGGGCAGGGTGA
>Ga0310696_10010358_pt1 | contig 10735 bp, 11 predicted proteins | sample AusTroGonzalo_MG_4_FD_203885 | JGI IMG/M metagenome (GOLD analysis project Ga0310696, IMG submission 203885) | Bovine rumen microbial communities from tropical cattle in Woodstock, Queensland, Australia - Gonzalo_02 (v2) (version 2) | ecosystem: Host-associated > Mammals > Digestive system >... | reverse complement strand
GTCCCCCACAGACAGGCAGAAACAGTTGTTTCTGTGGCAGACGCGCCCTTTTCACGAGCAGCCAGGCAGCAGCAGCCGTTGTCACGACCACCCATAACAGGCTGACCCACAGCTTGTCCACACGCCACAGTGCCCAGAGCATGGCTCCTGCCACGACCATCTGTGCCATCATGCGCCCCACAGCCTTCGTGGCGCGCACCGTCAGTGGCATGTCCAGTCGTGCCAACAGGTAGGCTGGCAGTGCCAGCAACAACAGTCCCAGTATGATACTAAGAATAGATATGGTCATGTTCTCCCAAGGTAATGATTTTGTCCGACATGTTCAAGAACGCCTCTTCGTTGCTGGTCACCACCACCGTCCTGCCCTCGTTGGCCAGGGCGCGCAACTGGCTGAGCATGCTCACTGACGGGGTGTCTGCCAGCACGATGGCCTTGTCCTGAATGGTCACCACGGGCTGTTCTATCGCCTTTGGCTCCCATGCAGGCAGCGCTTCCCCACTCCACACCGTCTCCATGTCGTCCGTCGTCGGTACGAAGGGCGCTTGGCTCCTGTCCGTCTGGGGTTCGCCGGTCACCTGTGGCACGTAGGCCATCTTCCTTCTGAAGGCGTATGCCGACAGCTCCGTCACCAGTTCTCCGTCGACGCTCACCAGTCCCTCGTCCAGCTTCACGAAGCCCATCATCACCCAGAGCAGCAGCGACTTGCCACTGCCTTTCGGTCCTGTGATGCAGGTCATCTGTCCCTCATGGGCCATCAGCGACAGCCTGTTCAGTATCTGTCGCCCCTGAACGGTCAACGTAGCGTCCTTTAGTTCCAGCATAAACGTTAATTTGGTGGCAAAGGTAGTGCAAAAATTCGAGTATGCGAAGAGAAAACAAAAATATTTGCTTTCCTAAGCGTGAGAAACTTATCCATGTCAAGCGAAAAACCAGAATTTTAGCTTTTTCGCCCCATCACTCCCCTATTGGGTTCATCTCGTTGAATTCGTCAATCCATTCCTTCACCTTTGCTTGCAGCAAAGCCTTGTCTGGCAGATAAAGCTGATAGGCTGCAGCATAGATATTGGCATCTTCTGGCAATGTCAGTTCTACAAGCGCATCGTTTTTGCGTTCACAGAGCAGAATGCCAATGGTAGGTTTCTCAAACTCCTGACGCACATAGCGATCGTAGTAGTTGACGTACATCTGCATCTGCCCCAAATCCTGATGTGTCAGTTTGTCCGCTTTCAAATCGATGAGCACATAACATTGCAGCAAACGGTTATAGAACACCAAGTCGACATAGAAATGCTGCTCGTCGAAGGTAAAACGTTTCTGTCTGGCTTCGAAGAGAAATCCTTTCCCCAGTTCCAAAAGAAACTGCTGCATCTTATTGATGATAGCGTTTTCCAATTTACTTTCCGAATAAGCCACGTCAGGCTTCAGCCCCAAGAACTCCAGCGTCAACGGGTCTTTGATGATATCCGACGGTTTCTCAATTGTCTGCCCTTCACGTGCCAGCCTCATCACCTCATCTTTGTTGCGGCTAAGTGCCAATCGTTCATAAAGACTGCTACCCACTTGACGGCTGAGCTGACGAACACTCCATTGCTGTTGAGCGCACTCTATCTCGTAAAAACTGCGCGCATCAGGATTCTCTATGCGCATCAGTATAAGATAGTGACTCCAAGAGAGGCTGAAGGAAGGATTTTCTGAGGATTTCCGCAACACTGTTTCGGATTTTTGTTTAATCTCACCTAATACATCTTCAATGGGCTCCAACGATTTCCGCGACACTGTTGCGGAAATGTTATACACCAAGAAAAAAGTCCTGCATTTTTCCAAAGTATCAACAGACCACCCACTTCCAAACCGCGCTGTCAGACGATTCGACAACTCCTTTAAGACCTGCTTTCCGTATTGTGCACGGTGTTGCCCCTGTTGTTCATCTTCAACGACATACTGGCCAATGGTGAATTTCGTATAGACCTCCGTCAGATTAACGGTGGTTCTCACATGCAGCCTTGCCTGTTCTATCAGTGTCGATATGCGTTCAAATAGCTGGTCAATCCCTGATGTCTCTTTTATTTCCTTTTTCATGTCTCACCTACTCAAGAGAACAGAATCAAAATGACTATTGCAAACAGAATTTTCTTCCTACTCCTGTTTTTGTTTGCAAAGATACAAATTATTTTTTTATTCTTCCCAAACTCAGCAAAAAAGCTAAATTTTGGAGCAGTTTTATAAAGATTTTCCTTCAAAAACGTATTACTTTCAATAATTCCATCCGATTTGCAAGGCTTGCATATGAAAATAATTTGGAGACAATACGGAAAAATGTTATCTTTGCAACAAAAATAAAACTATGAAATATTCTATTGCATTCAGAGATCTACCGTTCATGCCTGAAAAGAGGCAGGTCATTTACGTTGAGAACCAGTATGATGAGCGCAACAATGCGATTATCAAAGAACGTTATGACTGGTTGAAATATCAGTTCAAACGCGCCAATTTCGATTTCGTCTATCTCCCGATGTTCTTCGATGATGAGGAAATCAAAGAGAAGGTATTATACTATGCCCCATATCTTACTTCCGAGATTATGGAGAAGATGGAGTTGCGTAGTAGTTACCTTCTGGGATATATGAGTCATCCAGAAAACAAGGAGAAGATTGCTCCTTCGTTTTTGTATGCCCCATCAAAAGAAGATGACGAGTGGATTTTCGAAGGACAGACCATTGACGTAGCCAATAATGATAGGAATTCCATTGCTTCATATCTTGAAAGCATTGTATCTGATATTGAGGAAGAACAAAAACCCATCACACGCTTTCGTATAAGACGGTATGACGAAGATCATGACGAGTCTGTATCATATAGGCAAATCAACAAAAATGATTCCGAGTCTTCACAAGTAGAATATAGTTCTACTCCAAATGTATGGAATAAACTCAAGAAAAACGCATTACGATTCAGGGAGAATTGCTTAGAAGAAGAAAACGATTATGCAGACAGCCCGGATAAATCATCATCACAGACTCTTGATGACATCTGTGAAGAAGATGTCAGAGAGACCGTTGCGGATTTGGAAAGAATTATCCAGAAACTTAGATTGTTAGGTATTCCTTTGTCTGTACTCGAAGAATTTGTTGCAAAATACGAAACAATCTCACGGCTTCGCATTACAGATGATCTCAAGATATTCCTTCCAGACTATAATAATCGTGAGGTAAAGATGGGACCTCTCGACAAGGCCTTATTTTTCCTCTTTCTTAATCATCCTGAAGGCATTGTTTTGCAACACTTGGAGAATTACCATCGCGAGCTCGTCAACTATTATCTGCAAACAAGTCGGAAGAAAGAGTTAACACCTCGAATGGCAGACGCCATCAACAGCTTAGAGTATCCTGGCAAAAACGCCATAAACAGCGAACTATCTAGGATTAAAATCTATTTTAAAGCAACTGTTGATGAGCACCTTGCTAAACATTATTTTATAGTGGGCAAACCAGGTGAACCCTACAAAATACCACTTGACCAAGAATTAATAATATGGGGGGACGACGATGAGTGAAGTTAAGCAATTGGATTTATTTGATGCAGAGGAGCGAGATAAAGAATTATCTACAATTGACCAGCTCTTCAAAGACGTCAAACGATATCGAAAGTGTTCAGAATTCCAAAAAAGATTGGAGTTCTATTCCAACTTTCCCTACCTTGGCGTTTACAATGCAGAGCTTGTAGCGCAACAGAGGCCAGGTGCCAGATTTGTGCTTACAGCCAAGAAATGGGAAGAAAAGTATAACAGGAAGATAAAGCCAAATGCTCGTCCTCTTATTATTCTTGTCCCATTTCACCCCGTTGATTTCTTGTTTGACGTTATCGACACAAGGCCCATTGATAACATTAAGAAAGCAGACGACAACGCCGTTATTGAGAAAATGATTGAACGATATAAATCTTCATACATACGTGGTGCAGGTTTTTATCTGGATAATCTTTGGACAAATATGGAAAAACAAGGAATCTACTATGGCAGGCAGAATGACGGAGCAGAATTACAAGCAGAAATCAGAACAGACCAATCCGAGCTTCTATATGTTCAAGTATATAAGGATGTCGAATTAGCTCATCACAACTATTTCACCATAAGTGTAAACTCAGGTCTCAGTACAACAGAAGAACTATCCCGAATATTTCATGAACTTGCCCATCTTTTCTGCCATCATTTCAAGTGTTCATGGTGGGAAGGGCGTCCTTGCTCAACGATAGAAAAGGAATTTGAGGCAGAAACCGTTTCTTACCTTGTATGTCAACGTCTTGGCATAGAATCCCACGCAGTAGAATACCTCGCTGATTATTTTGCAGAGAACAATCTGATTCCAGAAATATCTGCAGAATTAGTTTTCCAAGCCGTGGATATTATTCAAGACATGGCTTCTGGATATATGAGCGTCATCGACTGCTTGCTTTATAAGAAAGATAAGGAATTCAAAGCCAAAGTAGATATCGAGAGAGAAAAGAAACGGAGAGAAAGAGAAAAAGCCAAAGCTGAAAAAAAATCTTTTTAATAGTTGATAATGGAAATGCATACAGGTTTTGCAAGCCTTGCATTTCCATTTTTCTTGTTTCCTGTTGATTTTACTCCTATCTTTGCATCGTGAAACTTTTAAAAAGCAAAGATTATGGAAGTAAAACGTATTATCAATCTCATCATCCTTGATGCCTCAGGCTCAATGGAAAGTATCTACAATCAGGCGCTCAGTGGTACCAACGAGACCATTCAGACAATCCGTATGGCCCAGAAGAACCACCCGGAACTGCAACAGAGTCTTACTCTTGCATCCTTCAACTCTGGCAGAGACTATCTGAAAGTGATGTATTCCGTTGCTCCTATCGACGAAGTGAAGGAAATCACAAAGGAAGACTATGTGGCCGATGGCTGCACGGCTCTCTACGATGCCATGGGAGAAATGATCTCTGAACTCAAAAGGAAGTTGACTCCTGAAGACAGAGTCTTAGTAACTGTCATTACTGATGGCTACGAAAACGCTTCTAGCCATTGGTCTGGCCCACAAATTAAGTCTCTTGTTGAAGAACTGCGTCACGAAGGTTGGACTTTTACCTATATTGGAGCCAATCAGGATGTAGAGGCTGTTGCTGGCAGCATGGGCATTCGCAACACTCTGGCATTTGAAGAAACAGAAGAAGGTACCAAGAGAATGTTTAGGGAAGAAGCCAGTGCTCGTATGTGTTTTATGGATAAAGTATCTTGCTATAAGCGAATGGGGCGTGAATGCTTAGTCGAGGAAGATGATTATTTTGAAGACGAGAACATAATCAGGTTTTAAGTGTGCAAGAGATTTATTATAAAGTATTTGATTATGGATAATATTGAAATCAGAGATGGACGGGCCAGCTTTGCTGAGAATGGTCGTAGGCACAGAGCTTGGCACAGGTTAGGAACAGTTTATGACAGGCCTCTCACAGTACAGGAGGCTCTTCATGGCTGCCATGCAGATTATAAGGTGGCCCTCCAGCCTTTAGCTGTGATGACGCCAGATATCCAGCGCGAAATGGATTATGGTAGTGTTATGGCCCTACAGCTTAACAACGCTATTGTGCCTAAGTATAAGGCAACCATGCGCCTCGACACCCACCAAGTTCTTGGTATCGTAACTGAGAACTATGGTGTTGTCCAAAACGAGGATGCCTTTAAGTTCATCGACACCCTGGTTACTGGCAAGAAGGCTGACGCAGCACACACACCAGTGATAGAGACTGCAGGTGTCCTTGACGATGGCAAGCGCGTGTTCATAACAGCCAAGTTCCCTGAACAGATAATCCTCGAAAACAAGGGGAATGATCGTGTCGAGATGTATATAGTGTTTACAACATCACACGATGGAACTGGAGCAGTCAATTGCCTTGTCACTCCAATACGTGTAGTATGCAATAACACGCTTAACCTTGCCATGAAAGTGAATTCGGGGAAGTTGTCTCTCCGTCATTCTCGGAATGTGATGGATCGTCTCGATTTGAGAGAGAGTCAGAATGCTGAGTTTGTTTACAAGACGCTTCACATGTATGATGTTTACAAGAATTCTCTGGAGGCAGAGTTCAAACATCTGCAGAACATCAAGCTGGCAGAGCAGGACTTGATGAGGATTCTTGCAGAAGTGACATATGAGGACGAAGACCTGAAAATCTATAAAGAGTCAAAAGAGGTCTATAACACGGAGATTAGTAATAGTGCCATCAACAGGATAAACAAGATGCGTGATGTGCTTGAAGATGGTGTAGGGCAGGATGTTGAGAACAAAGGTACTGCCATGTGGCTGATTAATGGCATTACTTCGTATTATCAGAACTACGCCAACTACAAGTCTTACGAAACCATGTTCGATTCCATCCAGACTGGCCCAGCTTCTGCAAAGCTTCAGCGAGCACATGAATTAGTTATTAATATGTAAATAGGATAATTATGGACGTAGAAATCATCAAGATCAGTGGAAATCCTGAAAGGCTAAAAACAAATATTCTTGAAAATGGGAGTGCACTCGTTGAGATTGATTCTCTCGACAATGACTATACGCACACTTGTCATCTTGGCGACTATATAGTAGTGGAACCCAGCAGACCTCCAATCTCAGCGACAAGAAGATATATGGTATGGTATCAAAACAAGCTGATATATTGCAAGATAAAGCGGACAAGAGACCTAAGTAAATGGAACATCTTGGGTATTGGTGAGATTAATGTCTGCGATATCCACTTTTGGTGTAATGCGAGGAATGTCTCTAGACTATTAGCTTTAAGATAGGAATAAAAGGTCTATGTCTATTATCGTGACTATATTCAAATTGAATCAAGAATGAATACCTTAAAATCCGTTTTAACGGAACTACAACGCGCCTTATCAGATTTGTTAATTATGCAAGGCGTGCAAGAAGATGCATTAATAGGTACAATGCTACTTCTCAAAGATTCTATTCCCGATCAAGAGGAGATGATTCTTTATTTGTGGCACAAAAAGCCAACGCCAGAGGAGATAAACGAAAAACTGATAGAGATTGTTATGCGGCGCCCGCTAAGTCAGCGCTGTGGAAGAATTACGAACCAGGATGAAAACAAAAAAGAAACATGACCTTAGAAACTGCTAAAAGAATTGTATTAGAGCAGGGCGAAGATGCCAACAGGGAGGCCCTGGCTGTGGTCAGAGGTGGTATGGTGATGATTATGCGTGACAAGGATGGTCGTCGAAGAGGACCGTGGGTAGAAGTCTTACCAACTGAAACAGACGAAGAATCAAGTATCGAACGAGCAATTGAGATGTATCGAACAAAGAAACCATCCCCAAACAATCATATACAACCCAAGCAAACACCTATAGCAGCTCCAGCTAAAATGCCAGAAGAGGCCTCCTCTCATGTTCCAAATGAAGAATCGTTTGTAGAGGATGCTCCTCTTTCAATCTGTTCATTCATCTCATACATCAAGGAGAAGCTTCTAAAGTTTTGGAAAAAAATAGACGTAATAGTCGTAGAATAGCAAGAGAGCGTTTCTACCACTTTCGGTGATATCCATACCATCCACCCTTACGATGTTTCTTTCTTTTTGAAGGATAATATGGTCTCACAGAAGAAATGGAGGGTTGTGGTTTTCTATATATTATATCACCTTTTTCTAACTCCATAATAAAATCAACATCAGGGAGTTTCAGAATCTTTTCTTTGGGCCCTTCGACCTTTAGATAAAAAGAATGACATTTATAAAAAGCGTATACTTTTGATGTGTCAAAGTTTGTATTAAACAGTTTCTTCCTATTTCTAAAGATTGTTTGAGCCTCCTCTTCATCTCTCCATCCAATAGCGGAAATATGATATTCTCCATATGTTTTCAGCAATGGAGAATAAATACGTTTAACCGGAGAAACCTCAGGCCTAATATAGGTTGTCTTTATCAAGTCTCTAAGAGTGACAATGCGTATACCACATTCTGCAGCAAACTCGTTAGCGCCTTTTGTTCCACCTTTTAGACAAACGATATCGCCTTTTTTAACTTTATGCAAAGACATAACGCCAAACAATTCACGAACAACACTTACTGGTACATATTCTTTCCATTGTTTGCACTGAACGTATGAGGTTTCGCCATCTTTTTGGAGAATAATATCCACCCCCCCATCACCACTTTTTTTTGTAACTTTTACTTTGTAGCCCTTATCCTTATACCATTTCCCAACTTCATTTTCAAATTCTGTATCACTAATATTTTTCCACCAATCTTCCTGATGACGCCTTTCTTCCTCTTCTCTTTCTTTTATTAATAAATTATCTACGTGCTTTACTTCTTTCATAAAACGATCAATAAAATATTCCTTGATGTAAAACGAGATGTATTTGCGTTCATATTCAAGGTATTGAAAAGTTCCTGTTTTGAACTCTCTTGGAAAATATAGCTTTGCTTGCGGATAATCCTTCTCAGTTCTTTCCATTGTACGTTTCCAATTGGTATAATCAGATTTATATTGAGAGAGTTGGGTTTGCATAAATTTCATTTTTTTTGTCCTTTCATCATATTCTTCATCTCTATCGTGAAGCATAGAAAATGGAATTAATTTGTCTAATAGTACTTTAGTAATACTGCTTCCAAGATAAACAAATGGGAAAGGGAACCATAAAAAAATCAATAATATTCCTGCAAATATAAAGATAGACATGTCGCTGTCTTTCGTATGAATAAACCACCCGGTTTTATAATAGAACACTCCAACTAAGGCGCAATAGAAGACAATTGCAAAAACAACAATAGAGTAGTTAAATAGTACATCTTCTCTTTTCCTTGCCTTTTTAATAGGCTTAACAACAAAGGTTTCAATCTCTGGTATTTCTATTTCGGAAATACCATAGTCTTTCAATTGAGGTTCTTTAGGGATGTATATATTAAGCATCTTTCAATTCAATTAATGTCGCAAAGATATCAAATAATTAGAAATAACGTTCAGCCTAATGTCAGCTTTTTAGAAACTTTAGCAAACATAGCTTCTACAGCAACAATGCTATAACTTTCGCTGCAAGTTCTTTTGTCAGTCCTGATTCTGGTTCTGTGAGTACGACATGAGGCATCTGACTGGAGATAAAGTCATCAAAGTCATCGAGGATGGCGTATGAATAACGAGCGTTACACCTATCTGCATTGGTACGTAGCCACTCGTTGATTTCTAAGCCTCGCGTACCATAAGGGATAACAGAAATGGAGTTACTCTTTTCCTCAAGACTATTGAAACAAACCTGATCCAGTTCTGGCGTGACTCCACAAATCTCGCCTGGCAATCCTCTTGCAGCCCACATCTCTCTCATTCGGTTTATACCATCAAGCCTCCATGAAGACGAAATCACTATCTTGGCTGCTGTATGCTCGATGATAAGCCTTAGATTCTCAACGGCACATGGGTCAAAGAGGGAGCCATACTGATCCTTTCTTGGCTCACCTTTCCATTGTAGGGCCGTCTGGTACTCCATCGTATTGAGAACACCATCAAAGTCCAAAAACAAATACCTTTCTTTATCTTCCATCTTGATAATTAATCCATGTCATAATCACTATTTTATATATGTGCTGCAAAGATACGACAAAAAAGCATATTCGGAGAACGAATCGCAAATGCAAGCCTTGCAAAGAGCTGAAGCTCACATGACCTTCAGCGATAAATATCGTCGGTATTTCAAATGAAATAACATATTTTATTTGAGTAATTGATAATTATTTCGTAATTTTGCGCCATGTTTTCACGAGAGGACTACCGAATGCCTGCTGAATGGGAGGCACAGAGTGGTGTGCAGCTCACTTGGCCGCACGCCGGGACGGACTGGGCACCTATGCTTCAGGAGATTACGACGACCTACGAGGAGATGGCACGCGAAATCAGTAAGCGCGAGCCCCTGCTCATCGTGGCGCCCGAAGGCACACAAGAATGTTCAATGGTCCGCTCGACCGAAGGGCGCTTGCTACCAACGGGACGCAAGAATGGTCAATGGTCAATGGTCAATGCTCAATGGTCAATGGTCAATGTTCAATGGTCAATGGTTAACACCAACGACACATGGGCGCGCGACCACGGCTTCATCACGCTTGTGCCCACTCACCCCTCATCCCTCAGCCCTCACCCTTCAGCCCTCAACACTCCCCCCTCCCCCCTCCTGCTCGACTTCCAGTTCAACGGCTGGGGTGCGAAGTTCCCTGCTGAGCTCGACAACGCCATCAACCGTCACCTCTACGACGAGGGACGTGTGCACGGGCAATACGTTGACTGTCTGGACTTTGTGCTCGAGGGCGGTAGCATCGAGAGCGACGGCCAGGGCACCATCTTCACCACCACGGGCTGTCTGATGGCCCCCCATCGCAACCAGCCTCTGACGAAGGAGGAGATTGAGGCGCGCCTCCTCCAGACGTTGTGCGCCAAGCGCATTGTGTGGATAGACCACGGTCATCTCGTGGGCGACGACACCGACGGCCACATCGACACGCTGGTGCGCATCTGCCCCGACGACACCTTATTATATATGTCGTGCGACGACCCACAGGACGAGCAGTACGAAGACCTCCGTCTGATGGCCGAGGAGCTGCGCCAGCTGCGCACCCTCGACGGGCGTCCCTACCGTCTCATGGCCCTACCCTCGCCCCGTCCCATCTACGACGACGGCGACCGTCTGCCTGCCACCTACGCCAATTTCCTCATCATCAACGGTGCTGT
>Ga0310696_10010357_pt1 | contig 10737 bp, 6 predicted proteins | sample AusTroGonzalo_MG_4_FD_203885 | JGI IMG/M metagenome (GOLD analysis project Ga0310696, IMG submission 203885) | Bovine rumen microbial communities from tropical cattle in Woodstock, Queensland, Australia - Gonzalo_02 (v2) (version 2) | ecosystem: Host-associated > Mammals > Digestive system >... | reverse complement strand
CGGATTACGGACGTGGAGACCATGCGCCTGCGCAGGACCCCCGAAGGAAAAATGGAACCGGTTCCCGGATCGGAACAGACGCTTCCGTGCGAACTGCTGCTGATCGCCGCCGGATTTGTCGGATGCGACGCAAAAACCGCGGAAAGTTTCGCGGTGACCGCGGATGCCCGGGGCCGCCTGCTGCCGGAAAACGGAAGCCATTACCTGGGCGGGAAGCTTTTCAGCGCGGGCGATATGCGGACCGGGCAGAGCCTTGTGGTACGCGCTCTTGCAGATGGCCGCGCCGCCGTGCAGGAGATTCACCTCTTCTTGTCGAATCATGTGCAGACGGAAGGAGATGGTTTGCAATGACCAAGGGTGAACAGCTGTACGAGGGCAAAGCCAAAAAAGTTTTCGCAACGGACGATCCGGAACTTCTGATCGTCGACTACAAGGACGACGCAACCGCGTTCAACGGCCTGAAAAAGGGCACGATCCGCGGCAAGGGCGTCATCAACAACCAGATGAGCAACCGCCTGATGAAACTGCTTGAAAAAGAGGGGATCCCCACCCATCTCGTGAAGGAACTTTCCGAGCGCGAGACGCTGGTGAAACGGGTGTCGATCGTTCCGCTCGAGGTCATCGTGCGGAATATCTCGGCGGGATCCTTCGCGAAAAGATACGGCGTGGAGGAGGGGATCGTTTTCCCCTCCCCCACGATCGAGTTTTCTTATAAGAACGACGCGCTCGGCGACCCGCTGCTCAATCGCTACCACGCGCTGGCGCTCGGGTTGGCGACCGAAAAAGAACTGGATACCATCGCCGCGTACAGTTTCAGGATCAACGCGATTCTCTCCGCGTTCTGGAAGAGTTGCGGCGTGACGCTCGTGGACTTCAAACTTGAATTCGGTCGTCTCTCGGACGGTACGATCGTGCTCGCCGACGAGATCAGCCCCGACACCTGCCGTCTCTGGGATACCGCGACCAAGGAAAAACTCGACAAGGACCGTTTCCGCCGCGATCTCGGCGGCGTCGAGGACGCCTACAAAGAGATCATGGGGCGTCTCGAAAAGAAACTCGGTAAGTAAGATGGCGACGCCGTTTGACGCAAGGAAAACCAAGGACGAATGCGTTGCGTTCATCCGGACGTTCTTTTCGGAGAACGGGGCGGGGTGCAACGCGATCGTCGGGATCTCCGGCGGCAAGGACAGTTCGGTGGTCGCCGCCCTCTGCGCCGAGGCGCTCGGGGTCGACCGGGTGATCGGGGTTCTGATGCCCTGCGGGGTGCAGAGCGACATCGACGCGGCGAAACTGCTGGTTTCGCATCTCGGGATCCGGCGCTACGTCGTCAATATCAAGGACGCCGTGGAGGGGCTCGCAAAGAACCTGCCCTTCGATCTTTCGAGGCAGAGCGCGATCAACCTGCCCGCCCGGGTGCGGATGGCGACGCTTTACGCCGTGGCGCAGAGTCACAACGGGCGGGTGGCGAACACCTGCAACCTCTCGGAGGATTGGGTCGGATACGCGACCCGGTACGGGGACGGCGCGGGGGATTTCAGCCCGCTGTCCCGCCTGACCGTTTCCGAGGTCAAGGCGATCGGGCGGGAGCTCGGGCTTCCCGGGGAACTCGTGGATAAGGTTCCGATCGACGGACTTTCGGGCAAAACCGACGAAGATAACCTCGGCTTCACCTACGCCGAACTCGACCGCTATATCCGCACGGGCGAGATCGACTGCAAAGAAACCAAAGAGAAAATCGACCGTCTGCACGCCGCCAATCTGTTCAAACTGCGTCCGATGCCGGCGTACGATCCGGCGATTCCGACCTTCTCCGACAATTGACCGACGAAGACAGCGAAAGGGGAACAGCAACCATGCACCAGACCGAAAAGATCCTGGTTCTCGATTTCGGGGGACAGTACGATCTTTTGATTGCGCGCCGCGTGCGCGAAAACGGCGTGTTCGCCGAAATCAAGCCCTACGACAAGATTACCTGCGACGAGATCGAGGCGGAGGGATACAAGGGGATCATCTTCACCGGCGGACCGAACAGCGTTTACGATCCGGCGTCGCCGCATTACGATCCGAAGATCCTCTCGCTCGGGATTCCGATCCTCGGCATCTGCTACGGGCACCAACTGACGGCGTATATGGCGGGCGGGACGATCGCCCCGGCGATGGGGGGGAGCGAGTACGGCAAAACCGAACTCGTCACGGACCCTTGCGCGCTGTTCGAGGGGGTTCCCGAAACGTCGGTCTGCTGGATGAGCCACACCGACCGGGTCAGCGTTCTGCCGAAAGGGTTCCGGATTATCGCGCGCACCGCGACGTGCTCCTGCGCCGCGATGGCGGACGAGGGGCGGAAACTTTACGGGGTGCAGTTCCATCCCGAGGTGACGCACACCGAGTACGGAACCGCGATCTTAAAGAATTTCCTGTTCGGAATCTGCTCCTGCCGGGGCGACTGGATGATGGACGATTTCATTGAGAAAACCGTGGCGGAGTATCGGGAATCCCTTGCCGGAAAGCGCGTCCTGTGCGCCCTCTCGGGCGGGGTGGATTCGTCGGTCGCGGCGGCGCTGATGCACCGCGCGGTCGGAGATCGGCTGACCTGCGTGTTCGTCGATCACGGTCTGCTCCGCAAGAACGAGGGGGACGAGGTCGAATCGATCTTCCGCGACGGCTTCGGCGTCCGGTTCGTCCGCGTCAACGCGGAGGGACGGTTTCTCTCGAAACTCGCGGGCGTGACCGAACCCGAAAGGAAGCGTAAGATCATCGGGGAGGAGTTCATCCGCGTGTTTGAGGACGAAAGTCATCAGCTCGGCAAAATGGACTATCTCGTGCAGGGAACCATCTATCCCGACGTCGTTGAAAGCGGGAAGGGCGACGCCTCGACCATCAAGAGCCACCACAACGTCGGCGGTCTTCCCTCGGTGATGGATTTCGAGGGGATCGTCGAACCTTTGAAAACGCTGTTCAAGGACGAGGTACGCGAGGTCGGTTTGAAACTCGGACTTCCCGAAACGCTCGTCCGGCGACAGCCCTTCCCGGGTCCGGGACTCGCGGTGCGGATCATCGGGGAGATCACGAAGGAAAAGGCGGACACCCTGCGCGACGCCGACGCGATCTTCCGGGAGGAACTCGAACGGGCGGGCGTCCGACCCAGCCAGTATTTCGCCGTTCTGACCGACACCAAGAGCGTCGGAGTGATGGGCGACGCCAGGACCTACGGACACACGGTCGCGCTCCGCGCCGTAACGACCGACGACTTTATGACCGCCGACTGGACGCGCATCCCCTACGACGTTCTGGAGGTTGCGTCCCGCCGGATCACGAACGAGGTGAAAACCATCAACCGGGTGGTCTACGACGTCACGTCGAAACCGCCGGCAACGGTAGAATGGGAATGACGCCGGCACGGCGGCGTTCCCGTTCCACCGACTATGATCGCCTGGCGGCGCGTTGAGGTGACCGGCGATCATATCATAACGTTCGGCGATAGCCGGACTCATAACTGAAAAACAAGAAGATGAGAAGCGCGAGAGAAGATAAGGAGAAACGATATGACAAAGTATATTTTCGTAACGGGAGGCGTGGTCTCGGGGCTCGGTAAAGGGATCACCGCCGCGTCGCTCGGGCGGTTGCTCAAAGCGCGCGGATGGAAGGTCGCCGCGCAGAAACTCGATCCGTATATCAACGTCGACCCCGGCACGATGAGCCCGTACCAGCACGGGGAAGTCTACGTTACCGAGGACGGCGCGGAAACCGACCTCGACCTCGGTCACTACGAACGCTTCATCGACGAGGATCTGAACAAGTATTCCAACCTTACGACGGGTAAGGTCTACTGGAACGTGCTGAATAAGGAACGCCGCGGCGAATACCTCGGTTCGACGGTGCAGGTGATCCCGCACGTCACGAACGAGATCAAGGAGTTCGTCTACAACGTCGGCAAGCACTCCGACGCGGACGTGGTCATCACCGAGATCGGCGGCACCATCGGCGATATCGAGAGCCAACCCTTCATCGAGGCGGCGCGGCAGGTCTCGCTCGAAGTCGGGCGGGAAAACAGTCTTTTCATCCACGTCACGCTCGTCCCGTATCTGCACGGCTCGGAGGAACATAAGACCAAACCGACCCAGCACTCGGTGAAAGAGTTGCAGGGGATGGGGGTCAACCCGAATATCATCGTCCTGCGTTGCGACGAGCCGCTCGAACCCTCGATCTTCGATAAGATCGCGCTGTTCTGCAACGTCAAACGCGACTGCGTGATCGAGAACATCACGCTCCCGAACCTCTACGAAGCGCCCCTGATGCTCGAAAAATCGAACTTCTCCTCGGTGGTCTGCCGCGAACTCGGTCTGGAAGAGAGAAAACCCGACCTCGCCGACTGGACGGCGTTGGTGGATCGGATCAAATCGCGTCCCTACACCGTTCATATCGGTCTGGTCGGCAAGTACGTCGCGCTCCACGACGCGTACCTCTCGGTCGCCGAGGCGCTCCGTCACGCGGGCTATTCGTACAATACGCATATCAAAATCCATTGGATCGATTCCGAGAACCTGACCGAGGAAAACGCCGACGAAACGCTCGGCTCCCTCGACGGGATCATCGTCCCCGGCGGTTTCGGCGGGCGGGGAATCGAGGGGATGATCGTCGCGGCGAAATACGCCCGCGAGAAGAAGGTCCCCTATTTCGGCATCTGCCTCGGAATGCAGATCGCGGTGATCGAGTACGCGCGCAACGTCTTGGGGCTTTCCGACGCCAACTCGGGCGAGTTCGACGCCGAAAGCAAGCACAAGGTGATCGACTTTATGCCGGGACAAAGCGACGAGATCGCCAAGGGCGGTACGCTCCGACTCGGCGCGTATCCTTGCGTCGTCTGCGCGGGAACCACGATGGCGCGCTGCTACGGCAAACCCGAGATCAGCGAACGGCACCGCCACCGCTACGAGTTCAATAACGACTATCGGCAGAAAATGAAGGACGCCGGGCTGACCCTCTCGGGCATCTCGCCCGACGGGACGCTGGTCGAGACGGTTGAACTTTCCGACCGTCCGTTCCACGTCGGCGTGCAGTATCACCCCGAATTCAAATCCCGCCCGAATAAACCGCATCCGCTGTTCCTCGGTTTCGTCGGCGCGGCGTTCGACAGACGGAAGGATTAAGCCGAATGAGCCATCTTCACGAGGAGTGCGGCGTGTTCGGGGTCATTTCCCCGATCCCGACCGACGCGGCGCAACTCTCCTATTACGGGCTTTACGCCCTGCAACACCGGGGACAGGAGAGCGCGGGGATCGTCGTCAACGACGACGGCGTGTTCGTCTCGCATAAGGATCTCGGCACGGTCGCCGAGGTGTTCTCGAAAGAGACGCTCGCCTCGTTCCCGAGAGGGACGATGGCGGTCGGGCATACGCGCTACGGTACGACCGGCGGAACCAACCGCAATAACTGCCAGCCGATCGAGGTCAATCACCGGAAGGGCAGAATGGCGATCGCGCACAACGGCAACCTCTCGAACGCGGAGAAACTTCGCTCGGAACTCGAACTCTCGGGCGCGATCTTCCACACGTCGAGCGACACCGAGACCATCGCGTATCTGGTGACCCGCGAACGGTTGACCGCCCCCTCCATCGAGGAGGCGCTGATCCGGGCGATGCGTGCGCTCGAGGGCGCCTACTCGTTGGTTCTGATGTCGCCGTCAAAACTGATCTGCGCCCGCGATCCCAACGGATTCCGCCCCCTCTGTTACGGGAAGACCCCCGACGGCGCCTACGTCGTCGCGTCGGAAAGTTGCGCTCTTCGGGCGGTCGGCGCCGGTTTCATCCGGGACGTCGAACCGGGCGAAGTTCTGGTTTTCTCCCGCGACGGGGTGATCTCGCGGCGCGACTACTGCAAAACCAAACCGAAAAAACTCTGCGTTTTCGAGTATATTTACTTTTCGCGTCCCGACTCGGTGATCGACGGACGGTCGGTGCACGAGGCGCGGATCGCCGCCGGACGGGTTCTGGCGCGGACGCACCCGGTCGACGCGGATCTGGTGATCGGAGTTCCCGACTCGGGGCTTGACGCCGCCCTCGGGTACAGCCGGGAATCGGGCATCCCCTACGACATCGGGCTGATCAAGAACAAGTATATCGGGCGGACCTTCATCGCACCGGAGGGAAGAGCCGATCAGGTGAACATCAAACTCTCCGCCGTGGAGGAGGTCGTAAGGGGCAAGCGGATCGTTCTGATCGACGATTCCATCGTTCGGGGAACCACCTGCGGGCGGATCGTTTCACTGCTCCGCGCCGCCGGCGCGCGGGAGATCCACATGCGGGTTTCCGCGCCGCCCTTCCTCTACCCCTGCTTCTACGGAACCGACGTCGATTCGCGCGAGAATCTGATCGCCGTCCGGCACACGCCGAAGGAGATCGCCGAAATGATCGGCGCGGATTCGCTCGGTTTCTTCCCGCTCGACCGACTGGACGAAATCGCGGGCGACCGCCATTTCTGCAGCGCGTGTTTCGACGGGCGTTACCCGACCGAGATCCCGAAAGATTCGAGAAAAAACCGCTTTGAAACCAAAATTTCCGAGCGAAAAGAGGAATGAGACCTTGATAGGAAAACCCGACAAAAAAATCATTCTGGAGGACGGGCAGGAGTACTGCGGCTACGGTTTCGGAGCCGACGATACCCGCGTGCTCGAGATCGTGTTCAATACCTCGTTGGTCGGCTACCAGGAGATTTTATCCGACCCGTCCTATACCGATCAGGCGGTGGTGATGACCTATCCCCTGATCGGCAACTACGGGATGGCGAAGGACGACTACGAAACCGGGGTTCCCACGATCGGCGCGCTGATCGTCCGGGAGTACTGCGACGAGCCGTCCAACTTCCGCGCCGAAAAGACGCTCGGCGAGGTGATGAAGGAGTACGGGATCCCCGGCATATCCGGCGTGGACACCCGGAAACTGAACCGTTCGATCCGCGATTTCGGAAGCCGCAAGGCGATTCTGTGCGACGCAAATCTTCCGACCGAACGCGGGCTTGCAATCCTTCGTGAAACCGCCCTGCCGCACGACGCGGTGAAGCGGGTCAGTTCTGAAAAACCGTGGGAGGCGAACTGTGACGCCCCCCGTTTCCACGTGGTGGCAATCGACTGCGGGATGAAACTGAACATCGTCCGCTCGCTTGTCGCGCGGGGGTGCCGCGTGACGGTGGTGCCGTGGAACACGACGGCGGACGCGATCGCTGCGCTGTCCCCCGACGGCGTGTTCCTCTCGAACGGACCGGGCGACCCGACCGACGTTCCCGAGACCGTCGGGACGGTGCGGGGACTGATCGGAAAATACCCGATCTTCGGGATTTGCCTCGGACATCAGATCCTTTCGCTCGCCTACGGCGCGAGGACCTACAAACTGAAATTCGGTCATCGCGGCGGAAACCATCCGGTGATGGATCTTGCGACGGGGAAGATCGAGATCTCCTCCCAGAACCATTCCTACGCGGTGGACGAGGAAAGTCTTGCGGGAACGCCGCTGACCGTGACCCACCGCAACCTGCTCGACGGGACGATCGAGGGGGTCGGGTGCGAAGCGGATCGCGCGTTCAGCGTGCAATACCACCCGGAGAGCGCCCCGGGACCCCGGGACAGCGCACATCTGTTCGACCGTTTTATCGAGATGATGGAGAGGGAAGCGAACCATGCCTAAAAGAAACGACCTCAAAAAAATAATGGTGATCGGCTCGGGACCCATCGTGATCGGGCAGGCGGCGGAGTTCGACTACGCCGGAACGCAGGCGTGCCTGGCGTTAAAAGAGGAGGGCTACGAGGTAATCCTCGCCAACTCCAACCCCGCGACCATTATGACCGACACCTCGATCGCCGATAAAGTCTATATGGAACCCCTGACGCTCGAATACGTGGCGAAGATCATCCGCTACGAACGCCCCGACGCCATCCTGCCGGGCATCGGCGGGCAGACCGGGCTGAACCTTGCGATTCAACTCGAAAAGAAGGGGATCCTCGCCGAATGCAGCGTGGAATTGCTCGGGACCAAGAGTTCTTCGATCGAAAAGGCGGAGGACCGGGAACTGTTCAAGGAACTCTGCCAGTCCATCGGCGAGCCGGTTATCCCCTCCGAGATCACCTACTCGGTCGAGGAGGCGCAAGCCGCCGCGAAGCGGATCGGTTATCCCGTCGTGCTCCGTCCCGCCTTTACGCTCGGCGGCACCGGCGGCGGATTTGCCGACGACGAAAAAGAACTGCTCGACCTCGCCCCCAACGCCTTCTCGCTGTCTCCCGTCCACGAAGTGCTGGTCGAGAAGAGCGTCAAGGGATACAAGGAGATCGAATACGAGGTCATCCGCGATCACAACGATACGGCGATCACGGTCTGCAATATGGAGAACGTCGATCCCGTCGGCATCCATACCGGCGACTCGATCGTGGTCTGCCCCTCGCAGACGCTGACCAATAAAGAGTATCAGATGCTCCGGGACAGCGCGCTGAAAATCATCCGCGCGCTCGAAATCGAGGGCGGGTGCAACGTGCAGTTCGCTCTGGATCCCGACTCCTTCCAATACTATCTGATCGAGGTCAACCCTCGCGTCTCGCGCTCCTCTGCGCTCGCGTCCAAGGCGAGCGGCTATCCCATCGCCCGCGTGTCGGCGAAGATCGGAGTGGGGATGACCCTCGACGAGATCGCGCTCGCCAACACCCCCGCGTCGTTCGAGCCTGCGCTCGACTACGTCGTGACCAAACTGCCGCGTTTCCCCTTCGACAAGTTCGCCGACGCGAACAACACCCTTTCGACCCAGATGAAGGCGACCGGCGAGGTGATGAGCGTCGGGCGTACCTTTGAGGAAAGTCTTTTGAAGGGGATCCGCTCGCTTGAGATCGGGGCGTACCATCTGCATATCAAGAAGTTCGACAAGACCCCGACGCCGGATCTGCTCGACTATATCCGGGTCGGCACCGACGACCGGATTTACGCCATCGCGGAACTCTTCCGCCGGGGATGCGGAATCGACGAGATCAAGGGAAAGACCGGAATCGACCGTTTCTTCCTCCGCAAACTGCGGCATATCGTCGAGATCGAGACGCTTCTCGGCGAGCGCAAGGACGACCTCGAGGCGCTTTACTGCGCCAAGCGTTTCGGATTCTCGGACAGGGAGATCGCCGTCCTGTGGGGACGGAGCGAACGGGAGATTTTCGATCTCCGTACCGAAAAGGGAATCGTTCCGGTCTACAAGATGATCGACACCTGCGCCTCCGAGTTTGCGAGTTACGTTCCGTATTTCTACTCCACCTACGAGGAGGAGAACGAGAGCGTCGTTTCAAATAAAAAGAAGATCGTGGTGCTGGGTTCGGGTCCCATCCGGATCGGGCAGGGGGTCGAGTTCGACTACTCGACCGTCCACGCCGTGCAGACCATTCAGAGGGCGGGCTACGAAGCCATCATCATCAACAACAACCCCGAAACCGTTTCCACAGACTATACCTGCTCCGACAAACTCTATTTCGAGCCGCTTTGCGTCGAGGACGTGATGAACGTGCTGACGCTTGAAAAGCCCGACGGCGTGATCGTCACGCTCGGTGGACAAACGGCGATCAACCTCGCCGAACCCCTGAAAGAGCGCGGCGTGCCGATCGTCGGCACCGACTGCGACGCGATCGACCGGGCGGAGAACCGCGATCTGTTTGAAAAACTGCTGATTTCGCTCGGTATCCCGCAGCCCGAAGGGCGCGCGGTCACGAGCATCGAGGCGGGGGTCGCGGCGGCGCGCGAGATCGGGTATCCGGTTCTCGTCCGTCCGAGTTTCGTGCTCGGCGGGCGCGCGATGCAGATCGTCGCCAAGGAAGAGTCCATGTGGGAATACCTGAAAACCGCGGTCGAGGTCGACGAGGACAAGCCCGTGCTCGTCGATCACTACATCCGCGGCAAGGAGGTCGAGGTCGACGCGGTCTGCGACGGCAAGCGCGTCTTCGTCCCCGGCATCATGGAACTGGTCGAGCGGACCGGGGTGCATTCGGGCGACTCGATCAGCGTCTATCCGTCGTACAGCCTCTCGCAAAAGGTGAAGGACACGATCCTCGACTACACCGAAAAACTCGGACTCGGTATCGGGATCGTCGGGCTGTATAACATCCAGTTCATCGTGGATCCCGAGGAACGGGTCTACATCATCGAGGTCAACCCGCGTTCCTCTCGGACGGTGCCGTTTCTCTCGAAGGCGACGGGGTACAGTCTCGCCGATATCGGGACGCTCGTCACCCTCGGCGTGTCGCTTGAGGAGCAGGGGCTGACCGAACGCTACCCGAAAGAAAAGGGACGGTACTACGTCAAGGTCCCGGCGTTCTCGTTCACCAAACTGCGCGGGATGGACGCGTATCTCTCCCCCGAGATGAAATCGACCGGCGAGGCGATCGGCTACGATAAGAAACTCCACCGCGCCGCCTACAAGGCGATGATCGCCGCGGGACTGACCCTGAAAAACTACGGCACCGTCCTCGTCAGCGTCGCCGACGAGGATAAGGACGAGACCGTGCCGCTGATCCGACGCTTCTATCGGATGGGCTTCAATATCGAAGCCACCACCCTGACGGGCGAGGTTCTGAAACAAAACGGGATCCGCACGCGCATCCGGCACAAGCCGAGCGAGGGAAGCGAGGAAGTGCTCGACTCGATCCGCGCGGGCTACGTCAGTTACGTCATCAACACCCGCGCCGTCAAATCCGGGATCCACTACGGCGACGGGGTCGCCATCCGC
>Ga0310696_10010355_pt1 | contig 10738 bp, 4 predicted proteins | sample AusTroGonzalo_MG_4_FD_203885 | JGI IMG/M metagenome (GOLD analysis project Ga0310696, IMG submission 203885) | Bovine rumen microbial communities from tropical cattle in Woodstock, Queensland, Australia - Gonzalo_02 (v2) (version 2) | ecosystem: Host-associated > Mammals > Digestive system >... | reverse complement strand
TGCGAGGTCCTGGATCCTGAGACGATCACCGGAGGTGACGGCGGAAACGCATATCCTCTCTCCCGTACCACTTCGTTTGGTATAAACGTTTCTTTCTAAGTCGCCGGATCAATTTTAACTGAAATCAATAGTAATATGAAAAATATAGCATTATCCGTTAAGATATTGATGGCTGGGGCTGTCCTTCTTTTTGGCGCTGTTTCCTGCAACGACTTCCTCGACCAGGAGCCAATGTCATCCATCGCCCCTGAAGCCTACTTCTCTACAGAGAGTCAAGTCGAGGCTGTCTTGATGCGGGAGTATCAGTCGATCCTTCCCTCTGCGAGTCTGGCCCGAGACAACAACACGGACAATCAGCAGGGCACGAATATCGCCAACAAGTATACGGCAAACCTGTGGAAAGTCCCTGCATCGGATTCCAACTGGGATTTCTCAGGCCTGTACTATCTGAACTTCTTCTTCGAGCAGGTGCTGCCCAAGTACGAGGCGGGCGAAATCTCCGGAAACCAGGACAAGATCAAGCATATGATCGGCGAGGTGTACTTCATGCGCGCTTTCTGGTATTTCGACAAGCTCCAGATGTTCGGAGACTATCCTATCGTAACCGAGGTCCTTCCCGACGACATGGCCGTCCTGACCGAGGCCAGCAAGCGTTCGCCCCGCAACGAGGTGGCCCGCTTCATCCTCGACGACCTTGATAAGGCCATCAGCTATATGAACGGAGTGACGCTCACGAGGTCCAGGATCAATGTCGACGCCGCCTACCTGTTCAAGTCCAGGGTCGCCCTGTATGAGGGAACCTGGCTCAAGTACTTTAAGGGGACCGCATTCGTTCCCGGCACTGCGGAATGGCCCGGTGCAAAGGCTACGCCTTCCTACAGCTTCCCTTCCGGAAGCATCGACAATGAGATCAGCTGGTTCCTTACCCAGGCGAAGGATGCGGCGAAACTCGTCGGCGACAAGTATGTGGGAAGCCTCGCTGCAAATCCCGGACACCTGCCGCAGACCAGTGCGGATGCTCCGAACCCGTATTACGAGATGTTCGCTTCGGAAGACCAGCTCGACAGCTATCCCGAGGTCCTTCTGTGGAGGGATTATGCTTTCAAGAAGGCCAACCATAGCGTGGCGGTCCAGGCCGGCCGCGGTAACGGCATGGTGGGTCTGACACGCGCCTGCGTCCAGAACTTCCTGATGGCCGACGGAACTCCCGTCTATGCCCATGGTACATACGCCGACGGCGACGGATACTATCTTGGAGACAAGACCCTTACCGACGTCCGCCAGAACAGGGACGGCAGACTCTACCTGTTCCTGAAGTCGAAGGGCCAGATCAACGGTTTCAAGAATCTTGACGACCTTTCCGGAAACGAGTTCGTCGAGGTGGAGCCGGCACCGGACATCCTTGGAGCAGACAACGACCGCTCGTATGCCACCGGTTACACGATCCGCAAAGGCTGCTCCGAGAGCCGCTCGCAGTTCGTCCTGTTCAGCTGTTACACAGACTTCGTCATCTTCCGCGCCGCCGAGGCTCTCCTCAACTATATGGAGGCCAGCTACGAGCTCACGGGCAATCTTGACGCCACTGCGACAAGCTATTGGAAGGCCCTCCGCAACCGTGCGAAGACCAGCGACGACATCAGCGTCACCGTCGCCGCTACGGATATGGCGAAGGAAGCCGAGTTCGACTGGGCCGCATACTCCGGCGGAAAGGTCCTGACGGACAAGGTCCTCTACAATATCCGCCGCGAGCGTCGCATGGAGCTCCTTTCGGAAGGCTTCCGTGACATGGACCTCCATCGCTGGCGCTCCATGGACCAGCTGATTACCAAGCCTTACCACTTCGAGGGATTCCACCTCTGGAACACTCCGATGGAGGAGTGGTATGCCGGAAGGCTGATCGAAGGCCCGACCGATCCCAAGGCCAATGTCTCGTCCAAGTCCGCGAGCGAGTATCTGCGTATGTTCCAGAAGAAGACCGGAATGAACGGATACGATGGAGCGACCTGGAAGATGGCCCACTATCTCAACCCCATCGCCGTCAACCACCTGCTCATCACGTCTGAATCAGGTACGGACGCCGATGCTTCCGTGATTTACCAGAATCCTTACTGGCCGACAGCCGCTGACCAGAATGCAACGAAATAATATTGAACGCATTATGAAAAAGATTATCATCGCGCTCGTCGCTTCGCTTGTCCTGGCAAGTATCGCTTACGCTCAGGATGTAAAGGAAGACTTCGTAAGTCTCTCCACCAATCAGTGGGGCAAGGAATACCCCAAGGCCAATTCACAGGGATATGTCCGAAACCAGGTCTATGCTCCCGAAGCGTACAGGGTCCAGTTCCAGGTGAACGGTATCGTATTCCCTATGTCCAGGGATACCGAAGGATATTGGACGGGTACTTCCACCCAGCCTTTCGACGAAGGCAACCACTACTATGCCATCATCGTCGACGGTGTCGAAGTACCGGATCCCAACAGCGTATTCCTCTATGGATCAGGGGCGGAGCGCACTCAGATCGAGATCCCGGCCCACGATCAGGACAAGTATGCCCTGAGGGACGTCCCCCACGGACAGATACGCGAGCTGTACATCAAGTCTTCGGTCACGGGACAGCACAGGCATATATTCGTATATACTCCGCCTATGTATGACGACAATGTGAAGACGAAGTATCCTGTCCTCTACCTCCAGCACGGATATACCGAGAACGAGACCGGATGGAGCCGTCAGGGCCACTGCGGATGGATAATGGACAATCTCATCGCCGACGGGAAATGCGTGCCGTTCATCATCGTGATGGAGAACGGTGAGACTTCACATCCTTTCGATATGTCCGCCCGTCAGGACGGCTCGATGAACCAGCAGGCGTTCCAGAGGTTCCCCGACATCCTCATCAAGGACGTCATCCCCTATATCGATTCGCATTTCCGCACCTACGCCGACGCTAAGCATCGCGCTCTCGCCGGACTGTCGATGGGCGGCATGCAGACGAGACAGATCTCCCTTGCCCATCCCGACGTGTTCGGTTCGATCGGCCTCTTCAGCGGCGGAACGATCTCGGAGAAGGACCTGGAGGACAATCCCGACTTCCTCAAGCTCAACAAGCTGACCTTCGTGAGCTACGGCAGCCGCGAGGTGGAGAATCCCCGTGGAGAGGCTCCGAAGGCTGTCGTGGAGAAAGTCAAGGGACTCGGGCTCAATGCCTATTATTACGAGTCGCCCCTTACCGCTCACGAGTGGCAGACCTGGCGACGCAGTCTCTACGAATTTGCACAACTTCTTTTCAGGAAATAAGATTAAGGAGCGTTTCATTTGATTGGAACCCGCGCTTTTCTCGCTTTTTAAGCGAAAAGCGCGGGTTTTTCGCTATATTTGTCACGGTCGATAAAAGATTATCTCTTGAAACGCTTGGGACATTACTTGAAGCTTGCCGGGGCCGTCCTGGCAGCAGGCCTTATTCTCTATCTCTTCTTCAGTGCGAAATCACGTGCCCGGGAGCGCCATTGGCTGGCTCTGGGGCCGATAGAGAACCATCCTGTCCGTATTTATGACGTGAATTTCTCGCGTGAGTTCAACGATCTGAACGACACTCAGCTCGCGGTGGCGCAGGCGATCGGAGTCCCCCCGGTGGCCGACAGGGAAGCGGCGGAGAAGATCAAGTCCAAGCTTGTCAAGCTGGAGGATACCGACACCTATGTGATTGATTCTCTGACTTATTCCATTCCTTACCTGATCCCTTCGGCCAAGGAACTGCTGGACGACATCGGGGAGGCATTCCAGGACTCTTTGACCGCAAAGGGCCTCAATCCGTACAAGCTCGTGGTCACTTCGGTGCTGCGTACGGAAGCGGATGTGGCCAGGCTGCGCAAGAGCAATACCAACGCCACCGAGAACTCCACCCACCGCTACGGCACTTCATTCGACCTGTCGTACTGGCGTTATGTCCAGATTCCCGACCTCCGCGGCCGCCCGTTCGAGGAAGTGCAGCCGGAGTATCTCCGCGCCGTTCTCAGCCAGGTGCTTAAGGACTTCCACGACCGGCCCGGCACCTGCTTCGTCAAGTACGAGCGCCAGCAGAACTGCTTCCACGTCACCGTGCGAGCGAAGAAGGATTGATCCGTCTCTCTCCGAATCCGTCGAACTTGACCGTTACGGTGCCTGCTTCAGGGTCGGTGCCGGTTATGGAGCCGTCGCCGAAGACCGTGTGATGGACTTTCCGGCCTATGGCGAAAGGGGAGCCCGGCACAGGCGCGGGGCCTTCCAGCTCCCTGATCAGGCGGTCGGTGCCTTCCCATAGCCCGGGGTTGAGGTGTCCCACGATGTCATACAACGGACCGCAGCAGTCGCAGGCTTCCGAGATGAAGCGGCTGGGGTATTTGGACTGTGAGTTCTGCACGTTGAATCCTTCAGAATCAGAGAAATACAGCCTGTCCTTGGCCCGCGTGCAGGCCACGTACATCAGGCGGCGCTCCTCTTCCAGGCCGTCTTCGCCACGCTCGCGTACGGTCCTGTGACTCGGCAGTACGCCTTCGTTCAGCCCGTATAACCATACCAGCGGGAACTCCAGTCCCTTGGCCTGATGGACCGTCATCAGACGGACCTTGTCGCCGTCTTCGCGGTAATCGGCATTGGTGTAAAGGGCGATGTCCTGGAGGTATGTGGTCACGTCCAGGTCTTCTTCATTCCTGTTCTCTTCTTCGTATAGGCGTATCGACTTGAGCAGCTCCTGGAGATTCTCCAGACGCTCCTCTTCGGTATCGACGCGGTACATTTCCAGAAGCCCGGTGGTGTTCAGAAGGCTCTCCATAAGGGCGGAGATGCTGCTCGTCCCCAGAAGCTTCCGGGCTTCTTCTATGACTGTAATGAAGTGATTTACAGCGCTTCTGTACCCTACTGCACCTTCTTTCAGCGCCTGGAACAGTGAGCATCCCTTCGACTTGGCATAGCCTTCCAGCGCAGCCATGGTCTTCCTGCCTATCTTGCGCGAAGGGACGTTGGCGATGCGCTTGAAGGACATGTCGTCGTCCTGGGCCACCAGCCGCAGGTAGCCGAGCGCATCCTTTATCTCCTTGCGCTCGAAGAAGCGGACGCCACCCCAGATGACATAGGGGATCTTCTCGCGGATGAAGCTCTGCTCTATGCTGCGGGAAAGGTACGTCGCCCGGTAGAGGATGGCCATGTCCTTCCAGGCCAGGCCTTCCTTCCTGTTCAGCTTCTTCAGCACTTCGGCTGTCTTGTCCGCTTCGGCCCTTTCATTCTTGCAGTGGTACCATTTGGTCCTGAAATTCAGGGCGGGGCGCATGGTGACGGACGTCCTGGGCAGGCGCTTCCTGTTGTTCTCTATGATGGCGTCGGCCAGGGCCACTATGTTCGGGAGCGAGCGGAAGTTGTTCTTCAGGTATATGTCCTTGTCCGGCACATAGTTGACGAAGAGCTCCGGGTGCGCTCCGCGCCACTCGTAGATGGCCTGGTCGCCGTCGCCCACGATGAAGAGGTTGCCATAGTGTCCGCTCAGGATAGTGAACAGGTCCCACTCGATGTGGCTGCAGTCCTGCACCTCGTCGACCATGACATACTGGAACTGCCTTTGCCATATGGTACGAACCTCCGGGAAGTTGTTCAGTATGTGGAGGGTGAACTCTATCAGGTCGTCGAAGTCCAGCGCGAAATACCGCTTCTGCCTGAGTATCATCTTCCCGATCAGGGGCGGCTCGGCGTCACCCTCGAGCGAAGTCGGAAGGATGTACTGCGGGATGTAGGGAACGCTGGCCTTGAAGGCGGCCAGCTCTTCCATATAGTTGCCGACAATGCCTGTCTTGCGCTCTATGCCGTTCTCGTCCAGGACTTCCTTGACCAGTGCCTTCATGTCCTCCTCGTCGAAGATGATGAAGTTCTGCGGGTAACCGAGGCGGTAGATTTCTTCGCGGAGGAACTTCACGCAGAAGCCGTGTATGGTCGTGACGAAGTCGCCCACGACGCCCCCGGGGCAAAGGGCGGAGATGCGGTTCTTCATCTCCTGCGCGGCTTTGTTGGTGAAAGTCATGCAGAGGATGTCCGACAGGGGTATCCCCATGTCGTTCATCAGAAACGCGAAGCGGTGGACCAGGGTGCGGGTCTTGCCCGAGCCGGCCCCGGCGACTACCCGTATGCGGCCTTCGGTGGCGAGAACCGCTTCTTTCTGCTCATCGGTGAGTGATCTCAGCGTAGTGATGGTGCGTCCCATAGCTTTTTCGATTAAAAAGCAAAAATAAGCATTGCTTGTGCCAAGCTGTGACACATTTGAAAAAAGTTTTACCCTCTTTTGGCCAAAAATGACTAAGTTTGCATTAATGGAAAATACTACAGTTATGAGAGTCGTCCGTTTCTTCGGTTTTCTCCTTGTCCTGGCGGCGATGGCCGCCTGCGCCCCTAAGCAGGGCGCCAGCGGGCCTGATGTGGCCTTCGCTAGTTATGTCAAAGCTTATACCGGCGGTGTGGTGCCGGAAGGCACTGCATTGCGCGTGGAGCTGGCCGCTCCGGTGCCTATGGAGCGCCAGGGCGATGACCTTTTCAGGTTCAAGCCCGCGCTTCCCGGAATGTCGCGCTGGCTGAGCCCGACCGTGGTCGAGTTCGTGCCCGACGGTCCGCTTAAGGATGATACTGTGTATGAAGGGTCTTTCCTCCTTGGAGACGTGGCGGACGTCCCGGACAAGTCATTCCAGGTATTCCCGTTCAGCTTCCGCGCTGTCCCGAAGACCGCTTCGCTCTCGATAGACGGGATCACCATCCAGAATGAAGCCCGCCTGCAGGGCGGTATCCAGCTCAGCGCTCCCGCGGCAGTGGAGGACATCACGCTCACCGTGTCGCCCGATACTCCCGTCACCCTGACCGGCGAAGGCACTGCCTGGCGCTTCGAGACCGGCAGTATCGCCCGCGGAGCCAAGGATACCCCTGTCACGATAAAGCTGAAAATCAACGGTTTCCATGATGTGACCCCGGTCAAGGCCGTCATCCCGGCCGCCGGAGTGTTCAAGGTCATCGACACCCGCATCACCCGCACCGGCAATCCTTGCGTGGAGGTCCGCTTCAGCGAGCCGCTCGCGGCCGAGGCTTCCCGTGAGGGGCTCATCGAGCTTTCCGGAGTGATCCGCCAGACCCTGGACATCCGCGACAACTGCGCGCGCATCTATTACGAAGGTGAAGGGGACAATCTATCGCTCGCCGTCCACCGCGGCGTCCGCAGTGCTTCCGGCCAGGCCCTCGCGGAGGAGTTCCGGACCGTCTTCCCGGCTGCGGACCCCGCCCCCGCCGTCACCATTCCCCTGGACGGCAACATCCTTCCCGACGACGGCTCGCTGGTGCTTCCTTTCCGCGCCGTGAACCTTTCGGCCGTCGACCTCAAGGTCATCAAGATATATGAAGACAATATCCTGCTCTTCCTGCAGGAGAACGACCTGAACGGCTCCTCCGAGCTTCGCCGCTCGGGCCGTCTGGTCTACAGCAGCCAGATTCCGCTCTATAAGGACGGCGATCTCGACCTGCACACTTGGAACGACTTCAACGTAGACCTCTCGGGCCTCTTCAAGCAGGAGCCCGGCGCCATCTACCGCATCAAGCTTTCATTCCGCCAGGAGTACTCTCTATACGGCGGCAAGCCCGTCCCGCGTATGATTCCCGTCACGGACGGCAGGCCTTCTGCCGATGATGAAGCGGAGTGGGATATCCAGCGCTCCTACTGGTGGGACAACGATGCCGACTGGAGCCTGTACGAGTGGGAGGACAGGAACAATCCTGAGAAGCCTACATACTATATGGTGTCCGACCGTTTCCCTACGGTGAACCTCCTCTCTTCCAACCTCGGTCTACTGGCGCAGTATGCCGGCGGCAAGACCATGTGGGCGGCTGTGACCGACATCAACGATGCGAAGCCGCTGGCCGGCGTGGACCTGGAAGTATATGACTATCAGCTCCAACGCCTCGCTACCGCCAAGACCGACGCCAAGGGTCTCGCCGAGATCCCTGTCGGTCGCAAGCCTTTCGCCGTCATCGCCCGTAAGGGCAGGACTACCGGCTACCTCAGGATGATGGACGGTTACGAGAAGTCCCTCAGCCGCTTCGACGTGTCGGGCCAGGCAGTCACCAAGGGCCTCAAGGCCTTCGTCTACGGCGAGCGCGGCGTCTGGCGGCCGGGCGACACCCTGCACGTGACGATGATCCTGGCCGACAAGGCGCAGCAGCTCCCGGAAGGCCATCCCGCCGCCCTCGAGCTCTATACCCCTCAGGGCCAGTTCTATACGAGGATGCTTTCGACCGGACAGGACGGCTTCTATACCTTCCCCATAGTCACTTCAGCCGACGATCCCACCGGCGTGTGGAACGCCTATGTCAAGGTGGGCGGTTCGGCTTTCTACAAGAGCCTGCGCATCGAGACCATCAAGCCCAACCGCCTCAAAGTGGACCTCGACCTTGGCAGTGGCGTCCTTGTCGGCGGCTCGCGCACGTCGGCCAGGCTCGCTTCGTCCTGGCTGACCGGCGTCCCCGCTTCCGGCCTCAGAGCCCACGCTACGATGACGCTCAGCAGGGGAGCATCCACTTTCAAGGGATTCGACGGATACATATTCCGAAATCCTGCCGCTTCGTTCGAAGCCAGCGAGCAAGAGCTGTTCCAGACCGTGCTCTCGCCGGACGGAACGGCCGAGCCGGTCTTCAGCCTGCCGGCAGCCAAGGACGCGCCCGGCCTGCTGTCGGCTTTCATAGTCACTTCGGTCGAGGAGAGCGGCGGTGACGAAAGCTTTACCACTCAGTCGCTTCCGTATTCTCCTTTCCCGGCTTATGTGGGTGTCAAGTTCCCTTCGGACGGTGACCTGGAGACAGGGAAGGACCACACCGTCCGCGTCGCCGTCGTCGATGCTTCCGGGAACCGCCTGAGCGGCAGGAAACTCGAGTACCGCGTGTTCAAGCTCCAGTGGAGCTGGTGGTGGGAGGATGATCCTTACGAGCTCAACAGCTATATCAGCGGGCGTGAAGCCAAGCCCGTGGCTTCCGGTACTCTCACGTCCGGGGCTCAGGATGTCGCATTCACCTTAAGGGCCGAGGCCGAAGACTGGGGCCGTTATCTCGTGGTCGTGCGCGATGTCGCAGGCGGACACCTGTCCGGCAAGACCGTCATCATCGATGAGCCCGGCTATGCCGGACGCGCCGGCCGCGAGGACCCGAACTCCGTGACGATGCTCACCTTCTCCACCGACAAGGAGAGCTACCAGGCGGGCGAGAAGGCTACCGTGTTCATCCCTGCCGACACTGACGGACAGGCCCTGGTGTCGCTCGAGAACGCCGGCGGAGTGATCTCACGCCAGTGGGTATCCACTGATTCTGAGAAGGATACGAAATATACCTTCACCGTCACCCCGGAGATGGCCCCGAACTTCTATGTCCATATCACCCTGGTGCAGCCTTATTCCGCGACCGGGAACGACCTGCCGCTCCGCCTGTATGGCGTGAAGCGAGTGAAGGTGGAGAATCCTGCTTCGCATCTGGAGCCCGTCGTAAAGGCCCCGGACACCGTCGAGCCCGAGAAGACCTTCAAGATTGAAGTGTCCGAGAAGTCCGGCAAGCCGATGACCTACACGCTCGCCGTCGTGGACGAAGGCCTGCTCGACCTCACGGCCTTCAAGACTCCCGCCCCTTGGGATGCCATGTACCGCACCGAGGCTCTCGGAGTGAAGACCTGGGACCTCTTCGACCAGGTGATAGGCTACCGCGGCGGTCCCATCGGCCCGATGCTCAGCATCGGCGGTGACCAGGAGAACATCCGCGCCGCCAGGAAGGACAACCGCTTCAATCCCGTGGTGCAGTTCCTCGGACCTTTCACCCTGAAGAAAGGCACGGCCACGCACGACATCAAGCTCCCGATGTATATCGGCAGCCTGCGCGTGATGGTGGTCGCCGGCCACGACGGTGCCTACGGCAATGCCGACCGTACCGTCACGGTGAAGTCGCCGCTGATGGTCCTCAGCTCCCTGCCGGCGCAGGTCTGTACCGGCGAGCAGGTGGTTCTGCCGGTCAATGTCTTCGCCCTCAGCGACGACATCCGCAGCGCCAAGGTCACCGTGAAGGCTGAAGGAGCGCTCCAGCTGGACGGCGATGCGATGGCTACAGCCACTTTCACCGAGGCCGGTGACCAGGTGGTCCGCTTCGCTCTCAAGGCCGTCGGCGAAGGCCCCGCCAAGGTCTCCGTCGAGGCTTCCGGCGCTTCTCACAAGGCTGCGGAAACCATTGATATACAGATAGTCAATCCTAATCCCGAGACCGTCAAGGTCCGTCAGGAGAGGCTTGCCGGCGGCAAGTCCATCACCTTCGACGCAGGGGAGGGCTCCACCCTCGAGCTGACTGGATTCCCGGCTGTGGATGCCGCCGGAATGTTCAAGACTGTCAAGAATTATCCGTACAACTGCACCGAGCAGCTGTCGGCCCGCGGCCTGACCATGCTCCATCTGCTGCCACAGCTGTCCGAGGCCGACGCCGCCACTGCAAAGGAGCTCATTCCGGGCATCATCCATCAGATCTACTCCCGCCAGCGGAGCGACGGCGGCTTCTCCTACTGGAGCGGCGGCACCGTGTCCGACAGCTGGGTGAGCTCGATGGCAGGACAGTTCCTCTCGGAGGCTTCCGCCGCAGGATTTGAGGTCCAGAAGGATGTGGTGGACAACTGGAAGCGCTTCCAGACCAACCTCAGCCAGGCCTACCGCAAGGCCG
>Ga0310696_10010354_pt1 | contig 10739 bp, 18 predicted proteins | sample AusTroGonzalo_MG_4_FD_203885 | JGI IMG/M metagenome (GOLD analysis project Ga0310696, IMG submission 203885) | Bovine rumen microbial communities from tropical cattle in Woodstock, Queensland, Australia - Gonzalo_02 (v2) (version 2) | ecosystem: Host-associated > Mammals > Digestive system >... | reverse complement strand
GGTGGCCGACTTCATGGGCCGGGGGCTGGAGATCCTGAACGGGCAGATCGCCAGCTGTAACTACATCGCCTACCTTCATTGGGATGACCAGTACGACACCAACGCAAACCACCCGGCTGAGTACGACCAGCGGGCCATAGCCATAAAGAATTGCCGCCTCCACAGCATCGGAAGCGGCTTTATTAATGTTAAATCGGGCCACGCCTACGGGCTCCATTTTGAGGGCAATACGATTGACAACGGCAAAGGCTACCTTCTCCGGGCCTATGACCAGGCCTGGGGGTGGAACGTCACCGGCAACGTCGTCCAAGGTATACGCGGGGATTTTGCTGTGCTGGACTTCCGGAAGGGACTGCAGAACAGCGTGATCAGCGGGAACACCTTCCTGGCGGATGAAGGATACTGGACAGACACCGCCGGCACGGTGACCAGCTGGGTGAAGTGCGGCGGAAGCACGGTGGGCAGTATCATCAACAGCAACGTTTTCAAGAATGCCGACGGCTGTTTCCTGTCGTTCAAGAATATTGAGGGTGTAGTTGTAAACGGAAATGCATTCCACAATATGACCCAGAGCAAGGAACCGGCGATCAGCATCAGCGGGACAAACCGTAAGAGCATGCTCACCGGAAACGTGACGATTTAGGCGTATATCCGCTGGTGCTCATGCTGGGCGTCGGACGTATCCATGTGGGCGTATATCAATGTCGTCTCCGGTTTAGCATGGCCCAGGAGCATCTGAAGGACCTCCAGCGGCATACCGGACCGTATGCTGTGTGTTGCGAAGGTGTGGCGGAGCTTATGCGGGAAAAGCTCGATTGCGTTTCGTCTGGCTATCTTTTTAATGATGTTTTCAATGGCAGCGGTTGACAGCTGAGAGTATGGCATCCTGGAGCGGACAAAGAGCGAGTCTGTGCTGTCTGATCTGGAATCGAGGTAGTTTTTCATACTGACCTCTGCCTCCGCATTGAAGAACACGGTTCTTTCCTTATCACCTTTCCCGTGGCGGACCAGGACGGACCGCTCATGCCAATTGATGTCCGATAATCGGACGTCAGCGCATTCCGAAGCGCGAAGTCCCGTTGAAAAGAGAAAGTCAACGACAGCCTTTTCGCGGGGCGTTTCCGTATTCAGGCGGACGGTCTCCAGCTGGATCGGCGTCAGCGCGGTGCGCTTTTTCTGCTGGTATCGGATCTTTTCCACAGTTCGGCATGGATTCTTAGCAATATAATCATTATCCACCAGCCAGGTGAAAAAGGTGTTCAGCGTCAGACGGATCTGGTCCATATAACTGTTCGATGCTTTCCGCTCGGTCTTAAAATAGGCAAGATACATCCGGATATCAAAGGCGTTTATTTCGGCGAATCCTTTGCCGGTGCGCCGGAAAAAGTCGACCAGCTTATACTTGTACTGCTTCAGAGTGCCGGCACTGGCGCCGGCGACAGATTTGGACGCAAGGTATGCTTTCAGGATATCCGCATTCCCCTGGACGGCCGGAATGATTGCCGTCTGGCTGTCGGTAATCTCAAAACCTTGCAGGGAGATGTCAACGGCCTCCATGACATCAGGCATCAGATCGGAGTCCAGGACCTGGCAAAGGTTCATGATGAGGATAGTACGGAAACGTTCATAAGAATTGGCTGTCATAAAAAACACATCCTTTCTTGATTCACGCGAAAGAATGTGATAAGATCATCCTTGGAGGGTGTGCCACACTCACATCTTCCGCTTTGAGAGCGCAAGCAGGAGCCAACTGCAGGCGCTCTTTTTGTATGCTCATTATAAATCAGGCTTCAGAAAAAGAAAAGAGAACAAAAAAACTTTTTGGAGGTGACCGGCTGGGTGGACTGGTGGATCTGGGTGGTCATCGTGCTGTCGGTATTTGTGCTGGCGGTTGACTGGGTTATCGTAATGGGCGCGGATCCGCGCCGGTGGAAAGGTGGTATGCGGGAATATGAACACACTGAACCAGGTGGACGAACTGATCACGAGGATGAAGACTGAGGGCCTGAGCAAACAGGAAATCGTCTGGAATACGGCTCTGGCCTGCGTGGACTGGCCGTATGTATATTCCTCCTGGGGCGATCCGTGCACGCCGTCAGAGCGCCGAAAGCGCTACAGGATGTGCCCGTCCCATGAAACGATCAAAACGAAGTGCAAGGCCTTTGACAGCGGCGACTGCAGCGGGTGCAAGTGGTACCCGGGCGGCGAGCGCGTGCGGTGCTACGACTGCAGAGGGTTCACGGACTGGTGCCTGAAGCAGATCGGGTTTGACCTGTACGGCGACACCTGCGGCACACAATGGAAACACGAGGCGAACTGGACGGCAAAAGGGACGATTGAATCCATGCCGAAGGGCGTCCTGTGCTGCCTGTTCGTGTACAAGGACGGGAAGTGGCAACACACCGGATTCGGGTTGAATGATGAGACCTGCGAGTGTGGCAACAACGTGCAGTATTTCGCCAAACGAAAGGCAAAATGGACACACTGGGCAGTGCCTGCCGGCCTGGACGGAGCAATACCAGACCCACAGCCGGAGCCCACGCCAACGCCCGGAAAACGGCCCACATTGAGGCAGGGAGACCGGGGCGTGTATGTGGTGGAACTTCAAACCGATCTGGTCAAGCTGGGTTATGGAATCGGTCCGTGCGGGATCGACGGGGTGTACGGGAAGAGCACCAAGGCGGCGGTGGAGACCTTCCAGTATGATCACAAGCTCGTGATCGACGGGATCTGCGGGCCGAAGACATGGGAAGCCATCGACCAGGCGCTGGAAGATCAGGACCATCAGCCGGAACCTGTAGTAAGCTATGCCGTGGTCATTAAGGACCTGAGCCTGGAAGAGGCTAAACAGATCTGTGAACAGTACCCGACGGCGGAGATTGTTGAAGGGAGTGTTTCCAGATGACGGTATATAACTGGTTGTGCCTGTTTGGTATCCCGGGGCTCATGGCGGGCCTGTTCGGGTATATCAAGGCGCAGGCAAAGGTGAACAAAGCTATCAAACTGGGCCTGCAGGCGATCCTCCGGGACCGGCTCCTGCAGGCGTATCACTATTACAAACACCAGGGCTGGGCGAGTTATGAGGATAAACAGAACGTGCTGAACCTGTACGCCCAGTATGAGGCCCTGGGCCCGAACGGAATCATGGAACGCAAGCACAACGCGTTCCTTGAACTGCCGGATGAACCGGTGAATCTATTTGATGAAGGTGGAGGTAATGGTACATGAAGCGGGACTGGAAGAAATGGCTGTTGGCGGCGCTGATCCGGGCGGTTCGGACGTTTGCGCAGACGTTCGTCGGCTTTATTGCGGTTGGAGCGGCCCTGGAGGAGGTACAGTGGCTCCGTGCACTTTCTGTGAGTGGTGCGGCATTTGTCCTCAGCATCCTAACGAGCCTGGCCACGGGACTGCCGGAAGCGGAGGACGAGCCGGTGAAAACAGAACCTCCTGATGGAGAAAAAGCGGAATAATTGATGACTATAAGTCACGCCCTGGGAGCGATCCCGGGGCGCTTTTTTTGTGCCAAAAAAACGCTCTCCCCGGGCCGGGGAGGTGGTTTTTGATGTTAGGAATACGTTAGGAGTAGAGCGGTTTTTGGTGGTCAAATATGGGCTGTTGATAATGTTAAAGATATCCACAGGTAACGCCTGGAACGATTGAAAATAAAGCATTTCAAGATTTCGTTGGTGGCCTCCAAAAGCCTGTGGAAAAGTAAAGCCCTCTCCTTGTGCAGGGGAGGGAAGAACGTTGATATATAAGGCTTGGCGGGTTCGGTGTTAGGAATAGGTTAGGAGTAGAGACATATTTCAGCGGGCTGTTTTGATCGAATCCACAGCCGCCAGGGCGTCCTCTGTCTGGGGGTGAGCGTACCGGTCGAGCATCTTGGCGGTGGACCAGCGCATGACCTTCTTAACGGTCTGCGGGGCAACGTTCTCATTGACTGCCAGGGCAGTCGCTGTGGTGTGCCGGCAGGAGTACGGAGATAGTTTTCTGCAACCGGCAGCGTCCAGGGCGGCGTAATACTCCCGGCGGAAGACCTCCGGCGTGTGTGGCCACAGGTGCCCGTCCTTCTTAGCGTTGGCGATCAGGTCTTCTACCATCGGGATAATCGTCTCCGCCAGGACGATTGGCGTGGCCTTCCTGACTTTCGTCTTCATGCCGGCGCCGGTGATGATCCGCTTCTCCAGGTCGATTTGATCCACGCGGAGGTTCATGGCCTCGCCGGGCATCATGCCTGTGTAGATCATCAGCAGTGGCATGGCGGCGCGGATGTCGCCGGACTCGTAGAGCTTCCAGAGGGCCGCCTGTTCCGTTTCGCTGAAGGGAATCCGCTCGTTTTCTTCCAGCTTCGGCAGCTGGATGAATGTCGGAATGTTTTCGTTTACGTAGCCCTCAGCTGCAGCGATCCGGAAGAGCATCAGCAAGATCGTCTTGCAGTCCTTCATCGTGTAGTAGGACGGACATTTGCTGATCAGCAGGTCTTGCAGGGTAGCCACCGTGAGCTGGTCAATGCGTGTTTTGCTGATGGGCTGGAGTTTCGACCAGGCGGTACGGTAGGCTGTTTGCTTTGACGGGCTCAGCGCAGTATACGCGCCGTTCTTGTAGGTGTTCCAGTAATGCTCCAGGGGCGGCGCTTCTTTCGGCTTCTGCGGGCCCAGCTTCAGGATCGGGCAGTACCGGAGCGCCTCGTCCCTGGTCTTGAAACCGGACTTTGACCGGGTGATGGCGCTGAGCGGTTTATCATCTGCGATTACCCGCCAGCCGATCACGACCTGGGCGGTCCATGTGGATCCACGTTTGAAAGCTGTGCCGGTGCCGTTGCCGCGGCTTTTGGTGCGGTGCTTTCGTTCACTCATCATTATCCCTCCGGTTATGCGACAGATAGGAAGCAATGCCCAGGAGGATCACAAGGATGGCGACGATCAGGATGATCGGCAGATCCAGCGGCGCGATACCGCCGACGCAGGCGATCAGGACGAGGATCAGACCGATAATCAGGCCACGTTTCAGGATTGTCATGGTGTTTCCTCCTCATATTATATCGTTGTCAGACAAAGCTGACATAATTATCGCTGCAGATTTCTGATCCTTTTTTGCAATTTTCCCGATAGCTTTAAAAAGAATCAATTTTTCCTCTGGGTCTAATTCTGCAGAAACAGGAATGTTTGGTGTGACAATAGCTTTCGCGTCTGCGTTCTCAACACGTTTACGTGGTGGAAATGGTTCATTGCTATAGGCCACATCTTTTATTGCGTTCGGGAATGTCTCTGTTCCGTATCCGATATAACTCTGCATGTGTTGCGGTTCACGCGGAACATCATAGCCATTTAACCATTCATCATTTACATTAAAATAATGTGCGATCACCATAACTGTTATTGGTTTTGGAGAACGTGCACCGCTTTTCCATGCACTGATCGTCTGCTTTGAAACGTTCAGATGATCCGCAATGGTACTGTCAGATGATGGGTTTGATTCACACAATTCTGAGAACCGTTCCGCAAAAGATGATACTTTTTTAGAGCTATATGGTCTATACATAATCATCCCTCCGCCTATTATAATATAGGAAATGAAACGCAATGTCAACAAAACGTCCACAGAGTAAAACAAAATGCTTGACATTGTGGACGGTTTGCGCTATATTATGTGTAGGTTCCAAATATAAAGCACAAAATCAAGGAGGTAAAAAGAGATGCCAAACAAACTCAGGGGAGCGATCTTCAGTCGTTTTCCTAATGTGTCTGCGTTCGCGGATGCCATTGGATGGAACCGGCAAAAGGCTTCGAGGATTGCCAATGGCCTGCAACGACCGACAGCCCCGGAGATGGAGGAAATAGCGAAATGCCTGGGTATTAATGATCCGGACGAATTTATGTCTGTTTTTTTTCCATCAGAGTCCACAAAGTAGACTACAATGTAAAAGAAGGAGGGAACAAACATGGCAAACGAATACACGAGCTTTTATCTGAAAGACTTGGAGTTGATGATCAACAGCACTGCGATCAATGGAATCAGTGCAGCATACGACGGCCTTGTGGATTGCCAGGATGATACGGTGTGCAAATACATCGATTTCTCCGGCAGGGTTCATGGGATCCTTGAGATGCGTGACAACCTGATGAAGTTGCTGAAGGGAGAAGATGCTAATGCGACATCCGGATTATGACAACGCCCTGGAAGCGCTGAAGAACTGCCAGAGCGAAACCGTGCCGGCGAGCATGATCGCCCCGATCCTGAACATGAACCCGTCCGTGATTATCAAATACGCGAAGGACGGAACATGGAACACGGACAAGTGGGGGAACTTCGTGATCAGCGGGGACCGGGTGAAGTTCTTCCGGCGGGACTTTCTGAAGAAATGCGGATTCATGGAGCCGGAGAAGGAAGAACCGACGCTACAACAGATGCTTGACTCACTAAACAAGAACATCATAGTGCTTCAGGAAATGCTGGTCTGCATGATGGATGCTTCCCAGCGGGAGAGGCTGAAGATGGTCATCGCTGAAAAAGAAAAGACCGCCAGCGCGGCAACGCTGACGGAATGACGGAGGTACACGAGAATGTACTCAAGGAATTATACCACATCTTGGACCAAAAGAATAGTCTTTGCCCTACTGATTGCGGTAACAATCTGGGCCGGCTGGTGGATCGGTACCAGCGAGTGCCGGGCAGCGGAAGAAAAGCCGCTGACCTGTTGGGCGATGTGTAAGCCCGGGAGCTACGTCACCGTGCGCCGGAGCCCTCAGAAGAACGCCATGCAGGTCGGCTATCTGGATCCACTCGACTCATTCCAGACAGACGGGAAGACGAAGAACGGATACATTCACGTCCTGGACGTCGGCAACTCTGAAGGTTGGGTCCATTCCGGCTATGTTGTGACAGAAGAACCGGAAGCAGTCTTCGAGCAATACTACTGCAGCAGCCTGAGCCGGGTGGCCTGCCGGCGCTGGATCAGCGGGCCCCGGGTGGAGAACTATGGCTGGATCACAAACGGCTCCACGGTGCAGGTGTTTTATCGGACGTCTGAATGGAGCTGCACCAGTCGAGGATACATCAAATCGGAATTTCTGGAGGCTGATCCTCAATGAAGACCTGTCCGGTCTGCGGGAAATTGTTTTATGTCCTATACCCGGATAAATGGCGATACAAAAGAGGTTACCACTTTATATGCAGCTGGCGCTGCCTGAGATTGTTAGACAAAGGAGATATGGATATGCCCAGGATACTAACCGACGAACAGCGGGACTTCGCTGTAAAGATTGCCATCAACGGCACAGATCCGCGGCCGTTCCTCATGAGCTGCGGAAGCAACGCCCCGGAGAAGCTGTGGTTCTATATCAAACAAACCATCAGGGATAAGGATCCGGAGACCTATCGGAAACTGCCGGCCACGCTGAAGGGGCTCAAGCCTCCGGAAGCGGCTAAGCCGGTCAAGTACGCGCAGATTGAGACGCCGGAAAACAACAAGGCCGAAGTGATTGAAACACCAGCCATGATCCCAGTGGCGCCTCCGTTTGAGTACAAGGTGACGGGGATCGACACGGCGCTTGGATCTTTCCAGTATTTCAAGAAAAATCAGTTCCTGGACTGGACGGAACCGAGCGGGGCCGTCGTCAGCCTTCACCTGGAAGAATGGAAGGAGTTCATGAAGCTCTGGCCGTTCATCCTGAAGACATTGGGGGTGGAACTGTGAGCGAAACCGTTCAGGTTCTCCCGCTCCCGAAGGTCAAGGGATACTGGCAACATAGCTGCAGCCGGTACCCGGACGTGATCAAGGTCCCGATGAGCGACGGGAAAGTGATCACTTATCACATTCACATTGAACAGCCCCGGCCGGAAGTGCTGGCGGCGATTCAAAATATTAGAAATTTGGAGGGTTATACGCATGAACATTGACGAGATTCTTCAGAATCTGAACGAACAGATTCAAATGCTGGAAGATACGAAGACTTCCATTATCGAACTGCAGGAAGAAACCAGGGGACTGATTGCCGGCGTGAATATGTGGTTTGAACAGAATGGGCACGAACTGCCGGAGGCTAAATGTGAGTGATCTGGATTACAGGATCCTGTCATCCGGATCAATCGGGAATGCTGTCCGAATCCGGAACATCATGATCGACTGCGGGATCGCCTTCAATAAGATGAAGGAAGAACTGTACAAATGCCAGTACCTGCTGATCACCCACGACCACCAGGATCATGTAAAACCGGCGGTGCTGAACCAAATCGTGGAGCAATTCCCGAATATCGAGATCTACTCCACGTACAAGGTGGCAAGGATCAACGATGCGGTAACGGCGATCAATACAGATTATCTTCCAATATGGCTGCCGAGATCCGGCTGCCACATGTGGGCGGTTCCGGTTCCTCACAATACGCTGTGCTTCGGGTATGTCCTGCGGTTTGATGACATAGACATCGTGTATGCGACAGACCTGAAAAACACGGAAGAACTGGCACGGTTTTCTGATGATCTGCGTTTCCGTTACGATTACACATTCCTGGAAGCGAACTATGACGAAACGAAACTAAAGCTGCTGGGAGATTCCTGGCACGGACAGTATAACGCCTATGTGGACAGCTCAGAGCGCCATCTGGCAAAGGATGAGTCCCTGAAGTTTTATGTGAAATACCGCAGAGAGGGAGGTGAATACATTGAGCTACACAAATCAACCCGATTCTACTGATATCAGAATCGAAAATGGTCTGATCCGGTTTGACGGATATCAGCTATACAAGCAAAAAGCCGAAGAGGCGCGGGAGTTCCTGATTGCGCTGGACGTAAGCCCGAAAAGTGAACAGGAGTGCAAGCGCACGGTGGCCACGGCCAGGAAGATATCCGACACGCTGAACCAGGAAAAGATCCGAATCAAAAAAGAAGTGCTGGAACCCTACAACGCGTTCGAGGAACAGGTTAAGGAAATCATCGGGATTATTACCGAAGGCGAGAACGTGGCCAGGGATAAGCTAAAGGCCATTGACGATCAGCGCCGGGAAGAGAAGAAGGAAGAGATCCGGAAAATCTGGAACGCTCGCTGCGGATCGTTCATCAGCGGAGCATATCTGACTTTTGATCGTTTCTTACAAGACCGGCACCTGAATAAAACGGTCCCGATCAGTGAAATCGAGCACGAGATGGTCGTATTCTTCATGGACAAAAGCGACGATATTAAATATCTAAGCGAAAAACCTCTTGGCGAAGAATACATCGAAGAATACTGCAACTGCCTGAATGCGCTGAAAGCAATGGAAACAGTGGACCGCCGGCACGAGTCAATGAAAGTGCACAACAGCGAACCGTACATGGTGATACGGATCACCGGCAAGGCCGACGTGATCCTGGCGAAACAGTTATTAAAAGATATCAATTATAAGATTATGGAGGAAAATTAAAATGGAACGTATTGCAAATTGTGAAATGATCAAAGCGGAAGTCGTGAATGGAAACCGTCTGGAGATGAAATTTTATGACGCGCAGAACGATGTGCTGAGGACCGTAAAGTTTAACAAGCAGAATTATGACCGTGAAAAGGGCCAGTTTGTTGACGATGAGGAAAAGGCCCAGAAGTGCGAAGAATGGAGTCAGAAATATTTCGGCTGCAGCTTCGACGAAGTGCCGGAGCAGGTCGGAGTATCCCGGGATGTATATGTGTACGATCATTTCTGCAGCCTGTGGGAAGTCGAAGAAACCCAGCGGGCAAAGAAATTTGACAGCCCTGTGAAGGGTATTATCAAAACGAATATCGAGAACATTTACACCGATGTGATCGGAATCCACGTCGAGTATAAATACAACGGCGAGCTCTATGAGAGCAAATACACGACGGCGGAGTTTATTAAGGATCTGAAGAAGTGGGTCCGTGATCCGGAACGGGAAATCCGGGCTTACAAACGGTTCAAGGAAGTCTTCGGAAAAGACATTTCTCAGAAGGACGAACTGATCGGGACGGAGATACAGGTGCAGGTGAAAAAAGCCTTTTCCAGCTACTACGGGGAGATCCTTCCCCTGTAATGAGGTGCAGAGATGACCACGGAAGAACTGTTCGAGAAGTATCCGGATATTCTGGTATACGACTTTGAAGTATTTAAAAAATTCTGGTGCGTGGTCATCGCCTCCGCGGAGGGTGTCCTGGAGATCACCGACCAGATGCAGCTGGTGGACTTCTATGATAGCCACCGGGACTGCATCTGGATCGGTTTCAACTCGAATCATTACGATTCCTATATCCTGGGAGCGGTATATAACGGATGCCGGCAGGATATCCTGTATAGAGCCTCCCAGGAACTGATCGAGAACGGAAGAACCCAGCGGGGCGGAGGACCGCCGGAAGGATTTATCTCTTACGACACCGGGGACAGATTTCACTCCCTGAAGCAGCTGGAGGCCTACATGGGCCACAGTATCGAGGAATCATCCATTCCGTTTGATACAGAAGAAGAGTTCAGTGAGGAAATGAAAGCGGAGACCTTGAAGTATTGCCGGCACGACGTACTGGAAACGGTCGAAGTGCTGAAGCGCAGGATCTACGACTTCATGGCCCAGAAAAGCCTGATCGAAACCTTCAACCTTCCCAGAAGAGACTACCGGCTGACGAAAGCCCAGCTGACGGCGAAGGTGCTGAAATGCACAAAAAATCTCAGCCTGGCGCATGAAGAATGGACGAACAAAATCCTTCCATGTATCAGTATCCGAAAGTACACGGAGGTGCTCGAGTTTTATTCCAACTGCAACA
>Ga0310696_10010353_pt1 | contig 10741 bp, 10 predicted proteins | sample AusTroGonzalo_MG_4_FD_203885 | JGI IMG/M metagenome (GOLD analysis project Ga0310696, IMG submission 203885) | Bovine rumen microbial communities from tropical cattle in Woodstock, Queensland, Australia - Gonzalo_02 (v2) (version 2) | ecosystem: Host-associated > Mammals > Digestive system >... | reverse complement strand
GGTAACTGGCTGTCGGGTATTTCCTTCATCGACAATGCCCGTCTGGGAGACCAGTCGCTGCTGCCCGATGACCTGAAGAACAACAAGGGTCATAACGTGTTCTACTGCCTGCCTCTGCTGCTGGGTCTGATTGGTATCTTCTGGCAAGCGATGATGCGCGGCAGAAAGGGTATCAAGCAGTTCTGGATAGTGTTCTTCCTGTTCTTCATGACAGGTCTGGCCATCGTGGTCTATCTGAACCAGACACCGGAGCAGCCCCGTGAGCGTGACTATGCCTATGCCGGTTCGTTCTATGCCTACGCCATCTGGTGTGGACTGGGTGTTGCAGCCCTCATCGACATCATCTGTGGCAAGCTGAAGAAAAAGCCCGTATGGCTCGTTGCCATCATCGGTCTGGCCTGTCTGGTGGTGCCTATCCAGATGGCTTCGCAGACCTGGGACGACCACGACCGCTCGGGTCGCTACACCTGCCGTGACTTCGGTCAGAACTATCTGATGACGCTGCAGGAGGAGGGTAACCCCATCATCTTCACCAATGGTGATAACGACACCTTCCCCTTGTGGTACAACCAGGATACGGAGGGCGTGCGTACCGATGCCCGTGTCTGCAACCTCTCTTATCTGCAGACCGACTGGTATATCGACCAGATGATTCGTCCTGCCTACGACTCTCCTGCCCTGCCCATCACCTGGAGCCGACTGGAGTACTGTTCCGGTACGAACGAATATATCCGTGTGGACAATAAGATCCGTAAGGCCATCACGCTGCTGCAGCAGGAGTTCCCGAAGGAGACCGCCCAGCTGTTTGGCGATGACCCCTATGAGTTGAAGAACGTCCTGAAATACTGGGTACGTGACCACCGCGATGGTGACTTGAAGCGCCGTCAGGCCGAGGCTATCATGTATGCCCAGATGAAGATTCCTGAGATTGCCGATGATCCTTACTATCAGTTGGATCAAAGTCTCAACGTCATTCCCACCGATACTGTCTATATGACCATCGACAAGGAGGCTGTGAAGAAGAGCGGCATGCTGATTCAGGGCGACTCTATCCCCGACCGCATGGTCATCTCGCTGAGTGGACTGAGTGGTGTGGACAAGAGCAAGCTGATGATGCTGGAGATGCTGGCCAACGCCAACTGGACCCGTCCTATCTACGTAGCTTATACCGTTGGTGAGGAGAACTACATGAACCTGGGCGACAACTTCGTGCAGGAGGGACTGGCCAACCGTATCACGCCGTTCACGACGAATATCAACGAGAACCCCGTGCCCGGCATGACCAACTTCGATACCGAGAAGACCTACACCAACGTGATGAAGCGCTTTAAGTTCGGAGGTATCAGCGAGCCTGGCGTCTATCTCGACGAGACGGTGATGCGAATGTGCTACACCCACCGTCGTCTGATGGTGAAGCTCGCCATGAACCTGGCAGCCCAGGGCGACAACAAGCGTGCCGCCGAGGTGCTGGCCCGTGCCGAGAAGGAGCTGCCCGAGTGCAACGTGCCCCACGACTACCAGGGCTATTCTATCGAGATGGCTCAGACCTATGTTGCCATCGGCGATAATGCCCGTGCCAAGAAGCTGGTTGACACGCTGTGGAAGAAGTCTGACCAGTATGTCACGTTCTTCCTCTCGCTGGATAAGGAGAAGTTCAAGGGCGAGGAGTACAACTGTCAGCTGCACATGCTCTACATCATGCAGAAGCTGATTTCCATTGCCGAGAGCATTGACTCGAAGCTGGCTGACAACTACTCTGACAGGCTCTACACCCTGCTCGACCTGTACACCAAGAAGGGTGGACGTATTCCACAACGCTAAAAAAGAGATATGTTTATTGAGCAACCCGCCATCTATCTGAGATGGCTTTACCCTAAGGCCCTATGGCGAATGGACCGTCACGAACGAGCAGTCTATCTGACGTTCGACGACGGCCCCATCCCTGAGGCAACACCTTTTATCTTGGAGGTGCTGCGGACTGAAGGGGTGAAGGCCACCTTCTTCTGTGTGGGCGACAATGTCAGGAAATACCCTGAGCTGTTCCAGCAGATATTAGACGAGGGTCATGGCGTGGGTAACCACACCCACAACCATATCGGCGGCTTGCGACATACCATCAAGGAATATAGTTATAATGTGGAGAAGGCCAATGCCTATATCCACAGCCGACTGATGCGTCCGCCTCATGGCTGGATGCGTCTGAGCCAGTATGCCTGGCTTAGCAGGAAGTTCAAGGTGGTGATGTGGGATGTTGTCACCCGCGACTATTCTAAGTGGCTGACGGCTGAAGAGGTGGTGAACAACGTTAAGAAATACGCCCGCAACGGCTCTATCATCACTTTCCACGACTCCCTGAAGTCAATAGAGAAGCTGAAGACCGCCTTGCCCCAGAGCATCAAATGGCTCAAAGAACAAGGCTATGCGTTCAAGACCTTTGAGATCTGAGGTTTAAGATTTGAGGTCTATACCGTTATCTCGCCACTACCGTAACAACGGTGGTGGCGTTGATCGTAAATAACACAGAACTGTCCTGGTGCCACCCCATGAATACGGTCCTGCGAATGGATGATGAAACGTCCCTCGCCCACCTGCTCTAACGTGGCTGGATGATATTCCGGCGTGTGGCGGATCTTAAAGGTAATATCGCTATCGGGCATCTCACCATTGATGCTGTGGAAGCCGTGGATGGGGAAGTCCTGCTTGTAGGCCGTGTCAGGGTCGTAGCCGTGAGACACAAACAGGATATTCTTTTCGATATCTTTCTTCACGATGAACCAGGGACCACCGCCGAAGCCGAGGCCCTTGCGCTGGCCGATGGTATAGAACCAATGTCCATTGTGACGACCAATCAACTTGCCCGTCTCCAGTTCGACGACGTCGCCAGGCTGTTCACCCACGTACATCTTAATATAGTCGGTGTAGTTGATCTTGCCTAAGAAGCAGATGCCCTGCGAGTCCTTACGCTTGGCGTTGACCAGGTGTTCACGCTCGGCAATCTGGCGTACCTCGTCCTTGACATAGTGACCAATGGGGAAGATGGCCTTCTGCAGTTGCCAGTCGTAGATCTGGGCGAGGAAGTCGGTCTGGTCCTTCACGGGGTCGGGACTGGTGGTCAGCCATTTCTTACCGTCAATCATCTCCGTCTGGGCATAGTGGCCCGTGGCGATGAGGTCGTAGTCATGACCGCGCTTCTCGTGAAAGGCCCCGAACTTGATGATGCGGTTGCACATCACGTCGGGGTTGGGTGTCAGTCCTGCCCGCACCTTGTCCATGGTGTATTTCGTTACCTGATCCCAGTATTCGCGATGGCAGTCAACCACCTCCAACTTACAGCCATACTTATGTGCCACAGCCGTAGCCATCTCCATATCCTCCTCGCTGCTGCAGTCCCATTCCTCTTTCTCTTCCGGACCAATCTTGATATAGAAGCAGTCGGGATGCAGGCCCAGTCGTGCGAACTCATAGACCACGACCGAACTGTCGACACCTCCCGACAGCAGCACGGCGATACGTTTATTCTCTAAATCAGAACTATTCATGGGCACATGATTAAACAGAGACTATTTCTTAAACAGCCCTTTAAAGAAGCCGCCGATGGCACTACCCACCCTACCGGTGGCTTTTGCTATGCTGTCGCCCGTTGCCTCCAGGCCCTCACCCAGACGGTCACCGCGATAGGCCAGCATCTTACGTGAGTAACGTCCTTTCAGCATGTTATACTCCTCAACCTGATGGTCGGTAAGCTGGGGCTTGATTTTCCGATACTGCATCATCAGCGTGTCCTGTCGAGCTATGAGCGAGTCTGCCAGCGGCTTCGTCAACGAAGGCTGGGCCACCACAAAGGCTGCAAACTGGCGGTAGGCATTCATAAACTGGAGGGTATCGTTCTTCTCGGCCCTGGCTGTTGTCAGCATCATCAGAGCCACCATAGTAATTGTTATCTTCTTCATCATGTTATTCTCTTTTTACCTGAATTTGCGTGCAAATATACAACATTATTTCATAAACGCTTTGTCTATTGACATTTTTTTAGTAATTTTGCAAACACAAAACCTAATTATCCTCAACAACATGAAGAAAATACTAACCATACTCCTGTTGGGAGTAACGCTTTCGGTAACAGCACAGACCGCTCGCGATGAGATCAGGAAGAATCCCTTTCTGGCTGGTTCCAACTATGTGGATTATAACCGTCAGATACCCGATTTCCACTATACAAAGGCACCGGATGGCTATGTGCCTTTCTATTTCACCCACTATGGCCGCCACGGCTCACGCTGGCTCATCGGCAAGGACGACTACAACCGTGTGTTGCGTCCCCTGCAGAAGGGTCGCCAATACGGCAAGCTGACCCAGGAGGGCGAGCGGGTGCTGAAAGAGTTGGAGAGCTTTAACATCACCACCTATAAGCGACTGGGCGAGCTGACCACCGTAGGCGAACGCCAGCATCACGGCATTGGCCAGCGCATCGCCAAGAACTTCCCTGAGATATTCCTCGCCAAGAACGTAGCCATCGATGCCCGCAGCACCGTGGTCATCCGTTGCATCCTGTCGATGGAGGCAGAGTGTGAGGAGCTGATGGCTGCCAACCCCACCGCCCGCATCCACAACGACGTGAGTGAGGCTTTTCAGTATTATCTGAACCAGGAGTGGGAAGGCAAGGTGAAGGAGAGCAGCAATCACGTCAACAGGCGTCTGGTCAGTGAGTTCAACGATAGGAACACCCACCCCGATCGCCTGATGAAGGTGCTGTTCAACGACCCGCAGTGGACGGCCGACAGCATTCACCAGCGGACGCTGATGCGCCAGCTTTTCGAGATGGTCATCAACATGCAGAGCCATGATGGTTCTCCCATCGACCTCATCAACATCTTCACCGAGGACGAGCGTTACGAGCTGTGGCGTCAGAACAATGTGGGCTGGTATCTCCGCTATGCCAACTCGCCGATGACCGACAATAACATGCCTTTCAGCCAGTTTAACCTGCTGACGAACATCATCGAGACGGCCGACACCTGCGTGGCTCTTGGCAAGCCCCAGGCCACCATGCGTTTTGGTCACGAGGTATGTGTGATGCCGCTGGCCTGTCTGATGGAGCTTGGCAACTGCAATATCAGCGTGGAGAACCTGGACGACCTGGACAAGTACTGGCAGAACTACAAGATATTCCCTATGGGCTGTAACATCCAGCTGATATTCTACAAGCCCGAGAAGGGCGAGGGCGACATCCTGGTGAAGGCCATGCTCAACGAGCGTGAGGTCACGCTGCCCGTCGAGGCCACCGCCACACCATATTATTATAAGTGGAGCGACCTGCGCCAGTACTGGAAGGAGAAGCTGGAGAAGTTCAAGAATTAATAGCTGACGCTTACCAAGAATTATTCATTTAAGTATCACATCATGACAATGAGAAAGTTTTTTCTGCTGATATGCTTTCTAACGAGCGTTTCCGCTTGGGCAGAGTTTAACGAGAAGCCTAAGCTGGTGGTAGGAATCGTAGTTGACCAGATGCGTTGGGACTATCTGGGTCGTTACTACAACCAGTTGCCGGAAGGCGGTTTGAAGCGACTTATCAAACATGGCTATTCCTGCAATAACTGTCTGATCAACTATGTGCCCACGGTGACTGCCATCGGTCATACATCAATATATACCGGCACTACCCCAGCCTATCACGGCATCTGCGGCAACTCGTTCTATGTGGACGGCCGTCAAGTGGGCTGTGTGGCCGACAGTACCGTGAAGTCTGTTGGCTCCAACACCAGCAAGGGACAGTCATCGCCCTATCTGCTGCTGTCAACGACCATCGGCGACCAGCTGCGCCTGCATACCGACTTCCGCTCCAAGGTCATTGGCGTGTCGTATAAAGACCGGGCTGCCATCCTGCCTGCCGGACGAGGCGCCAATGCTGCCTACTGGCTTGACACGAAGGCCCTGTGCTTTGTCAGCAGCACCTACTACATGCAGGAGCTGCCCGACTATGTGAAACAGGTCAACGCCCAGATGGCCAAGAACAAGGAACTGCAGAAGGTGGGCAGCGACGTGTCGCTCTATCCCCTCTGCGGCCATCTCACCACCGACATGGCTATTGCCGTGCTGAAGGGCGAGAGCCTGGGACATAACGGCACCACCGACATGCTCTGCGTCAGCTATTCGCAGACCGATGCCATTGGTCATAAGTGGGGCACCCGCGGCGAGCATACCGACGAGGCCTATATGGAGCTGGACAAGGATATCAGACGACTGCTGACCGCCCTCGACGCTCAGGTGGGCCATGAGAACTACCTGCTGTTCCTGACTGCCGACCACGGCGGCGCCCATAACTGGGAGTTCATGCAGAACCATAAGCTGGCTGGCGGCAAGTGGCTCTATCAGGACCTGAAAAAGGAGGCCGAGGCCTATGTGGCTAAGAAACTGAGAACAAGTAAGGCTGTCATCGACGACATCACCGTATTCCGCGTCTATCTCAACCACCAGTCCATCGCCGACCAGAAGCTTGAGCTCAACGATGTGAAGCAATGCCTCATCGAGTTCTTCAGCACCGCACCCAACGTCATCCATGTCGTTGATTATCAGAAGCTGCGCATATCAAGCCTGCCTGAGCGTCTGATGAACATGGCCCTCATGGGCTATCACCCCCGTCGTTCGGGCGACCTGCTCATCATCACCGAGCCCAACTACTATGAGTATGGCGACTGGTCTTCTCCTGTAGGCACCACCCACGGCGAGTGGAACCCGCACGATGCCCATATCCCCCTGCTGTTCTACGGCTGGCATATCCAGCATGGTGCCACCAGCCGCGAGGTGCATATCAACGACATTGCCCCCACGGTGTGCCAGATGCTACATATCCAGCAGCCCAATGCCTGCTCGGGCGAGGCGATTGTGGAAGTGATGAGTGAGAAGTGATGAGTGAGAAGTGAGAAGTGAATTATTAAATAAAAAAGATATGAGAACGTTCATTTTGGCACTGATGCTGATGATTGGCTTAGGTGCAAGCGCCCAGAGCGCAGACAAGCTTTACGATGAGGGCAAGAAGCTCTACGACGCTGAACAGTATGACAAGGCTGTGCCCAAGCTGCAGGCCGCTGCCGAGAAAGGCCATAAGAAGGCGCAGTACCGACTGGGCCGTTGCTACGACAAGGGCGAAGGCGTGAAGGAGGACAACAAGAAAGCCTTTGAGTGGTATATGAAAGCCGCCAAGCAGGACTATGCCAAGGGCATGTATCAGGTGGGCCGCTGCTATTTGAAGGGCAAGGGCGTAACTGCCAACGAGGACGAAGCCCGCAAATGGCTGAAGCGTGCCATCAACGACCCCAAGCATGGCGATGATATCCTGAAGGACCTGCGCGATGCGAAGGCCGATGGTGAAGAGGCTGCCCGCATCCTCACGCTCTTAGGCAAGAAATAACACCATTTTAGGAAAGAAACGGCATCTGGCCATCGAAGAAACGGCATCTAGCCATCGGAGAAACGGCATAAGACAAAGAAAGAGATGCCATCTCTAAAAGTAAAACAAGTTGTTTTACCTTTGAAGGAATGCCTCCTTACGATGAAAGGAATGGCACCTTACAAAGTAAAACAACTTGTTTTACTATTAACAACCCTATTCGCTACACCCTGCGTAGGCATTTCAATGTAGCGAGGGGATTATTCTACTTCACTTCCTCGATAATCTTGGCACCTTCTTTCAGGGCCTCCATGTTGAGGGGAATCAAGCTGTGATGACGCTCGGGGAGGGTCTTGAAGAGGGCCTTCTCCACGCCCTTGTCGCTCACCACGGGAGCTACCTTGAGCAGTCCGCCGAGGATAATCATGTTGAACACCTTGCTGTTCTTCATCTCGGCAGCCTTGTCCATGGCGTTGATCTCGTAGATGGTGATGTCCTTACGGGTGGGCTTGTTGATGATGCCGAAGCCGTCGTAGATAAGGATACCGCCGGGCTTGATCTTCGGCTCGAACTTCTCCAGCGAGGGCTGGTTGAGCACCACGGCAATGTCGTACTTGCTGAGGATAGGCGACGAGATGCGCTCATCGCTGACGATGACGGTGACGTTGGCCGTACCGCCACGCTGCTCAGGACCATAGGCAGGCATCCAAGTCACCTCTTTGTCCTCCATCAGTCCACTATAGGCCAGAATCTTACCCATTGAGAGCACGCCCTGACCTCCGAAACCTGAAATTATTATCTCTTTTTTCATTTGTCTGTCGTATCTTTTAAGTCACCTTTGGGATAGAAGGGGAACATGTTCTCCTTCATCCATTCGTTAGCCTTGGCGGGAGAGAGTTTCCATCCGCTGTTACAGGTAGAGACGAACTCTACGAGGCTTGAGCCCTTGCCTGCCATAGAAGCCTCGAAAGCCTTGCGCAGCGCCTTCTTGGCCTTGAGGATAGAGCCTACTGACTCCACGCTCTGACGAGTGACGTAGCAGGTGCCTTCCAACTGGGCAGCGATATCTGCCATCTTCAGGGGATAGCCATGAATCTCAGGATCACGTCCATAAGGACAGGTAGAGGTCTTCTGACCAATGAGCGTGGTAGGTGCCATCTGACCGCCCGTCATGCCATAGATGGCATTGTTGACGAAGATGATGACGATGTTCTCACCACGGTTCAGGGCGTGGATGGTCTCACAGGTACCGATACAAGCCAGGTCGCCGTCACCCTGATAGGTGAACACCAGACGGTCGGGCCAGCAGCGCTTGATGCCAGTGGCCAGTGCGGGAGCACGACCATGGGCAGCCTCCTGCCAGTCAATATCTATATAGTTGTACGCGAAGACGGCACAGCCTACGGGGCTTACACCAACGGCCTTGTCTTCCATTCCCATTTCCTCGATGACCTCGGCAATCAGCTTATGCACCACGCCGTGACTACAGCCTGGGCAGTAGTGCATGTTATTGTCGTTCATCAGCGTCGGCTTCTTGCAGACGATATTCTCGGGTTGAACTATCTGATTTCTATCCATTTTCTTTAGAATTTAAGAATTGAAGGATTGAAGAATTGAAGTTCTTCGCCTTCACTTTCAATTTTTCAATTTTTTAATTCTTCAATTTTATCAAAGCGTTAACGATTTCCTCAGGATCGGGCACGATACCACCCAGACGACCGAACTGCTCTACGGGCACGGCACCGTTGACGGCAAGGCGAACATCCTGCACCATCTGTCCGGCATTAATCTCGGCCACGAGGATGCCCTTCACCTGCTTCGACAGCTCAGCAATCTGCTTTATGGGGAAGGGGAACAGGGTGATGGGACGGAACAGGCCGACCTTGATGCCCTGCTCACGGGCAATCTCGACGCTCTTCTCAGCAATACGGGCGGCAGAGCCGAAGGCTACGATAGCATATTCGGCATCGTCCATGTGCTGCTGCTCGAAGCGCACCTCGTTCTCCTGAATCTTAGCATATTTCTCCTGGAGGGCGATGTTACGCTTCTCCATGGCCTCGGGCTTCAGCTCCAGCGAGGTGATGACCACACGCTCGCGGTTCTTTGGCTTACCGGTAGAGGCCCAGGGGCACTGCTTGATGACCTCCTCGTCGGTACGACGGGGCTTGAACGGCGGCAGCACCACCTTCTCCATCATCTGACCGATGACACCATCGGAGAGAATCATGGCGGGGTTGCGATACTTGAAGGCCAGCTCAAAGGCGAGGTCCACGAAGTCGGCCATCTCCTGAACTGACGAGGGAGCCAGCACAATGACCTTATAGTCACCATTACCACCACCACGGGTAGCCTGGTTATAGTCACCCTGTGAAGGCTGGATGGTTCCCAGACCGGGACCGCCACGCTGTACGTTGACAAACACGCCAGGCACCTCGGCACCAGCCATATAAGTGATACCCTCCTGCATTAGGGCGATGCCAGGAGACGAAGATGATGTCATCGCACGCTTACCAGCGCCGGCGGCACCATACACCATATAGATAGAGGCCAGCTCGCTCTCAGCCTGCACCACCTGCATACCGGTGGTCTCCCAGGGCTTCAGCTCAGCCAGCGTTTCAATCACTTCACTCTGCGGAGTAATAGGATAGCCGAAATAGCCGTCGCATCCGCAACGAATAGCAGCGTGGGCAATAGCCTCGTTGCCTTTCATCAATACAACTTCTCTCTTTTCTTCAGCCATAGCTTAGTCCTCCACTTTTTTACGATACACGGTGATACAACCGTCGGGGCAGACGATACCACACGAAGCACAGCCCACACAGGCCTCTTCGTTGACAGCCTCCACATAGGGATAACCGTGCAGATTCACTTTGTTGGCCAGGGCGATGACCTTCTGAGGGCAGGCGATGATGCACAGCTGGCATCCCTTGCACCTCTCGGTGTCGACCACGATGGCGCCTTTCAATTTAGCCATATTTTGTCGTTTAATATATTAACCTCTTACAAAATTGGGTGCAAAGGTAGTGAAAATCGAGCGAATTGCAAAGAAAAACGCAATTTTTCTTTCAATTCCGAGATGCATCCTACCTTCGACCGTAGGTCAAAGGTACGAATAAGTGAGCAAAAAGCCATCAAAAACGCAATTTTTCTTTCATTTCGCACCCTTTGCTTCAAAGAAATCAAACTGCGCCTTGCCACCATTACCATAACAGAACAGCCCTACGCGGATGCCCTTCCAATAGCCGGAGCGCATGGGGAACGGTTCTTCCACCTTATTATAATATATACCGTCGGTGCTGTAAGAGAACTGATGACGGTTTTGCAGACAGTTGTTGGTAATGCGCAGCCAGA
>Ga0310696_10010352_pt1 | contig 10741 bp, 14 predicted proteins | sample AusTroGonzalo_MG_4_FD_203885 | JGI IMG/M metagenome (GOLD analysis project Ga0310696, IMG submission 203885) | Bovine rumen microbial communities from tropical cattle in Woodstock, Queensland, Australia - Gonzalo_02 (v2) (version 2) | ecosystem: Host-associated > Mammals > Digestive system >... | reverse complement strand
GTTATTCGTCCATGAATTTGTATCTGTACCGCGTACCGGTCAGCAGCAGGTCGTCAAAGACCACTTTCCCCGCGTAAGCCGTTGCCGATATGGCCCTGTCGTATCCGGTGATCACCCGCGTCAGGTCACGCTCAAAACTGCTGTCCACGGGCGCCGCTTTCGTTCCGTCCCATACCCCGGCGCTTTTGCTTGCCGTGAACGCATACAGCAGGCCGCCATACAGGCAAAGATCCCCGGCAGTGTATGCAGTCGCCGTGCTGAAATCCCGAGCCTCCCTGCCCATGTTATACCTCCTTTGTCACGGCGATCCCGTAACGCGTCCCCTCGATCTGCGACGCGGTCACCGTCAGGCCTTCGATCGTGTTTGCGGCGTCCTCCGCGTCTTCGATCACGGCCAGTAAGTCCGCAAGGCTCGGCACCACTGTTGACGGGTCGTTGATCTCCCCTGTGGTTGTGTCCACCACTGTCCCGTCTACGATCCACATTGTGTCCGTGTACCCGTTCCCCGTGACTTTGATCGCCAGGCTGAATTTTCCGGTCTTTGCATACGCTGCTTCCGGCAGCACGACGCTCGCCGTGTCCCCGCTGATCTCTCCGTTGATCACCAGCGTGATTCCGTCAGGCCGAATAAAGTACCCGATGCACGCAGCTCCCAATAGCGATACCGGCACACCGTTCTCCAGCATTCTCACTCCGAACCGGTCCGCGCTTCCGTCGCCCTCCCCGATATTCCGGTTCATGTACGTCCTGTGGATGTTGCCCGCCGACAGTTCGATGTCTGCGATGTTTCCCTTCTGCATTGCCTTCCCCTCACTTTCAGCTTACGGCGGTTCCGTTGTACACATACCAGCTTCCCCAGCCGGCCGACGACTTTTCCCGCGTATACAGTTTCGACCCGTAGTGGATCATCTGCGACGCGTAGCTTCCTTTCTTCAGCACAATCATCGCAAATCCGGCGGATACCGGACAATGCGAAAGCGTACCGGCCACCGTCGAATTCTTGCAGTCATAAAGCCCTGGCGTCGTCAGACTGTTCAGGTCTGTGTTCGATACGATCTCCGTATTGGCAAACGCGGTGATTTTTTCGTCCAGCACCCGGCCCTGGTTGGCGCTCAGCGCGTCCGTGCTGCTTGTGCTTGTCAGGTTGTCGATCACGCTGAAGGTCGTCGGCCGCTCGGCGTCCGGATCCGCGTACTGCGGCATCACGCCCACGGCCTGGCTCACCGTGTCCTGCAGCACCCCGGCCATCAGCTTGTCCGCGCTGATGCTGTTGTCCTTTATGGCGTACCCGGCTACGGTCTGCTCCACGTCGCTGATGTTGCTCATCTTGAGCCCGGTGATCTTCCGCCGGATCGCGTCGAACTCGATCTCCGTGACCTCCAGCGTGCTGCTCAGCCCGACGCGGTCGTCCACGGCCGTCACCAGGTCGTACAGCAGCACGTTCTCCAGCTGCTTCAGCCATGCGTACTCCGCGCTGTCCCCGGCCTGCTCAAACTGGATCGTGATCTCGACCTGGATCTGGTCGGCCTTGTCCACGCTGAACCGCTCCCCGGCCTTCGCCCGCATCTCGTCCAGCAGCGCGCTTTCCGTCCACGTCGTCCCGCTTCCGCTCTCCGTTTCCTTTCCGACCTGGCCCTGCACGTTCAGCCGTTCCATGATGACCACCGGATAGTCGTTGATCAGGCTGCTGTCCACGTAGCCCTCCGGAAGGTACAGGTCCTCCCCGCCCTCCGCCTTGGCCACCGGCACCACCCGCGTCACCAGGTTCGCGCTGCTTCGCTTCCACGTCACGCCCCGCATGTTCTTCCCGTAGGCGAACCGGTACACCGGCGTCTGTTCCGGCTTCTTCATCACGAAAATGTCCCAGTTGTCCCGCGTCAGCTTCGCGTCGAAGGTCTTCACGATCCCCTTGTCCGGATCCAGCAGCGCGAAGGTCCCGTTCTTGCCCTTGATCTCGTTGGTGTAGGTCCCGGCTTCCGTCCCGGTCAGGTTCGTCGCGATGGTCCCCCTGTATTCCATCATGAAGTTGGACGTGATCCTGCCGATCGCCAGCGCCGGCGACGCCAGGCTGATGGACACGTCCTTCACCAGGATCCCGCTCAGGTCATAGCTGACGTGCTGCCCGGTCACGCTGACGGTCATCTTTTCCGTGTTCACCGTCGGCTCCCGCAGCCGGAACAGCTGCTCCGTGATCGTACGCGCTTTTGTTTCGCTCGGCGTCAGGTGGTGGTCGTAGGTCATGAAGGCCTTTGGCACGTACCCCGTCAGCCCGTAGGGCGTGCTCATGATGTACCATTCGCTGTCGTATTCCTCGACCAGGTACAGCTCCGTCCCCACGCTCAGGGTCATCAGCACCGGATCCCCGTTCGTGTTCCTTGGGATCTCCTTCCACCAGCTGATGTTCGGCGGCGGCACCTGCGTCCCTCCGCTGTTCTCGTCGAAGTAGGTGCACTCCCAGTTGCGCCCGCCGTATGTAACCTTGCTTCCCACCGTCCAGGTCGCCGCGGCGTACCACGCCGTGTAGCTGATCGTGTTCGGCAGGTGCGGCCCCGTCCGCATGTTCGTGTCTGTGTTCGCCTTGTACACGTCCACGTCGTACCCGGCGTACGCGTTCTCGATGACCTCCACCGGCACCGGCACCCGCACGATGGCGCCCGGCACCAGGTGCGACCACTTCCCGTCCGGATCCACCGGATGCTCCATCGTCAGGTCGTACGCCCCTCCGGCCACCTGCTTTACCGTGGCCGCCGTCGGCACCAGCACCGCGTCGCCGTTGCCCTCGAAGTTCTCGTTCCCGATGTCAAATACGCAAATCACAGGAACCGCTCCCTTTTCGTGATCTCGATCTTGCTCCACCCGCTCCCGGTGATCGTGTTATCCCCGCACGCGAGCACGGGGAAGTCCCCGCTGCTGTTTTTGGTCAGCAGCGTCGTCCGCGCGGTGTTTGTCACTTCCATCACGTCGCTGTCGATGAGGACCGCCGTCCCGCTGGTCAGTCCGCTCAGGCTGAAGGTCTTCCCGCCGTTGATGATCGTCGCGCTAGTCGCGCTGGGCGTCAGCTTCCACAGCGGCTTCGCCGCCACGTCGCCGGCGTTCCTTACATGGCTTCCGCTGCTTGTAATGGAGACCTCCGCCTCCTGCAGCGCCTCCTTCAGCGGCTGGCAGTACCACTGCACCTCGCCGGTCCACCAGTCCAGGTTGTACGCGTGCTTGTTCAGTGTGATCGCGCCGATCACCCGCGCCGGCTGCCGCCGGTCCGGTTCCCCGCTGAAGGTCACAAATCCGGATCCCTTCAGCCAGTTGTACACCTCGCGCACCCGGTACCCGCCCTTGACCAGGATCGTCGCCGTCTGGATGTAGCTGTTGTAAACCTCCGCGCCTTCCAGCTGCGTCAGGTCGCCGTCCCGGCCCGGGATCTGCACATGCTCCGCGCGCTCCTCCGGCCGGATGATCGCCGCCGGCCCCTGCATCCATACGCCCATGCTCCGGCAGTCCCGGTTTTTCCAGATGAAATAGCTCTGTCCCATCGTCTCAGCTCCCGTATCCGCTCATGGTCCGCCTCTGGGCAGCCGCCATGGCCGCCGCCAGCCCGTCCGCGTCCGCGCCTCCGTTCATGTACATGCTTTCCACGTACAGGTTGCTGGAGTAGTTTCGCGCAGTTACTTCCCGCGCCGGCATCACCCGCTCCCCGCGGTGCAGCCGCGCCAGGAAGCCGTCGTATGGCACGCTCCACGTTCCGTTGGCAAATTCCCCGTCCACGTTGTCGCCAAATCTGCTGGACGGTACCAGCTTCACCGGCACGGTCACCGTCCCGATGTCCTGCTCAATGGCCCCCGCCGGATTTTCTCCCAGGTCCATTTCCGCCGGGATCTTGATTTTTGCCGCGTCTTCGCTTGCCGCGAATGCGTCCGCCACGGTCTCCGCCAGGGCGACCACGTCCTGCTGGTCAAACTGCTCGCCGCTCCACATCCGCATCAGCATGTCCCACGTATAGTTGCCGTTGGTGTACGGGTTTCCGTACTGGCTGATCACGTTGTACAGCTCTGCCCGCTGCTGGTTCTGCCTGTCCCCCAGCGCCATCAGCATGTCGTACGCCTCCGCGGTGTCGATGACGTCAAACTTTCCTGTGACGTCCGTCCGCTTGTTGCCGTTTTCGTCATGCCTCGGCCCGAGGATCTCCGCCGCCCGCTTCAGCCACATGGCGTTGACGCTCTCCGCGTCCACTGCCGCCTCAAACCGTGCCGTCTGCGTTTCTTCCCATTTTCTTTCGTCGTCCTTCTGTGCCAAGTAACCCGGCAGCAGGCCGGCCGCAAGTACCAGTGCTGGCACGCCGGCAGTCCAGAACAGGTTCGACGCTCCGGCTGCGATCTTTGTCCCGAGCCCGGCTTTTGCAACGCCTCCCGCTCCGGCTGCGCCTGCCGCGCTTCCGGCTGCGCTTCCTCCGCCTCCGGCGGCTCCTCCTGCCGCTCCTCCGCCCTTCAGTCCGCTCAGCGTGTTCACGAAGCTCATCACGGTGTTGGAAACCTTCAGCAGGCCCAGGCTTGCGGCGATGGCGCCGATCGCGGCCACCACGGTGTTCTTGTGGTTCCTCAGCCACTTGAACGCGTCCACCACGCCGTTCATGGCGTCGGCGAAGGCCTGCACCACAGACCCCGCGTCAATGTTTTTGATGTCCTCAAACAGCCCGGCGATGTTCTCCCGCAGGCTCGCCAGCATTTCCTGCCCTTCTTCGCTGTCAATGTATTCAAGGACCTTGCCCAGCACGTCGTTCAGCGACGTAGCCAGATCTGTCAGCGCCGGCGCCAGTGCCCCGAGCAGTTCCGTTTTCAGGGTTTCCCAGTTGGTCATCAGCTCGCTGTACTTGTCGTTCAGGTCCGCCAGGTTCTGGACCGTCTCCTCGCTGACCGTCTTCTGGTTTTCCAGTGCCTCATTGTAGGCTTCCAGGCTGTCGTACTTTTCGAACAGCGGGACCAGGTCCTCCCAGCTCCGCCCGAACATCGCCTGCGCCGCCGCTTCCTTGTCGTAGGCGTCGGACATGTTCATCAGCGCCTTGCCGGCCTTCCAGAACAGTTCCTCCTGGTCCGTGGTGATCAGCTGCAGCGTGTCGCCGTCCTTGCCGCCGCGCATCGCGAGCCCCAGCTCCTCGAGCACCTGCATGGTCGCCGCGCTTTCCTGCCCGATGTTCTTCCGCAGCTTTTTCTGGCTGTTGATGATCGACTCCACGGACGTGTCCATGCCGGCGTCGTACATCGCCTGCATCTGCAGGTACCGCTTCAGCGGAATGTCGTACTTTTCCGCCTCCGTGGCCATGTCGTCCGCCTTGGACGCGGCGCCCAGCACGTCGTCCCACAGCGACTTGCCCAGCTCGACGGCCTTGCTGACGGCGCCCTCCAGGCCCTCCGTGATCTTCCCGATCCCGTCGCTTACCTGCTGCAGGCTCATTTTCTTGCTGATGTTGTTCAGGCTCTGCGTCAGCTGGTCGGCCCCGCTCGACGCGTTGCCGGCGCCCTCGCCAAGCCGCCTCAGGGCGACCTCCGCGTCGTTGGCCCCGGACTGCGCGTTTAGCATCTGCACGTACAACTTCTGGTAGCTGGCGTCCGCCGGATCCACGCCGGCCTCCCGCATCCGCTTCAGGGCCTGCTCCGCGTTTTTCGCGATGGCCTTTTGTACGGTAATCTGGCTGTTCAGTGTCTTGGTCTGCTGCGCCAGTTTCTGCTCGGCGTTGCCCGTGGCGTTGAACTCGCTCTCGCTCGCCTTCAGCTCCGCGTTCAAACCTTTCAGGATCTGCTGTCCCTGTTTGATCCCGCTGGTAAAACCGCCGATATCGACGCCCATCTTGACGTTTACAGCCATTTGCTCACATCCTTATCCCTGTTTCCTGGTCATACTTCCGCCGGTACATGTACAGCGTGATGACCTCCCCCGGCCGCGTCCGGTCGATTTCGTTCCGTCTCAGTCCTGCGATCAGCCCGTAGGAAACCACCCGCAGGTAGGTCAGTTCCCTGGCTGTTTTTTTGCGTTCTGTTCCTCGAGGATCTCATCCACGGGCCCCTCGTTCTCGTCCTTCGGGCTCTCGACCTTGTTCCCGTCGGTGATCACCGCCATGGCTGCCAGCGCGTAGGGCATAATCAGCGGCGGCTTCATATTCCGCAGGATCCACTTGTCCGTCAGGTCCGGCTCCTGCCCGGCCTCCTCCAGCCCGGCGTTCCCCAGGATCTTCAGCAGCGTCCCCAGGCGCATCGTCTTCTCCGGATCCGTCACCACGTCCAGCACGATGCTCATCGGGTCGTCCTCGTCGGTCTGCCGCACGCCGAACACCTTTTCCTTCAGCTCGTACGCCGTGCACCCGATCTCCTTCTGAATCGCGATCATCTCATAAGTGGAATAAAACAGCGGAATTGTCCTCTTCCCAATCTTAACGTCCATTTTTCTGCTTCCTTTCTGATGCTAAAAACGGGAGCCGGATTGCTCCGGCCCCCTTGTCGTCCTCTTTTACGGGCTCGTGCTCACGTTCAGCATGGTGTTCAGCCAGGTCTTCGCCGCGCTCGCGGTGTCGAAGGTCTTGTGCAGCTGGAACCTCTGCTTGTCGGAGCTGTCCACATACAGGCCCGCGGCCCTGCCGTTCAGGGTCGGGGTGTTCCACTGGATCTGGCCCTCCTTGGTGTTGGTGGCCATGCTTTCCTCCTGGAACTTGATCTTCAGCGTGATCCACGCCTCGAACTTCTTCGTGCCGTTGTCCCGCATCTTGCGGATGTAGCCGAAGCCGCCCCATGGCGTTTCGTTGTCGCTGACCCACTGGCCGCTGACGCCGCTGGTGCCGTAGTCTTCCTCGCCCAGCATGGCCTTCCGGTCGTCATTGCTCAGGCCGGTCGACTCAAAGGTCATCGTCAGGCCGGTCATGCCGTTGTCGTCGTCCACGATCCGGTCGTCGCCGTACAGCGGGTTGTTCTGGTATTCCCGGGTCACCGTCGCGTTCCGTGCTTCCTGGATCACGCGGCCGGCGCCGTAGGTGGGCATGGAGCCGTCCGTGTGGGTGGTGATCGGCGCCCATACCGGGTACATCATTCCGACATTAGGATTTGCCATTTTTTCGTCCCTCCGTTATTCAAGTTCTAACTCTTCCAGCCGTTTCCTGATTCCTTCCTCGATAATTGCCGTTGCTGCCGCTTTGGACTTGGAAAACGCCCTTCTCATAAAAGGCTGCTTTTGCATGAAGCTCGTCCCGCTGTTGATCGCGTTGGCAATTGCTCCGATAGGTTTCTGGTTTCCGGCTCCTTTTCCAAGGTCTTCTCCGGTGAGTTTTTTGTAGTATTTCAGGGTCGAGCTTGCGGTGCTGTCGTGGTTCTTAAACCTTACGTCCTTGTAGTTCGTCCTCGCGTTACTGTTCATATGTTTGAAGTTCACGTTTGCGTAGCCGGACTGGTTAAAGCCCACAGTAGTGTCTACCCGATCAAGCTTTTTCCTGAATTTCGCAATACCGCGGGGGGCGTTATTGATGGCAGCTTTTTCTTCCGGGGATGGCATTCTTTTTTCTCCGTTTTTCGCGTATTTGAACGGAGCTGTAGCGATGCCCTGCACCGCTTTGCTGACCTCGTCAGCAACTACACCGGCGCCCTCATAGAGCGACACAGCCGCAATCCCAAGCGACTTGTCTTCAGCATTTTTCAACTTTTGAAAAAGCTCGTCCATCCCGGTGACTTGGATTTGGAAAGTTGCCATATCAATCACCCCTCCACCTGGAACACCCATTCCCAATGGAACAGGCCTGTGTCCCTCTCATATGTATGGTGGTTGAGGCTCCACGCCCCCTCGCAGTAGTCCGTCAGCGCTCCGGTGATCAGCGGCACCCATCCGGCGCCGTCCCGCTGCAGACTGTACAGGTCCACGCTGCCTTCGAAGGCCGTCACCAGCTTCACGTTGTCCCCGCGAAGCGCGTCCGCCTCGAAGTCAAGCTGGACAATGCCGTAGCTCACGGTGTCCGGCCGCGTGTTCCATTCGCTTTCCGCCATGGGCAGCGTCACGGTGTTCGGGCTTTCGCCCTGGGTGAGCGCCTTCAGCGCCGCAACCAAAGCCGTGTACTCTGTCGGCATTACTCACCCACCTCCTGAGCCGTTTCCGGCGCCGTACTGGTTGCCGGCGCTGCCGGCGGCGTCGGGTCGCCTGCGTTGCCTTTCACGCGCCGGATCGTCAGGATCACGCCGTTCCAGTCCTTGTATGGGTCGTCCCGCAGGACCGTCCAGCGTTCCCCCTTGTACTCCAGAGCGCGTTCGCCGCGGTAGTCCCGGTCGTAGGGGATCAGCAGCTTCGCCTCCGGGCTCAGCCCCGTCCCGCCGTCCTGGTAGACCTCCGCCAGCGTCAGGCTCATTTCCTGGCACTTCACCGTGCGCCTCACGGCCACCGGATCCGTGCCGACCTCATGCGCGTCCGGAGAGAAGGCGATCAGCACGCAGCTGGTCATCATCCTCATCCTTCCGTCACCTCCGTCCGGAAATGCGTGTAGTGGTTGCTGATGCGCATCTGCCCCTTCAGGCTTTCGTACGCTTTCAGCAGGTTGTCATAGTTCGGCGGGTTTCCGATCCTCATGTTGCACCAGATCGAGATCGCCGTGATGATCAGCTCATCCGTGACCGTGCTGCTATCGGTGATCACCCACGTCCCGTCCTGGTTCTGTGTCCTGGTGATCGCGATCGTCCCGGGCAGCCGGATCTCTGCCGATGTGGTCAGGTCCAGCGCGCAGGCTTTGATCTCCCGGATGATCTGGGCGTCGTAGCCGTCGCCGCTGACCGGCAGCGCGTCCTTCACTTCCTGAAACATGTTTTCAACTCCCCCGCCTTGTAGGCTCCGTAATGTCTTTCCGTGTACAGGTGCACCGGCAGGCAGTGGCTGTCCGCCCAGACCTCGAACCCGTTGCATACGGCGCGTATGCAGAAGTACCGGTCCTCGCCGAATACGGCCTTCTTCAGGTTCGGGATCGGGCTGTAGTCCACGCCGGCCTCCAGCACCTTCCGCTTGATCAGGAACAGCGCGCCGGTGCCGCCCACCTGGTACGTCCCTGGCTCATGCCATTCCGGACGGTCATTCACGGAGCACTGGTCATACATCCATGCGTTCGACCACCCGTTCGTCCAGAACAGGCCGGCCACGCAGTCCTTGTCCGCCTTCATCAGGTATTCAAGGGTGTGCTCCTCCAGCACCAGGTCCGTGTCCACGCTCAGCAGGTAGTCGTACCCGCCCTCCAGCGCCCTTTTGATCGTCAGGTTCCGGTACACGGACATGTCGCTGATCAGCTCGTTCGTCCAGAAGTGGTCCCTGTACATCAGGATCTCGTCGTGATTGATCTCCACATAGTCGGCGTCCCGGATGTGCGGGACCACCTCCCAGCAGTCGTTCACCACAAAAAACCGGTCGGCTTCCACGCCGTCCGGTACGATGAGCCTGTCCAGCCCCTTCTGGTATTCCTCGAAGATCTTCGGGTCCTGCCGCAGCGGCGCGGCGATCAATACGCGGATCATGCCTGGTCACCTCCGAAGAGGTGCTCCCCGGCATACACCGGCACAATGGCCAGGTGCCCCGGCCTCACGGTCGGCTCGCACCAGATCTCCTTGCCGAGCTGCTTCACCCGGTCACAGAACGCCAGGTCCTCCCCGTATTGCTCCGTCGGCCGGAAGCAGGTGCCGAAGCACGCCTGCACCGCCTCCAGGAGACTCACGGAGGTCAGGACCGTCGCGAATCCGCAGCCGTCCACCCTGAAGGGTGTCGTCCCGAAGTTTTCCACCTGGATCATATGCCCAGGGTCTTCAATGGAAGTATAAACGCATGGGCCGTATGGCGGCCGTCTGGACACAAAGGCCCCGCAGACCATCTCTTTTCCGCAGAAAAGCAGGTCGTCGAAAATGTTCGGGTTGAAAACCATATCACTGTCCAGCCAGAGCACATGCGTGAACCCGTTCCGAATCGCATTGCCGGCAAGCCGTTCCCTGGCGATATACACCAGCGTCCCGCCGATAATGCATTCCTCGAAGTCCACGCCGTCTGTGGCCAGCTTCCTTTCCAGACCTGCCAGACTTTTCATGAACTCAGCATGAACGTAGTCTGTGGTCGGCACAGCCACCAACAGCCTCATATTATTTTTTGCTTCCTTTCACGGCTTTCGCCGGTTTCTTCTCCTGGGCCTTTGTTGCCTGCTTCGCCGGTGCTTCCGCCCGCTCCCTGGCTTCAGTCACGGCTTCGGCAAATCCGATGGAAAGCAGATGCGCGAAGCGTTCCGGGGAGACCTCAACGATCTCCCCGGCTTTTCCTTCACGTCTGCTGTCCTGCAGCAGTTTTACCTTCATCAGGCGGGATGGGTCAGCTTAACCAGCTTACCGGGAGCGGTGATGCCGTAGCCGACGTACTGACGGCCGACGATCTTGACCAGGTCGTCTTCCGCTTCGCTCAGGTCGTCCCACTTGATCACGATGCCTTCACCTTCGGGATAGTTCGCCTGCAGGGCGCTCAGATCGCCGACGATGGCATAGACGCCGTTCTCGCTCAGGGTGCTGTAAGCGCCGAGGGCGGAGGTGTAGATCCGGGGCATACCGGCGAACGGATCAATCGCGAAGCTCGCGCCGGCATAGGCGGTGTTGAAGGCCTGTTCGGTCAGGCGGTTCATCACCACGCACAGGTTCCTGGCGTCCTCGCTCAGGTTGGTGGCAGCGTTGGCGATGGTCATGACGCCGGGGGCCGCCTTGGAAACCGGCAC
>Ga0310696_10010351_pt1 | contig 10741 bp, 6 predicted proteins | sample AusTroGonzalo_MG_4_FD_203885 | JGI IMG/M metagenome (GOLD analysis project Ga0310696, IMG submission 203885) | Bovine rumen microbial communities from tropical cattle in Woodstock, Queensland, Australia - Gonzalo_02 (v2) (version 2) | ecosystem: Host-associated > Mammals > Digestive system >... | reverse complement strand
GAGGGTAAACAGTTGGGTAAAGAAAAAGGGCACCGGGAAGATTCCCGATACCCTCAACTTATGCTATCACCCCATACATGACTATGTTAGATTAAGTTTAAGGCTATACTTGGTGATTGGTTAGCAGTTGTCAAAAGTGTTGCTGCTGACTGTTGAAGTATCTGATACTTCAAGAAGTTAGAAGATTCAACTGCTATGTCTGCATCCTGAATTGATGAATTTGCAGATTCTAAGTTCTGGTTAATTACATCTAATGCAGATATTGCTGAATTTACTCTGTTTGTATATGCACCAATGTTTGTTACTCTGCCTGTGATGTTTGCAATTGCACCGTCAACGTAGTTCAGGAATTCTCTTGCTGCGTTGTCGTTATCGTAAACCGCATCACACAATTGAGAAATACTTATTGCACCTGTACCTGCAATTGTCAAACCGCCTGCTGTACCGTCAATTGATTGGTGTTTAACCATAGCTGCGGTTAATGCTGATTTACAATAAACTACGTTAGAAGATGCTGTTGTTGCTTCATATATATTGTCTGTTGTTGCTGCTGCGCTTGAAGTAAGGTCAATATTTCCCGGAGGGTTAGCGTTAGTTGCTGCCAAACCTAAGATTGCAGAACATTTTGAAGAAGCAAAGATATCTTTATCTAATGTAATGATATCATTTGTTGTAGAATTCATACCAACCTGAAGGTTGATACCGTCATCCGCTGCCGGACCTTCACCACTTAAAAGTGCAATTCCGTTAAATTCTGTTACTTCGCATAAACGGTTAATTTCGTTCATTCTCTGTTCAACTTCTGTTCTTATTGCATAAAGTGAATCGGTTGCGTAAGTACCGTTTGCAGCTTGTTCCGTCAAATCTCTGATACGTTGTAAGTATCCGTTAACGATGTCAAGAATACCTTCCTGAGTTTGCAGAACTGAAATACCCATTGAAGCGTTTGATTCTGCTACTGATATACCTGAAATTTGAGCCTGCATTTTGGTTGATACCGCCATACCTGCTGCGTCATCTGATGCTTTGTTAATTCTGTAACCGGTAGACATACGTTCCATCGCTGTATTCATACCATTTGTTGCCTTAGTTAAATTTCTTTGGATCGTCAAAGATGCCAAGTTCGTGTTAACTGTGATAGTCATAATAAGATCTCCTTTCTTCTTTTTCTCATCACGAATATAAATATAATAGTTGTACGCATAAGTTGGATTATGGGGGATTCCTTTTTCCCACATTTTTATTCTATTGGATTTTCATAAGTTTTTTAATTATAGAAAAGTTTGAAATATCTCATACTTTAGGTATAAATTTTTAAAAACAAAAAGAGGCGGTACTTTAAAAGTACCGCCTCTTCAATTGTTTATCTAAACAGTCAAATTAAACACCAACGAGGGATTTCTTGCGTTCTTCAACGACAGCCTGTGCTGCTGCTAATCTTGCCTGAGGAATTCTGAACGGTGAGCATGAAACATAGTTCAAACCGATTCTGTGAGCAAATTTAACAGAATCAGGATCTCCGCCGTGTTCTCCGCAAATTCCGCCAACTAATGAAGAATTAACTGTTTTACCTTTTTCCATTGACATTTCAACCAACTGTCCGACACCTTTCTGGTCTAATGTGATGAACGGGTTAGCCGGTAAAATCTTTTGTTCTACATAGTTTTTAAGGAATTTACCTTCAGCATCGTCTCTTGAATATCCGAAAGTCATCTGAGTTAAGTCATTTGTACCGAATGAGAAGAATTCTGCATAAGGTGCAATTTCATCAGCTGTCAAAGCAGCTCTCGGGATTTCAATCATTGTACCGAATTTGTAGTTAACTTCAACGCCCTTTTCAACCATGACTTCTCTTGCTACACGAACTAAAATATCTTTAGCGATTTTCAATTCGTTAACGTGACCGATAAGAGGAATCATAACCCAAGGCTGAACTGCAACTCCTTCTTTCTTCAAATCGCAACAAGCTGAGAAGATTGCTCTTACCTGCATTTCGTTTATTTCAGGATAAGTTAAACCTAAACGGCATCCTCTTAAGCCCATCATCGGGTTAGATTCTGAAAGGTTTTCAACTATATCAAGCATTTTCTGATCTTCTGAGTAATCCTGACCTAATGCTTTCTTAGTTGCAACTTTTTCTACCAATTCAATCTTTGAAGGTAAGAATTCGTGCAACGGCGGGTCAAGTAATCTTACTGTCAAAGGCTTGTCACCCAATGCCTTGAACATTTTGTAGAAGTCATCATACTGCATAGGCAATAAGTGATCCAAAGCTTCTTTTCTTGCTTCAGGAGTACCTGCAATAATCATTTTTTGTACCCAAGGTAATCTGTCAGGATCCATGAACATGTGCTCTGTTCTGCAAAGACCAACACCTTCAGCACCGAATTTATTAGCATTTGCGATATCTTTCGGAGTATCAGCATTTGCTTCAACGTGTAATTGTTTAATTTCGTTTACCCATCCGAAGAAAGTTTCGAAATCGCTGTCGATACCTGCTTCAACAAGCTCGATAGCACCTTCCATAACATCACCTGTACCACCGTCAAGAGAAATAATATCATCTTTGTGGAATACAGTTCCGTCAGCACAGGTAATTGTTTCAGCCTTAAGGTCGATTGTTAAGTCTTCACAACCTGACACACAAGGTTTGCCCATACCTTTAGCAACAACTGCTGCGTGAGATGTAGCGCCGCCTCTCAAAGTTAATACACCCTGAGCAACAGCCATACCGTGAATATCATCAGGACAAGTTTCAATTCTTACTAAGATAACTTTTTCGCCTTTTCCGCCTCTTTCAGCAGCTTCTTCCGTATCGAATACGATTTTACCTACTGCAGCACCCGGAGATGCGTTAACACCTTTAGATACTTTGTGAGAATGTTTAACAGCGGCAGGATTAAAGCAAGGTAACAATACCTGATAAACTGAGTAAGGATCAACCTGCATAATTGCCTGTTCTTTTGTAACTATTCCTTCGTTGTATAAATCAACGGCGATTTTGATAGCTGCTTTAGCAGTTCTCTTACCGTTTCTTGTTTGTAATATCCACAATTTACCTCTTTCAATTGTGAATTCCATATCCTGAACATCGTGATAACCTTTTTCAAGTTGTTTAGCGATGTTTACATATTGTTTGTAAATGTCAGGCATATCTGTTTCAAGTTCAGCAATTTGTTTTGGAGTTCTGATACCTGCAACAACGTCTTCACCCTGAGCGTTTACAAGGTATTCACCGTAAAATTTATTTTCACCGGTTGCAGGATTTCTTGTGAATGAAACACCTGTCGCACAATCGTCGCCCATATTACCAAATACCATTGTTTGAACGTTAACAGCAGTACCGTAATTGTGGTCGATTTTGTTCATGTTTCTGTAAGCAACTGCTCTCGGTATATTCCAAGAACGGAATACGGCTTCAATTGCTTCCTGCAACTGAACATAAGGATCTTGCGGGAATTCTCTTCCTGTAACTTCCTTAATTACATTTTTATAAATAGGAATCAAAGACTTCCAGCCTTCTGCAGAAATTTCTGTATCAGACTTAACGCCTTCTCTTGCTTTAACCTTTTCTACTTCAGATTCGAAGTATTTTTGTCTGTCCATTTCCCAGGCAACTGAACCGAACATTGTTAAGAATCTTCTGTAAGAATCGTAGCAGAATCTCGGGTTGTTGGTTAATTTTATCATTGCTTCGACGGTTTCATCGTTTAAACCTAAGTTTAAGATGGTTTCCATCATACCCGGCATTGAAACTCTTGCACCTGAACGAACAGATACTAACAACGGATTTGTTTTATCTCCGAATTTCTTGCCTGCTTTTTCTTCAACGTCTTTTAATGCGAGTTTTACTTCATCCATTAAACCTTCCGGCATTTTGTTTCCGTGGTTAATGTAATCCATACAAACTTCTGTAGTAATAGTTAATCCCGGAGGAACAGGTAAACCTAAGTTTGTCATTTCTGCCAAATTAGCACCCTTTCCGCCAAGTAATTCACGCATATTAGCGTTTCCTTCTCTGAAAAGCCATACTCTTTTTTCAGCCATATATTTCTCCTTTTTCTTATGTGTTATGACACACTATACTAATATATTAATTATCTGTAATATCCCGCAGAAAATTTACACAATTTCCCTACAACCCAAATATAACACAAACAAAATATACTACAAGAATTTTTTTAACAAAAAAGTCTTGAAAATTAACATTTTGGGGATTTTTTATAAAAATTTATTCAATATTTAAAATTTTATCGAAACCTGTCATATTGAAAATATACATAACGTCAAAGGTTACGTTTATTAATTTCATTGAACCTTTTTTATCGTTCATTATTCTGCTTAATTCTAAAAGAGAACTCAAACCGATACTTGAAATAAAACTGACTTCAGAAAAGTTTAATATCAAATTCTGATAATTTTCAACAAATTCAATTACTTCTTTTTTAAAATCAGCAGCGCTGCTTATATCTAATCTTCCGACCGGCTTAACAATTGCGGTATCTTTATTAAGTTCATTTTTTACAATCTGCATATTAACCTCTTATTCATACAACCCAAAATAATCATACCAAAAAAATCAAATTTTCGCTACTAAATAATCATAAAAGTAATTTTTTTATTGTATAATTTATTTTGTAATCAGATATTGAAGGGAATTTTAATATGGAAGAGAGATATTTTCCTCAGAAAAACGAAAAAGAAATTTTGGAACAATGGGAAAAGAACAACACATTTAAGACATACAATGACAGCGATAAGCCGAAATATTACGCATTATCAATGTTTCCTTATCCGTCAGGCAAGCTGCATATGGGACACGTCAGAAACTATACAATTACAGACGTAATTGCAAGATTTAAGAAGATGAACGGATTTAACGTTTTACATCCTATAGGCTGGGATAGTTTCGGACTTCCCGCAGAAAACGCAGCAATGCAGCATGGCGCAAACCCTGCAAAATGGACTGACGAGAATATCGCTTACATGACAAAACAGTTGAAAATGATGGGACTTTCTTACGATTGGGACAGAGAAGTTACAACTTGTAAACCCGAATACTACAAGTGGACTCAGTGGTTGTTCCTGCAACTCTATAAAAAAGGTCTTGCATATAAAAAAGAAGCCGCAGTTAACTGGTGTGAAAAATGCGGAACAGTTTTGGCAAACGAACAGGTCATAGACGGCAAATGCTGGAGATGTGATTCCGTAGTTGAAAAGAAATATCTTTCACAGTGGTTTTTCAAGATTACAGATTATGCAGAACAGTTATTAAAAGATTTGGATAAACTCGAAGGCTGGGGAGAAAATGTAAAAACAATGCAGGCAAACTGGATTGGAAAATCAGAAGGTGCAATTCTTAAATTTAAAGTTGTTGATGCCCCTGACGGAAAAGATTTGGAAATTCCTGTATTTACAACAAGACCTGATACCGTTCACGGTATTACATATTTGGTCGTAGCACCTGAATACAAAGATATTGAGTTATTAACGACTCCAGAAAATAAAGAAAAAGTCGAAGAATACAGACAAAATGCAAGACGCATGACAGAAATCGAAAGACTTTCAACCGAGAGAGTAAAAACAGGTGTTCCTTTGGGAACTCATTGTATAAACCCGTATACGGGAGAAACATTCCCTCTCTGGACAGCAGATTATGCACTTGCTGAATACGGAACAGGCGCGGTTATGGCAGTTCCTGCTCACGATACAAGAGACTTTGACTTTGCAAAGAAATATAATTTACCGTTAAAAGTCGTTATTCAAAACCCTGAAAACCCGAGCGATTGCAAAGATACAGCCTACACGGAAGAAGGCGTTTTGGTTAATTCAAACGAATTTAACGGAATGAAAAATACCGATGCAAAAAAAGCAATAACTCAAAAGGCTGTTGATAATGGCTTTGGCGAATTTAAAACACAGTACAGATTAAGAGACTGGCTGATTTCAAGACAACGTTACTGGGGCGCACCTATTCCTGTTGTTTACTGTGAAAAATGCGGTGTTCAGCCTGTTAAGGAAGAAGATTTACCTGTATTGCTTCCTGAAGATGTTGATTTTTCAATAGTCGGAAAATCACCTATTACAACATCAAAAACCTTTAAGGAAACAACATGTCCTGTCTGCGGCGGAAAGGCTGTCAGAGAAACGGATACAATGGATACATTTGTTTGCTCAAGCTGGTACTATATGAGATATGCCGATGCAAGAAACAAAGAAAAATGCTTTGACAAAGATCTTGCAAATAAATGGCTGCCTGTTGACCAGTATGTAGGCGGAATTGAACACGCAATTCTTCACCTTCTGTATTCAAGATTCTTTACAAAGGCACTGAAAGACTTAGGTTTGGTTGATTTTGACGAACCGTTCAAAAACCTCTTAACTCAGGGTATGGTTTTGAAAGACGGCTCTAAGATGTCTAAATCTAAAGGCAATACGGTTGATCCTGACGAAATCTTCCAAAACTACGGAGCGGATACGGCAAGATTATTTATTCTTTCGGATTCACCTCCGGCAAGAGATTTTGACTGGTCTGATGCGGGTGTTGAAGGCTGTTACAAGTTTATCAACCGTGTATGGCGATTAGTTTCGGATAATTTCAAATATATCAATGTAAATTATTCAATACCTGAAAATTTATCAAAAGAAAATGATACACTTTTGAGAAATGTTCATATTGCAATAAAGGGAATAACTAACGATATTTCAAATGATTTTCAGTTCAATACTGTTATTTCAAAATACAGAGAACTGACAAATGCAATATATGACAGATTAAACAAGAATTTTGAGGGCACGGAAGAAGACAAAAACGTCTTTAGTTTTGCGGTTTTGATGCTGATAAAACTGATGTCGCCGGTAACTGTATTTATGTCTGAAAAGATATGGCAGGAATTGGGCTATAAAACTTCAATTCATGATGAAAAATGGCCTGAATGGAACGAAAATCTTGCAAAATCAGCAGGAATTACTCTTGTTATTCAGATAAACGGCAAAGTTCGTGACAAAATCGAGGTTGAAAACGGTTTAAGTCAGGACGAACTCAAAGAAATGGCACTAAACAGTCCGAAAATCAAAGAACAAATTGCGGGAAAAGAAGTTGTAAAAACAATTGTCGTTCCGCAAAAACTTGTAAATATAGTTGTAAAATAAATCAATTATAAACAAAGGGCGGGCAAACAAATGTTTGCCCGCCCTTTGTATTCAATTATTTTTTACCCTTTTTTTACCGCTTTTAAATAGGTTTTCATTTCATTTATGTGACGTTTAAGGTCGTCTGTAATTTTATCTAATTTTCTGCAAAGATCTGCTCTGTCATCAAACTGTTTTTTGCCCCAGAAACTTGTTCTGACTGAATTTAAAAGTTCTGTTTTATATGATTTTATATCTTTGTAATAACCTATATCACATATTTCTTTGAAATCGCATAAGAAATCAAAGATATCACATAAAATTACTTTGCAGTTTACAATGTCGTTTTTCTGTACGGAATCAGACAATTTATATAATAATTTCAGCAAATAATCGTATTTAACTATTAAATTTTCTTTTTTTGAAACAAGGGTTTCGGAGAAATATTTTTTTGTCTGCTCATAGCCTGAATGTACAAGTTTTTCACGTTGTTCTCTGTTGATATTAAAATCGACAATCAAAACGTCTCCTGTATGTAATTTAACGATATCGATTTTGTCGCAATCTTTGTAATCATTAATAGTTTTATCCGTGTTGACTGAAGTCAGACAACTGTAAACCTCATTTACAAAATCGAGTAAAGTTTTAGGCTCTGTATCGTAATTTCCTTCTAAGCGAAATTCCAAAATTCTCTCATTTTCATTCTTAATTGTTTTTGATAAATCCCACAGCGGACAACTCTTCAGCAAATCTCCGTCAACGAGTCTTGCACCGTTATAATCATAAGGGAGCATAAGACCGGGCATTGAAGAAGAAATTCTGACTGCGACGGCTATTTCAAAATCAGGGGTTTCGCTTTTTGAAAATTCCTGATATTTAAAATTAGTCAAATCTGTTGAGATAATTGTAAGATTTTTCGTTAAATCTGTAAAAGTTACTGGTTTGTTTTTATTTTTTTGATAATTTTCGCCGTAGAATTTTTGTTCAATCAACTCTCTTACCCAGTCTGTAAATACTTCGCCTTTACTTAAAGCAAAATTCTTTTTAAATCCGAAATGCAGGTCACGGAACAAATCAAATTTTACATTCAAGAAGATGTCGTTAATTTCATCATAGTTATAACCGACTGCATACAAAGCTGCGACAATTGCGCCGACTGATGAGCCGATAAGATTTTCTGGGTTAATGCCGAATTCTTCAATTGCCTTAATGGCACCTATATGTGCCATTCCACGAATTGCACCGCCGCCGAATATACATGTATACGCATTAGATTTAATCATTGTAATATGCCTCAGTTTCAAAAATATGTTTTCTGTAATATTCTAAATCATCAGAAGGCTGAAGATACTCTTTTTTCTTATCGGATTTTTTAACAAAAACACCGCACAACGGACCGTCATATACTTTAACCCAATCTGCATATTTTTCTATATTTGAATAAAGAGGATATGTTTTCTCAAGCAACAAAACGTCTGTACGATATTTTTTGAGCATATAATCCCAATCGTTTTCCATCAGAACAAATTTTTTCATATCATCCAAAGCACTATCATAAAATACTTCTTCATAACGTCCGTCCATATACAATTTGTTGTGCGGATAAAGTTTATATTCCAAAAAACTTCCCAAACCGAAAGATGCAAACAGATTACCTTTAAGGTTGTTTATTTTTATAAATTCTGTTTCTTTAATCGGATATACCGCCCAGGTTAAAATCGGCTGAAACATTGTTTTATTGAAAGATAACAAAAATGTAATAATAATCGCCGCATAAACAAAACCTTCAGTTCGTTTACCTATTTTCAGATTTTTAAAGAGTGCGGTAAAATCTTCATACAGGAAGATTGAACCCGTTATAACCGCAAGCGGAATGAGTTTTACGTGCATAATTGCCATATAAACAGTAAATAAAATCAGTATAAATTTTGTGAAATCAATGTTTTTAAATTTAGCTTTAATCAGAGATATCAGGGATATTATAATAGTTACAACAGCCCATGTATCAAACAATATATAATTTTTTCTGATTATCGGATGAAAAACAGACCACCATTCAATAATTAATGGTCTTTTCATTGTATTTGCATATATCAGAAACAGTACATAATCTATACCGTACGGATTAATAAACATGGTTAAAAACGAAACAAAAAACGTTTTTATATAAGGCATTACAGGTCTTCTGCTTAAAAATTCGCCTACTATATATATAACTAAAAGCCCTATGCCCGATACGACGCCGCCGTGAATATTTGTCCAAAACAGAGTTATTATCGGAATCGGGTACAAAAGTTTTTTATTGGCGGTCATTTTATATTTTTCAATAAGCCATATAAAAATTGTGAAGAACAGAAAACTGAACATCTGGCACCTGACAGGCGCTTTTACTGCAATAAATATAACATTCAGAACAACAAAAAAGTAAAACAGATTATAACAATTTTTGTCAGGATTTCTTAATTTTACTGCTTTTATTATGAAATACATCGTTGCAAATAAAAGCAATGCGTGTAAAAGAATAAATCCGAAATGTCCGAAGATATTCTGAAACGTAGTAAAAATCAGGCTTGCACCCCATTCATGATCCCACCAGGTATGAGTGGATATGTAGGACAGAAAATCTGATTTTAAAATCTGACCTGTCTGAAAAAATACATTACCTACAATTAGTCTTGCCCATAAATCGTTATCGTAGGCAATGGCAGTGGAAGTTAAACCAAAGCAGGATATAAGCAATGCAAAATAAAATAAAAATTTCTTCATAGGAAAATTATATCATAAATAAAGTTATGCTTATTTTACCTTTATTCTCGGAATAACTGACATGCCTGCAGCTATAGGATACTGTTCGGGATCAATTTCTTCATCAAAAACTATTTTAACGGGGATTCTCTGAACAATTTTTACGAAAGATCCGACTGCATTTTCAGGAGGAAATAAGCTTGATTTTGCACCTGAAGTTCTTTGGATACTGTCAATTTTTCCTTTAAATACTTTATTCGGATAGGTGTCAATCTTTATCTTAACTTCCATTCCGGGACGCATTCTTTCAATTTGAGTTTCTTTGAAGTTTGCAACAATCCACATTTTTTCGGGAACTAAAACAAATAACGGAGTTCCGGGCTGAACAAGCATACCTTTTTCTGCACGTCTGTTTGAAACAGTACCGTCTTGAGGTGCATAAATTGTTGTATAAGCCAAAGCCTGCTCAGCTGCTTCTTTTTGTGCCAACAAAGATTCAAGATTTGCATCAGCAACGTTTGTTTTACTTTCCGAGAACAAATCCTGTTCTGCTTTTACTTGATGGGATTTTGCTGCCTCATACTTTGTTTGGGCTGCATCAAGCATTTGTTTTGAAACCGCACCTGCTTCATAAAGATTTTTATATCTTTCCAAATCTTTTCTTGCAAGTTCTATTTCCGAATTTGCGGCATTAAGACTTGCTTTTGCATTTGTCTGTTTTAAAAGTTCTTTCTGATAAAGTGCTTTAGCCTGTTTTACTTTTATCTGATAATCAATTTTGTCAATTTGAGCAACAACGTCACCGGCTTTAACTTTTTGGTTATCTTCAACAAAAACATCAATCAGCTCTCCTGATACTTTCGGT
>Ga0310696_10010349_pt1 | contig 10742 bp, 25 predicted proteins | sample AusTroGonzalo_MG_4_FD_203885 | JGI IMG/M metagenome (GOLD analysis project Ga0310696, IMG submission 203885) | Bovine rumen microbial communities from tropical cattle in Woodstock, Queensland, Australia - Gonzalo_02 (v2) (version 2) | ecosystem: Host-associated > Mammals > Digestive system >... | reverse complement strand
CACTGGTTATCAGTTTTAGGTTTTTTAGTCTCTTTTTCCTGCGCCGCAGAATGTGCTCTCTCCTTCTTTTCATCTAAGGCATTACGTTCTGCCAGACGTGCTTTTACTTCCAAATATTTTTCATGATTTGACTTAGCGGCGTCGGCCTGCTTCTTATTCTCGGCTATTTGTTTTTCTTTTAAGTCTTGGTCTTTTGAGATTTCCTTATTTTCTTTTATCTCACCTTTAGCTTTTCTTTCCTGTAATTCTAACTCAAGTGCTTTTTGTGTTTCTTTTGTACCATTTGTTGCTTTATCGCTTTTATTTAACACATCAAGTCTTGATATTTCTTTTTGTAAATCCTCGTTACTATAAGCTTTACCAAAGCGGGATTTAAACTCTTGTGCTTCCTGACTTAATGATTTATTTTTCCAATCTTGTGTATTATTACCTTTGGACTCGTTAAACTTAACAGGGTCTTCCCCATTCTTTTTACGCTTTAATGAATCTGCATACTTTTCATTCATTGCCTTAAAAGCGGCATCACGAACTTTCTTTTTATCGAGGTTATGCTTTTCCGCGAACTTATCTGCCTCATCATAAAGTTCTTTGTTATACACTCCGCCTTCTTTTGTCCATATCTTACGAACGTGTTCTTCCGCCATTTTTTGAATCTCTGAATGTTGATCCAACTTAGAATGTGTCTTACCGAAAGTACTTTTTACAGGATTACCAGATTCTCTACGTTCCTTCTCCACTTCCATTTGCATAGCGGCTTTTTCACCACGACTTAATTTTTGACTCCAGTTGTCATCCATATTTCGAACCTTTGTTTCATGTTTGCCAGCTGTTTTACGATATACCCGTTCAGCCGCGTCTGCTTTACTCTCACCTTCAAACACAGGCACATGAACACCATTAACAGTAATCCATTGCTTCACTTCTCTCTGTTTTGTTGCCATCACTACATCCTCCTTCAAGCATTATGTCGTCTTTCGTAATTTGCTTTTGCTTCATTCCACTCTTCGTTATCAGTGGGAACTTCCCAACCATTAAGTTCATACCAATAATCTCTAAGCCATAAGACTATCTGAACATCTGACGGAGAACTGAATAATTCAACATTCCTATATCGTTCCTTATTCTCGTCCCATACCGCTTTTTTAACGATCAATAACTCCAAAGGCCTATCAGCTTTTTCACTATAATACTGCGTCTTATTTATGAGTATCTTAGCATTAAACTTTTCGTTGATAGCCTTTTGAAGTTTTTTAATCTGCGGTCCAAATGCTTTAGCCATTTATCTTCTCCTGCGTCTATGACCTCTACTCGCTCTACTTCTCGACCTCACTGCTCTCTTTCTTACAGTTATCTTCGCCATTATATAGTCCTCCCTCTAAATCTCTGCCGATATAATTAGCATTACCACTATCACTCTGTATTTGAACTTCCTCCGTAGGAAGACTTATATACCATAAAAATCCAGCTATCGTTAATATCTCAATGCCAATCATAATACAAAACGCTATAAACCACCGTCTTGCATTCATCTTTATCTGGTGCAATAATTCACTTGCTAATGTTTCGTCAGTCATATAATATAACACCTCCCAAAAGTATTATATTATATTTCATCACATATTACAAGTAGTTTTTGCCATATATCTTTCTTTATTTCGCACACTAAATAATTCTTTAGCTGACTTATCAAACATTTCTGTAGTATAAGTATAAGTATTACATTTAACGCACTTGTATTTTCTAGCCACAACATTTTCAGTGGCCTCGCAAAAACTATCCACACATTTCATTCTTTTACCACATTCTTCACAGTACATTCACCAGCCTCCTCATATTTTTTTGGTCTATATGATACATATTTAGGTTCATGTTCACGCTGTTTTATTTCTATTGGTGGAATAAAATTCTTTTGTCCTGCGGTATCAAGTAATTCTTCAAGATAATCATCCATTGATGGTTCATCGTCTCTTTCTTTAATTTCAACGGTGTATCCCTCAAATGTTTCTGATGATATAATGTCTTCCATTCTGTCTAATAAGTCTCGGATAGCTTTTTCTATTATCTTGTCTGTATAATATTCCTTTACAGTTTTGCCATTATCAATGTATATCATTCCTCACCCTCGCTTTCCAATATTTTGTCGCTCTTTTTATTGATTAAATACTTTTCCGCAGTTTCATTATGATACCAATAATATTTTGTCTTTCCTGTAAATGGGAGATGCCTGTCTCTCAAATAATTTCCATCGTTTTCTATTTCTATTACCTCTATTCCGTCAGACCGCAAATCGTTCACCATAGCTTCAATGTCGTAATCGGTGGCTTCGTATTTCACGGTATCATATCCTGTTATTCCAATTAATAACATAAAACCTGCGATGACGACTAAAACTAGCATGGTTACACCATAAGTTATTTCAACAGATTCACTAACACAAAAATTATTCTGTTTCCAATACCATTCCCATCCGATAATCATAGCTAAAAACAAAGCACATATTGCTATAAAAACAAAAGCATATACTGTTATAGAAAAACTAATCATCCTTCAACCTCGCTTTCTGCCTTTAAATCATCAAGCAAATCTCTCATACAAACTATGGCTTCACTAATATGTCTAATTGCTTTTTCTCTTGCTTCAACAATGGAATATTCATTCCCTTTCAATTCCGCATTTTCACGGATAAGGTCATAGCAATATTCGTGTATGTGACAGATTGCTAACAAATTGTTATAGGCTTTCTTATCATGATTTGTTTCCCCTATTGCAAGATAAGGCTCGGTAAATCTCAACAATACTTCGATAACTACATCTGTATTACTCATTTAATCCTCACTTTCTGCCTTGTATGGTTCGGGCAAAGGCATCCATGCTTTTACATACTGTGTAATATCCTCAAAGTTTTCCTTTCCATAATCTCCTTGATAAAATATTCTGTGGTCTATTGTTCCCATTAAGTCGGAGTATACGGCTATCTGTCTGAGATTGAATTTGCCAACTGCCACTAAACACGCTATGTTCTTATTTGGCAACCTCTCACTAACAGGAATCCACTTTGGCTCTTGTTCTAACCAATCCATTATTTTATTAAGAGTCTGAATGTAATCATTAAATTCTTCCTGTGTTACAGCCATAACTGGTGCTGATATTTTTAGAGCATCTATGACTTTTTGCTTTTCTTCTCTTGTCATTCTGCATCATCCTCCCATTTCAAAGCCTGTCCGCAATTCGGGCAGAATGGTAAATTCCAATCCTTGTCACCCTCTTCATACGCATACTTACAACAGGGACAGATTGCAAAATCATACACAGGTGCGCCATCTGCAAAACCATCACTCTCATAAATAACCATTCGTGGTGCTGTCAATTCACCAAGCATACGCTTTAATGTGTCATACATAAAAGCATTATTGTACATAAGATTTATGTCCTTGAAATAATCAAGTATTTCTTCTTTTGTCATTCCTCTACCTCTCTCGTGTACGGTGCGTTCCACCAACTTGTAATAAATCTTGTTGTTTCACCATCTAAATTTGTCCAAACAAGCTCATTGACAATTTTAAAAGACATGTTCGGGAACAATGCCTTTATCACATCACCGTTAGTTGCGTTGTCAGGAATATCAAACAAGGGACATTCATTATCCATCGGAGAATAATCATCACGGTCAATAGTTATATGTGCAAGACTGCACCACATATCATTACAGTTAAATGGACAATTATAACAATTACTTGGTTTAGTTGCGTTAGGTATAATCAACATATTTACTCACCCTCTTTCGTTGCGGGAATGATTATCGGCACTCTCGCAATATCGTTGCAATCAATGGTCTTATCCTTTGAGTTAAGGCATAACTGCATGAGTGAGTCACCATCAATCAGCCTTCCGTGATGTTCGGGAAGTGGTGTGCCGTTCTTGATTGCCAACATTGCCCTTGCTTCAGCAAGCAGTAAAAGGTTTGTGTTGTTTACACTCTGAATAAGTTTGAAATCTTCTTCAGATATATCAATCACTATCTGCATCCTACACCTCCTTTACTTATAACAAAAATAATCACCATTTACTTCCTTCCAAACACCACTGCCTTGCTTAAATCGTGCTTGATATACTACATTACTTGGAACATCATAATCATACCGCAGTAAATTTCTTGCCATTTTTATACATTCTTCTGGTATTTCAACTGTAAAAAATTTATGTGTAGTGCTGTATTGAATTGGATTTTTTTGATAAAGAACATCATATACCGTATCAGGAAAGTCTTTATCTTTGACTCGATTTAATACCACCGCTCCTGTATAATATGCGGCTTTATGTTCTTTATCAGTATGCCAATTTTCGTGATAAATCACATTGGCTAATAATATAACTTCCTGTTCATCAACTGACTTTTCTAAAATACCACTCTTCACAAGGTTTTCATAAGCTAAACTTCGTTCACCTCGAACTATCAATGGTTTGTGATACCCTGGAATTAGTTCAGTATGAACCACGCTGGCTGAACTTCGAATTGGCTGAATTATTACTACTGCCAGAACCGTCAATACAACGGCTCTGGCAATTATTTTCTGCATCAGTTATATACCTCCTTGAATAGCTTCTCATGACCACTTTTAATATCCTTTCTCATAACCGACCAGTTATAAGGCTTCGGACCCCAACAGCAAGCTCTACGAATTGTTCCCTGGTCGACCAATAATGATAATGCTACTAGATGGTCGGTTATCTGAATAACTGTGGCATCATACTGCGCATTTTTTGAAATAGTATAAGCTCCTTTACCATCTCCCTCATTAACCTGAAATCCAGTTCCTATATATCTTAATACATCTCCTACATGAATTTCATTAGCATCCTTTATCTGTACCAACATATTTAATCCTCCTTCTCTTTAATCGCAATAACATTGCCATCATTACAAACTATTATATAACCCATTCTCGCCAGCTTTAATACCTCATCAATAGTAATATCAATACTCTTTCCATCATCCGCTATTCTCATTCTGCATCCTCCTCATTATTATCGCTATGCTTGTTAAACAACTCAAATACTTTGCAACCCTTATAATAGAAATACTTAATGCCTCGACATTCCATATAATTAGGGTCATAAACAACTGTTTTCTGCAAGTAAAATGCCAGTTTATCAAGATTTTCATAGATATGAAGTGTCTTATTCCAACGAGTCCCACACATTGAAACATCCTCTATCGGGCAATCTTCACTCGCCGCTAGTGCTTTAAATCGTTTGATATTCTGGTCTAACCATCTTTCCATAACAATCTGCTTCTCTTTAAATAATTCATTCATATTAAATCTCCTTCTGTTCTGTAATAGCACTTTTAATTATCCAGCCTTCCCAGGTAACTTCTGCTAATCTCTCTTTAATTAAATCCACCTCCTCAATCCCAATTCCTACAAAACCAACCTTCTGCATACATTCCGGACCTATTCCATAATGCCTACTAATTGGATTAGTAAGAGACCTGCCACATCTCATACAATGAATTTCTTCCCTGCCTACTCCATGCAACTTCATGTACACCATACCACGTGTTTCTTTTTCTATCGTTCCCTGCATAGTTCTTAAAGGCATTGGATTATCGTTGTTAAACTTAGCCATGAAATCAAATCCTGGACTCGATTGTTCTGTCATATACTTCTTAACAGTTATCTCGATTTCACAAGGTTCACTATTAACACTTGTTTCTACCTGTCTATCATCGTTTTTAACAGGCATTACCTGCTTAGGATATAACTTTATACATATACCGCCCTCAATAGGCTTAAAATTAGTTTTTGCGGCATCCATATTCTCGTACTGAACACCATTTATATCTACGCTACCTTTCCAGCTAGTCAACATATCAATCATCTTTCTCCTCCTCATCTATCCATAATTCAACGTCGTAAAAGCAATCATCCCCACATTCTGGACAATAATACATTGTTTCATATGCTGGCATACCCCAGAACTCTCCTCTATATTCCTCAACTTCTTTAGGTTCATCAAACTCACAACCACATTCACATCTAAATCGCGCCATTATTTTCTAACCTCCTCTATTTTATCCACTTGCTCACGAGTGAAGAAACTTGCCACTTTCATATGACAATATCCCTTATTCTCGTTCTTTTCTACATCTACACTATCATTCACTTCAGCTTCCTTCATCTTACCCGTTATATACTTCCATACCGGAAACTGCGCCACTGCTTTCTGACCTTTCCGTACCTGAAATCCTAACTGCTTCCAAGCTTGATATGTATGAATTGCTTCAGGAAGTTCTATTTCCTTTCCATCCAGGGTCTGGCCTTTTATTCCAGACCCCTTTATAATTCCCTGTTCCATAAGCTTAACTGATTCTAAAAGAACTATCATAGCATTTGTCATTTCAAAACCTCCAATATTTTATTATATATTGTATCTATTCTACATCTGGTAGCTGATATATCTTTTCCATAGATATTCCAATATCTACCATTCCGGTCAATCTCTACAAAAAATTTTCTGCCCTCGACCTCAATACCTTCCATTAGTTCCTTTCTAGTAAAACCAACTTTTAACTTACTCTTAAATTCCTGTAATGACATAGCCTTATTCCTCCCATAATTCTTTATATTCATCAGTTGTTAAATCAAAAAACTGACTATTACAATCTAATAATTCAAGAACTGATATCAAAGCATCTTCTTTTGTAAATCCTAACTTATCCTTACCTTGTTCCTTCATAAACGCTCATTTTACATTAACTAAAATTGCAATATCGGAACGTCTAGTTTTACATGCGCATAAACGATTATGAATATCTGTCGGAAGGGAATCGCACCATGCTTTTTTCATAATTTCTACCTCCTGTAGTGTTTTGAGTTTTGTGTTTCTTCATAAAGAGTATATAACACTTTTAATAATTTGTCAACAATATTTTGTAAAAAATTAAAAAATAGCAGGACTATAAAACCCTGCTATATAAACTTCTCACATCCCTTCATTAAACTTACTTTCTACAAGTCCTTCTACTCTTTGCAATAATTCAGTATCATCATCCAGAAGCTTATGAAGATTATTCTGTCCTTGTATCTTGTCTTTTATCATTTCCCCGGTTGTTATATCTATGATATCAAACCAAGCACCACGCTTATCAATTATCTCATAATATATAGCCATTTCAATTAAATCAGCTATGTAATCAATACCACAATCATAATTTATAGTATATTGACCTACATGCCTGTTTGGTCTGCAGAACTTTGTCTTAACCATATTAACCATTATTTTTTGACTGTTAGGCTCTCCGGAACTACGGGATAATGTCTTGCCATCCTCGTCTAAATAACTTCCCTTCCTAAATTCCATTCGCGTGGTGCAGAAATGTTTCAAAGCCCTGCCTCCTGGTGTACTTGTCTGTCCAGGAATAGTTGAACCTATTTTGTCCCGTATCTGATTTATAAATATTCCGGAACATTCATTCTTAGCACAAGGACCAACAATCTCACGACAAAATCTTGTTAATAATCCAGCTATACCGCCTACACGAGCGTCATCCGTTAATTCCTTACCCAAATCTTTTTCTGCCGTTAAGCAGGGAACACTATCAATAACCCACATTCCAACTTCACCGGTTAGTGTCGCTTCCTTAACAACTTGAAATATATACTCCGCTGATTCTACCTTGGGCTGATATAACCTAATATTGTCTACATCCACGCCTATCTTTCTTGCCCACTCAATGTCAAGTGTATTTTCCGCATCGACATATAATATTTCTTTATCCGGATACATATTCTGAAAATTAGCTACCTGATCTAATGCTGTGGTTGTCTTACCACCGCCTTCTTCTCCATAGAACTCCGACAGTCTGCCTACTGGCAACCCTCCATAGGTTATAAAATTCATCTTATGACTTGTGAAAGGTATTTTCTTATACTCATATACCGGCATACCTTTAGTAAACGCCTCTTCCTTTAAATCCTTGTTAACACGATGCATAATTTCATCAAGTTTTGATCCCATATTTAATTTCCTCCTATTCTTGTAAGTTCCATTTCTGTCATACGCCTAGTCAATACTTTCTTACAACTTTGTAAAAGTTCCTGAGCATTTTCAACCTTTGCTTTCATTGTTTTCCATGCCCGAGTATAACAAATACTTGTTAATAATTCCTGCTGACTATCAAGCTCGGCTATACTATCCTTATCAGCAACAGTACCCTTTTCCTGATTAGAACGTGATGTATGATATGTCTCTTTATAAACTGCCTTTGCTATATCATCTCGAATACCTAACTGTTCTACCATACCTCCTGCAAAATATATATAGGTTGATAAATTCATGCAAAAATCATCAAGCTCTGCATCTGTTGGAGGTGTCTGTCCATCAGCGAGACAATCTTTTATAAATAAAACATAATTATCAAGGTCTTTACAGTAAGGTTGAATTATTTCGTCGACAATATCATTTATTGTCTTTGAATTCTTTTCAACATGCAATTGCACTTCCTTAACCTTATCTAATTTAATTTCATCAAATAGATTAATTGCCGCCATGACGCGCCTCCTTTTCTATAGCATGAAAAAAACTACCCATATCATAGTCAAAAAATACACGTTTCTTTTTACCGTCAATTTTTAATACATCCAAATCTTTTTGATATATATCATATCTCACACTTTTTACTTCGGTTTGAGTTCTCCATATATATAATGTCTGTATAGGAATAAATAATGTAACATCCTTATCCACCCACCAACATAATATTCCAGCAAACACACCTTTAATTTTTGACTTTTCTAAAAGCCCTTCCCATTGTGTATTTGTTATATTACCATATTTATGTTTTTCATCTGTACCGTGAATGCTTAATGTATTACCGTGAACCGATTTACATTCTACATAATACTCAAAGGGTTTCTTGTATATAATATAATCACAGATATTAGTGCTACCCGCAAACCCAGTTGTCTGATCATGTAATCGGTCTATACTAACACCTTCTACTTTTTCGAAGGCCTTCCGGATAACATTCTCAAATTTCTTACCTCTATTCTCCGCCATTATCCATCCTTTCTACATTGAGTTCTATAGTTACAATACTCGCAAGTCTTTTTAGCCACATTATCTGGTCTCGGAGGAGGCACTAACCTTTTGACAAATTCATCACACTCCTCGATCCTTCCAACAAGCTCTTGTTTCATCTCATCAGTTGGTGTAAACATAAAAGATTTCATATCCAAGACATCGCGGTTGATATAAACAAATAAAACTTCAGGAATCTGCAAGGACATTGAATATGCAGTTCCTTGATTATAATGTGAAGGGTCAACTCCTTCCCTCACCCAAAATTTATTAGTATTTTCAGTTTTCAACTCTAAAATATAATATTTACCCTTATATCGTATTATACCATCACAGAGAAATGACATATTAAGAGTTTTATGATATAACTTAGTTTCAAATATCCCATTTTCGAAATCAGGTTCCTGTCTTATCTCTAAATAATCTAGCTCCCGACTTCTTACATAATCTGCTACATTGACATATTCACAATCCATGCCATTAGACTTCATATCAAGTGCCGCTTGCTGTATGCGCTGATGTATATCCGTCCCTGAATTACATATTCCTATTCCTGTGTAATTCTCACTTAATTCGTCCGCATCCTTACCAGTCACAATATAATACATCTGTCTCAAACAATTCATGGAACTGGGCTTATACGACTGACTTCCTTTTCTCTTATTCTTGCCAGCGGTCAATTCTATGCTTCTTTTTAGATCGTTTAAGAAATCCTGCTCGACTGGTAATGTCTTCTTCACGTCGTCTAGTAACCTTATCACGTTTCTTAATGAATTCCTTGCCATCTTCTTCTATTCCTCCACACATCAAATCACATAGTTGTTCGGGTGTTAAATTCTTAAATTCCTTACCCATTAGAATAACCTCGCCTTCTTGTTCTGCTTTAATTTCTTCTCGCAAATAATCCCATATCCTTTCAACCTTGCCTCTTGATTCTTTAACTTACGACCACATCGTAGACAAAATTCATATTCCTTCTTAGGTTTATCCATATACCGTCTCCCTTAAAATATATTGGTTAAAATATAACCCATCACAAATTCTTCTTCTATGGTACCTGTAACAATACCCTGCTGGCATCGTTGACATATATCCAAGATATTAACAAGTTCGCTATCTTTGAATACCTTTAAATGCTTTTTAGCATTCATTATCTGCCAACCGGTTAGTCCAGTAACCTTTGCTACATCACCACCACGACAACTCTGAACCTGTAAAACTGCTCTAGCATTTGTGTACAATACAGAGATCATAACCATTGTAGCTTCACCGACCGCTAAACATTGCTGATATAAATTAAATGCTAAATTAACTTTTCTATCAAGCACTGCATCGATAAAATCAAAAATCGCATCTTTTGGTGGCTGATAGATTATTCCAGCTTTTAATAGATGCTCAAAGGCGCTATTTGTAGCTTCATGGTCAAACTGCTTTATTTTATCAATCTCTAATAAACATCTGCCATAGTCATATTCACATACTTCCATCAGCTTTTCACAATTATTATCAGTCAACGAAACTTCCTTCTGTATGTACTTCTTTAATACCATCGGTTTTAAGGGCTCAAATTCAATTATAGTATCTTTATACTGCTTATAGAATTTAAGCCGTTTATCAACGATGGTAAGTATTAAAACAAGGACATTATTCTTAAGCATTGT
>Ga0310696_10010348_pt1 | contig 10742 bp, 9 predicted proteins | sample AusTroGonzalo_MG_4_FD_203885 | JGI IMG/M metagenome (GOLD analysis project Ga0310696, IMG submission 203885) | Bovine rumen microbial communities from tropical cattle in Woodstock, Queensland, Australia - Gonzalo_02 (v2) (version 2) | ecosystem: Host-associated > Mammals > Digestive system >... | reverse complement strand
ACTCTCCATCATCACAATCAACCGAAACAACGCTACAGGTCTTGAAAAAACCCTGCAAAGTGTGGCTCTTCAAACTTTTAAAGAGTTTGAATACATCATTATTGATGGAGCCTCTACTGATGGTAGTGTTGAGGTCGTCAAATCACATGAGCCTGAGTTTGCCCATTTGAAATGGGTATCGGAACCAGATACAGGCATTTATAATGCCATGAACAAGGGCATCCGCATGGCATCTGGTGATTATATACAAATCCTCAACTCGGCAGATTGTCTAGCATTTGAAGATGTAACCGAAAGGATGTTGATGGCTTTGGAAAATGCGGATTATCCATCTATTTTGTATGGTAATATGGTGAAATGTTTTCCCAATGGATGTCGTTTGGTGGATAAAAGCTTTGCCGGACAGGAAATCACCATGCTTGGGATGTACACCGGGACATTGAACCATGACCCTACCTATATTCGTCACGATTTGTTTGCAAAATACGGCTTCTACGATGAAAGTTTAAAAATCGTTTCAGATTGGAAATGGTATCTGCAAGCCATCATATTAGGAAATGAAAAGCCCAAATACGAGGATTTGAATGTTACTTTGTTTGACATGACGGGCATTAGTGAGACCAACAAAGAGCTAACTCAGGCCGAGCGAAAGCAGGTGCTAAAGCAATTGTTCCCTGAAGCTGTTCTGAAAGACTATGAGCAATATGCTTTCCCTATTGAACAAATGAAACGCTTGCAAAGGTATCCATGGAGTTATAAGATGGTGTGGTTTTTAGAACGTTGTCTATTCAAGTTGGAGAAAGGTAAACGAAAGAAAACCAATATTACGCAATTCAAATGAGGTTTTCAGTTATCATCCCACTCTATAACAAAGCTCCCTACGTTGCCACGGCAATAGATAGCGTACTGGCTCAGTCTTTCACGGATTATGAGCTGATTATTATGGATGATGGCAGCAAGGATGATTCGTATGTGATTGCTTCAAAGTCGATTGAAGGCCGTCAAAATTGTCACTTGTATCGTCAGAAGAATGCAGGAGTGAGTATGGCTCGTAACAATAGCGTGGCGATTTCTACAGGTAATTATCTTTGCTTTCTTGACGCTGACGACTGGTGGGATCCTTGTTTTTTGGAGGAAATGTCGAAATTGATGGATGCTTTCCCTGACGCAGGCATTTATGGGACGAATTATACCATTGTAAATGAAACCAAACGAAAAACACGAGTGGCGCAGATTGGAGTAGAGGAAGGTTTTGAAAAAGGTTATATCAACTATTGTCTGGCGTATGCCAAGACCATGTATATGCCTCTTTGGACGGGAGCAGTTTGTATTCCACGAAAAGTCTTTGACGAGATGAAAGGCTTTCCAAAAGGTGTGAAATTGGGAGAGGATTTCATTTTGTGGGTTAGTATTGCTTTGAAACACAATGTGGCGTTTCTGAACAAGCCGTTGGCGTATTACAATCAAGATGTGGATGTCACTAACAGGGGAGTGGGCCATTTGCATAAACCCGAAGAACACATGCTTTGGAATTTGGGCTTTTTGGAGGAGGAAGAGAAGCTAAATCCAGATTACAAGCAGTTAATAGATAGTCTTCGAGTTAGTGGTTTGATGCAGTATTATCTTTCAAAAGAGTATCACGAAGCAGCGGTGCATGAGTTGGAGAAAGTGGACTGGGGGAAACAGTCGGAGAAGACAAAGAGCCAATTCCAACAACATTTGGTCTATTTGAGATTGAAACAAAAAGTTATGGAACTCGGATCAAAAGCAAAACAAATAGTAATCCATTAACAACATTTTGTCGATTGGAAATAACTGATATGAATGATGGAGTTGAATAGAAAACTGTTTTGGATAAAGCAAAATTGCTTATTTTTGTAACGGAATAAAATAATTATTATATGCTTAACTATTTTCCCAATTTTTTCTCAAGGCGAGCTATATTGGCTTATGTTGTTACATTAGCATTGGTAAGTGCCTTATTTATTAAACACGTGCTTCCTCTCAAGTTTGTCTTGTTTGGTTTTGTTGCGGTGATTGTCTTTTTTACATACGCCAGCCAGCTTACAATGAGATGGGAACGCTATCCGGAGCATGTTTTTCAACGAAAAATATTTGTTGTGGCGCTTATTATCCGGCTTGTTTATGTGGTTTTTATCTATTATTTTTACATTAGTGAGACGGGAGAGCCTCATGCCTTTCATAAGGGGGACGAGGGATTGTATCAAGAGCAAGCTGAATTGTGGTATTTGTATGGATTCGAGGAATTCCAAAGCAGTATGAGAGAGTTTATAGATTTGTCTGATTCGGGTTATTGCTATTGGTTGGCTTTGCTGTATCTACCTTTTGGTCCTCATGTGTTGGTAGGACGTGTCGTAAAATGTTTTATAGATGCGTTCACATGCATTCTTCTATACAATTTGGGCAAGCGCAATTTTGGGGTTGCCGCTGGACGTATTGCTGCTATTTTCTATATGTTGGTGCCAAATGCCTGGTTTTATTGTGGAGTTACTTTAAAAGAAATTGAGATGGGATTTTTGGTTATCTTGTTTGCTGAGCGTGCCGACCTTGCTCTTCACTCTATCAAACTCAGGTTGCAAAGTTTCATTGTGCCATTGTTGTGTATCGCAGCTATGTTGACGTTTCGTACGGCATTGGCGGCAGTGATGACCGCTGCATTGGCAGCAGCACTTGTGTTTGGCTCTCAGAAGCAATTACAACTGTGGCAAAAGATGGTTCTGACATCCGTATTCGTCGTTTGGATGTTGTCGACGATTGGTGTAGAACTACTCCAAGAGAGTGCAAGTCTGTGGCAAGGACGCTATGAAAACCAAGCCGTTGGTTATCAGTATAGAAGTGAGCGAGAGAATGGTAATACTTTTTTCAAATATGCTTCAGCAGCGGTATTTGCTCCTATGATTTTTACTATCCCGTTTTCTTCGATGGTGTCGGTTCTTAATCAAGAGAACCAAATGATGATGAATGGTGCCAATTTTATCAAAAACATCCTATCGGGGCTTACTATTCTTGCGCTGTTTTTGCTTTTGGTTAGGGGAGATTGGCGAAAACATGTGTTGCCTATTGCATTGATGTGTGGCTATTTAGTGGTTTTGGTGTTTAGTAATTTTGCCCACTCTGAGCGTTTCCACTTCCCAGCATTGGCTCTTGAATTGATGTTTGCCGCTTACGGAGTTACTCAAGTGACCAATAAACATAAACGATGGTATATGATATGGGTGATAGGTATTTGCATGGCTAATATTCTTTGGGCTTGGATTAAATTGGCAGGAAGAGGTCTAGCGTGATGAAAGTTGCTTTTTTTATCGGTAGTCTTAATCGAGGAGGAGCCGAAACACTGGTTTTGGACACTTTTCGTAAAAAGAAGGATATTACTTATGAGCCAATCCTTATTTATCGTAAAGAAGGAGAATTGTCGGATGCATTCTATGAAACAAATGTGCCGATGTTCTGCATCAATTCACAGGGGAGCAAACTGGGATACATCCATAAGATGCGTCGATTTTTAAGAGAGGAGAAAGTCAATATTTTACATACTCAGACCCATCTTAACGCATTTTTGGGCGTTTTTTGTACTTGTTTTTCAGATGTTAGGTTGGTTGCCACATTCCATGGCTTTACCCCTACATTTGTCGATAAAGTGTATACACAATTTGCCTTATGGCATGCCGATGCCTCGGTTTTTGTGAGCAAATATGTGCTTAACTGGTATCTAAAGCATACGTTTTTTACTTCGAAAAAGCGTTGTCATGTGGTTTATAATGGAATAGATTTCTCCAAATTCGACAAAAACTACCCTGTCCCTGATTTTTTGGAAAAGTTAGAGACGACATCGTTAGGAATTGTGAAAATGGCTATGGTTGGAAATTTCTCGAGTGGACGTTCGCAATTTTTCCTGTGCCAAGCATTAAAGACTCTCAATGACCGGGGAACTTGTGATTTCAAGTTTTTCTTTGTTGGTAGGAAATCAAATGCGGAGCCTGAAGTATATGACAAATGCGTGAGTTATTGTAGGGAGAATGGACTATTAGATACATCGGTGTTTTTTGTGGGTGGGAGAAGCGATGTGCCAGCTATCATTCAACATGTTGACGCTTTTGTTTATTCTACCAATCGCGACACTTTTGGTATTGCGGTGATTGAGGCTGTTGCTTCTGGTCTTCCAGCCATTGTAAACGATTGGGGGGTGATGAAAGAAGTGACCGAAAACGGGAAATTTGCTGTGCTATATAAATCGCTTGATATCAATGATTGTGCCAATAAGATGGAGGAAATGATTGTTAATATAGAGAAAAGAAAAGAAACAGCGAGATTTAATGCTGAAGTGGTGAGGCAGCGATTCAGTATAGACAATCATATCCGGAATCTTTGTGACGTGTATAAAAGAGTGATTGGACGATAATCGTTTAATAGATGGCTGTAAACATCATATTTGCTGGAGACCTTGTCCCTTATGATAGGACGAAGACATTGTTTTTTGAAAAGAAAACAGGATTCCTTTTTGGGGACGTTATACCTACTATAAAGAATGCTGATTATAGTGTGGTCAATTATGAAGCACCAGTGGTAATGGGGAAGGGCAATCCAATAAAAAAGTCAGGACCACATCTTTCATCGTCATACCAAACAATGGAAGTGGTAAAAGAAGCTGGCTTCGATATGATTACATTAGCAAACAACCATTTTCGTGATCAAGGGCAGGTTGGCGTTAAAGACACACTGGACTCGGCAAGAAAGTTGGGACTAGATTATGTGGGCGGCGGAGAAAAACTTGCAGAAGCGAAGAAAACGAAGTTTGTGACAATCAAGAACATTAAGTTTGCTTTCCTGAACTTTTGTGAGCAGGAATACTCAATAGCCACTGACAATTATGGCGGATCCAATCCCTACGATATTATCGACATAACCAAGGCGATTCAAGAAGCCAAGGGTTTAGCCGATTTTGTAATCCTCATTATTCATGGAGGTATAGAGCATTATCAGTTGCCGTCTCCTAGAATGAAGAAGGAATATCGTTTCTTTGTGGATGTTGGGGCGGATGTGGTCATTAATCACCATCAGCATTGTTTCTCTGGGTATGAATTTTACAAAGGGAAACCTATCTGTTACGGGCTTGGGAATTTTTGTTTCGACAAGGTTGCATACCGTAACAATGGGATGTGGGACAAGGGTTTTTTGGCTCAACTTGCTTTTGCTGAGGATCAGATTGGTTTGTCCATCATACCATATTCCCAATGCGGGGATGAACCTAATGTGAAAAAACTTGAAAGCGGAGCGTATGATGACAAGATTTCAGAGCTCAACAATTTTATTTCTGATGATGTTAGGCTGATGACTGCGTACCAGAATTTGGTTGCCACGAAGCAAAAGAAGATGCTATCTCAGATGAATGCCTTTGGCAATACGATTTTTGACAAGCTATATAAAAAAGGATATTTGGGAAATCTCCATAAAAAGAAACGCGTGTATGTCATAAAAGATTTGCTTTATTGCGAATCGCATCTTGATGTGTTGAAGAACTCAATGGCTAATTTGGTTAAAGATTAATTGAGGATACGAGAAACCGTATTCCAAAGCATTGTCGATTTTATGAGACGACCTTTGTTTAATGCAGTGCAAAGCTTGTTGCATGATCCGCGACACATTTTGTTTGCGCTATTGCGTCGTATGCCTTGGATTATTCCCGATGATGTCCAGTATCTCAGAGCACTCTACTGGATGAATTTTAATGAGAAGTTGGATTTGCTACATCCTACTAAGTTCAGTGAAAAAATCCAATGGCTTAAATTGTTCGACCATAACCCTCTGTACACCACCTTGGTAGATAAATATCGGGTGAAAGAATATGTGTCACAGAAAATAGGTGCTGAATTTGTTATACCGATTATCGCCATATGGAATTCACCAAGCGACATTGAGTGGGGCAAATTGCCTGAACAGTTCGTGCTCAAAACGAATCACGATGGAGGTGGACATGGTATAGTGATATGCGAGAGCAAAGCAGCATTATCAATTCCTCGGGCTCTCAAAGAGCTCAACAATTCATTTCGGCGTAGTTCTTACCTGATTGGTCGGGAATGGCCGTATAAGGATGTTGATAAGATGGTCTTTGCAGAGCGTTTTATTACCGATTCCAATGGCGAGCTGCGTGATTACAAGTTTTTCTGCTTTAATGGAAAGGTGCGGTGCTTTAAGATTGATTATAACCGGCAGGTATACCATCAAGCTAACTACTATGATCCGGAGTGCCATTTATTGCTATATGGAGAGGTTGATTATCCGCCTAATCCGGATGCCGATATCCACATCCCTGCAAACATATCAGATATGATTGCTTTAGCAGAAGTTCTGTCACAAGGCATTTCGTTTGTTCGCATCGATTTTTATGATGTAGATGGTAAAATCTATTTTGGTGAATTTACTTTTTTCCCTGCGGGTGGTATGAGTAAATGGGTAGGAGATGTGGACGTAGATACTTTATGGGGAACTTGGTTGGAATTACCAAAGAAAAATGAAAGCTAATTTGAATATGAAAGTTTTAATCACCGGCGGGGCCGGATTTATCGGAAGCAACCTTTGCGAGCACTTTGTGCTTCAAGGACACAATGTGACCTGTTTGGATAACCTCTCTACGGGTTTCTTGCATAATATTGAACCATTGAAAGTGTATCAGAACTTTTATTTCATTGAAGGCGACATTCGCGATTTGGATACTTGTCGTGAGGCAGTGAAAGGTTGTGAGGTGGTGCTTCACGAGGCAGCACTTGGTTCTGTTCCACGCAGTATCAACGACCCTATCAACACTAATGCTAACAATATAGACGGATTCCTGAATATGCTGGTAGCTGCCCGTGACGAAGGGGTGAGGCGTTTTGTTTATGCCGCCAGTTCGTCTACTTATGGCGATAGCAAGGAATTGCCTAAGATAGAACATAATATAGGCCGTCCGCTTTCACCTTACGCCATAACGAAGTTTGTGAATGAGCTCTATGCAAACGTGTTTTCTTCTCTATATGGTGTAGAAACTATCGGCTTGCGTTATTTCAATGTTTTTGGCCGTAGGCAAGACCCCAATGGAGCATACGCAGCGGTGATACCGTTGTGGGTGAAAGCGTTGATACAACATGAGTCGCCATTCATTAACGGGGATGGTTCATATTCGAGGGACTTTACCTATATCGACAATGTGATTCAGGCTAACGAACTTGCAGCAACGCTGCCGAAAGAGGACATTGTTTCGAGAGCTGCCACCTATAATATGAATTTGCCTGAAAATGCCCCATTAGACATGGTGTTCAATGTGGCTTATGGCGGTAATACCACTTTGATAGACTTGTTTAACTGTTTGAGGGAAAACCTCTCCAAGTTCGATCCGGAAATAGCCAAGATAGAACCTTCTTTCCGTGCCAACCGTGCTGGTGACATTCCTCACTCTCAAGCTTCTATTCTGAAGGCACAAAAAGTGTTAGGCTATCAACCGAAATATGATGCAAAGGCTGGTTTTGCGGAGGCATGTGAGTGGTATTGGAATAATTTGCGTTGAGATGAAAGTGCTGTTTGTGGGTAGTGGAAATCATGGAGAAATTTCCCCGATAATCAAGAGCCAAGGAGATTCGTTGGCTTCTGCTGGTATCGAAATAGATTATTTTTTGATTAAAGGCAAAGGCCTGAAAGGCTATTTGCGACAGGTGAAACCTTTGAAAAGTTATGTCAAGAAGAACCATTTCGATGTGATTCATGCCCACTATTCTATGTCTGCCTTTGCTGCCAGTCTTGCAGGAGTGCGACCTGTTGTTGTTTCATTGATGGGAAGTGATGTCAAGGCAACGAGGATGTATAAACTGTTGATATGCTTTTTCGCACGTTTTTTCCATTGGAAAGCCATCATTGTAAAATCGCAGGACATGTATGATGATCTGCAAATCAAAAGAGCGATGATAGTACCTAATGGTGTTGATTTGGATTTGTTCAAGCCAATGGATAAAACAATTTGCCGTCAAAGGTTGGGTTGGGACGTAGAAAAAAAATCTGTTTTGTTTCCAGCGAATCCATCCCGTCCTGAAAAAGACTTCGCTTTGGCAAAAGAGAGTGTTGATTTGTTGGAAGGGGAGGTGAAGATTCATGTTTTTGAGCAAGTAGAGCATCAGAGAACTCCTTTGTTTTTTAATGCTGCAGATGTGGTCTTGCTGACCAGTAAGTGGGAAGGGAGTCCTAACGTTATCAAAGAAGCCTTGGCTTGTGGTTGCCCTATCGTTTCAACGGATGTTGGCGATGTTAAGGAGAGAATGGCTGGCGTTGAAGGGTGTTATGTGGCAATTACTCGTGAACCTAAAGAATTGGCGGAATTGATGCAGAAAGCGTTATTGTTCAAGGGAAGAACGAAAGGGCGTGATAGAATTGTTGTTGATGGCTTGGATAATCGGCAAGTGGCAAAACGACTCGTTGAGATTTACGAAAGGGTATTGAGAAGTGAGAATTGTTGAAGGTAAGAGCATAGATCCTGTTTTGTGGTCAGAATTAGTGAAGCATTCACCAGTGGCCACATGGTTTCAAACCAAAGAAGCATTCACTTTTTTTGGAGGCTTTTCCTTTCTTGAGGCATTTGCAATTGCGGTTGAGTCAAATGGGTTAAAAGGTTTGGTTGTTGGCTATGTACAAAAGGATGGCGGCAAGTTGAAACGATTCTTTTCTCGAAGAGCCATCATCCTTGGTGGTCCGTTGTTGGCCATAGACATTTCCGAAGAAGAGCTGCGTGTCTTACTTGATGCTTTGAAATCTCGACTGAAAAGAAAGTCTATCTACATTGAGACCCGTAACTTTAACGATTATAGTCACTGGCGTCATGATATAGAGGCATGTGGATTCGACTATGAGCCACATTACGACATTTGGGTCGATACTTCCAACATGGATGTGGTGAATGAACATTTGGGGAAAAGCCGTAAACGCGATATTCGTGTGTCGTTGCGTGATGGAGCGACATTGGTGACACAGCCTACAATTGAACAAGTGAGGGAATATTATTCAATTTTGAGTGACTTGTATAAAAATAAAGTGAAAACACCATTGTTCCCGTTGACGTTTTTTGAGAAACTGTATCAACTGCCTGCCTCGGCGTTTCTTTTGGTGGAATACAATGGGGAAATTGTAGGAGGAACAGTTTGTGTTGCGCTTCCAGGCAAGGCTTTGTACGAAATGTATGCTTGTGGTAAGGATGGTGTCCACAAGAATATTTTCCCTTCCGAGCTGGCTACTTTCGGAGGGCTTCAATTTGCAGCTGAAAATGGTTTCTCCCGTTTCGATATGATGGGAGCAGGAAGGCCTGATGACGGAGGCTATGGCGTACGCGATTTCAAATTGAAATTCGGCGGCGAGTTGGTTGAATTTGGACGGTACGTATATGTTTGTAATAGCTTGTTATTCCTGATAGGGAAATTGGGCGTGAAAATGATGAAAAGGATTTGAATATGAAACCGCGCATAGAGAGCAATTTCACTGTTTCACAGCAAGTAAAGTTCGCTTTCGGTAAACCATATTTACCATGCAAATCCGAGTTTTTGCTCAACAATAGTAGAAGTGCCATGTTGCTGGCATTACGTGCATTGCAATTACCAGCAGGAACTGGCGTAGGTATGATGGCTTATAATTGCCATACTGTGATGAATGCTATCGAGCAGGCTGATTATACACCTGTGTTCGTTGATGTGGACGACAATTTAAAGATTGACATTTATGATTTGAAAAGAAAAGCAGATGGGATGTCGGCATTGATTGTTACCCATTTGTTTGGAATTGTTAACGATGTGCGTCATATTAAAGAGCTTTTTCCTGATATGATTATTCTCGAAGATTGTGCACATGCTTATGGAATCGAGAATTTGTTTGGTGATTTCGCAACTTTTAGTATTGGTCAAGGCAAACTTCCTTCGATAGGGGATGGTGGATTGTTAGTGGTTCTAAATGATAAATACCATGGTCGAGTGTTGTCTTTTTATGATAACTTGCCTGATTATTCATTGGCACAAAGCATGAAACTGTTTGTTAGATTGTTATTAAGATCATGGATGAACTCTTGCATTATATATGGCTGGTTCACTTTGCCTTTGAAACAAAAACGTCCGATTGCATCGGGAAAAGAAACAATTGTGCTTAAAAAAATGTGTAGAGGAATCAGTGCCATTTATGCTGTGGAAAAGTCGAGAATTCCAGCAATAATCGAACATAGGAAACAAAAGGCCAAAGAGATGCGTGCTTTGTTGTCAACTTCAGATGTGTTGCAGGTGTTGGTTGGAATAAATGTTTTTATGCTTGTTGTCAAAAGCGGGCATACAAAGGATATACAAAAGGTTCTTCACAGAAACGGGATAGACTCTGCTACACACTTTGCAAATGCATTGTTGTGGGCTAAAGAATTCGGCTATCAAAAAGGCTCTTGTCCAAATATAGAAAAAATGATGAATTGTTTATTAATGGTTCCAACCTACTAAGAATATGAAGGTGTTGTTTATGATAAGCCATCCGGCTCATTTCCATATGTTTAGGTACACGATAGACAACCTGAAAAAGGATGGTCACGAGGTTGTGGTAGTCATTCGTCCTAAAGATGTTTTGGAATCTCTGTGTCAGAATGCGGGAATGCCATATTACAAAGTTAAGAATCGCCCACAAAAATGGGGACTGTTTGGATTGGGGGTATTTCTGATAGAGAAAACGTTTGAAGTCAA
>Ga0310696_10010345_pt1 | contig 10743 bp, 8 predicted proteins | sample AusTroGonzalo_MG_4_FD_203885 | JGI IMG/M metagenome (GOLD analysis project Ga0310696, IMG submission 203885) | Bovine rumen microbial communities from tropical cattle in Woodstock, Queensland, Australia - Gonzalo_02 (v2) (version 2) | ecosystem: Host-associated > Mammals > Digestive system >... | reverse complement strand
AACAAGGAGGTGGCGCAGCTGAGAGCAGAGAAGTGTGTCGCCGCCGACAATAAGAAGGCTCCGGCCGTTGCAGCCCCTGCCGTCACCCTCACGCCCAACTACATCACCGAGCAGCATGCCAACGCCGTGCCTGTGGTGGCCGACGCCAAGGGTCAGCTGCTGTGGGAACTGGACTTCAATTCCTCTGTGCCTCCCACTCCGGGACGCGAGTACAACGAAGGCGACAGTTTCTGCATCCTCCAGACTGCTTATGGCCTTCAGAACGTCATCCTCCCCGAGGGTGGGCGCCTGATTGACACCTGCGTCAAGCAAGGCCAGATAGTCCAGAAGGGCGACATCCTCGGATGGCTCGCGTAATCGCTCCCGCCGGTCTCCTGCGTGCCGCTCTGTTACTGGCAGCGGTGCTGTGCGGGTGTCCAAGGCTGAACGGCAGCACACTGGCTGTAAGGGAACAGGATTCCCTGACGGCGAGGCAGTCGACCCGTTTCGACACGTGCCTCTATAGGCCCGGGGACTACGGGAGCGCCAACTGGCGCATCCCGGCCCTGTGCTGCCTGGAGGACGGGACGTTGCTGGCGGTGTGCGACAAAAGAAAATTCAACGAGGGCGACCTGCCCGAGGATATCGACATCGTGGTGCGGCGAAGCCACGACAACGGGCGCACCTGGACGGAGCCTGTCACCCTCGCCGCGGGGACAGGACGCAAGCACGGCTTCGGCGATGCCGCCTTGGTGCAGTGCCAAAACGGCGACGTGGTGTGCGTATTCGTGGGCGGCAACGGCCTCTTCGCCTCGTCTGAGGACGACCCCATCCGCAGTTACGTCTGCCGTAGCAGCGACGGCGGCGTGCACTGGACTGAGCCGGAGGAGATTACGTCACAGCTGTGGGGCGGCCGGTCGACCAACGTCGCCACCCGCAACTATCGGGCATCCTTCTTCGCCTCGGGCAACGGGCTGCGGCTGACCCGCGGCGACAAGGCCGGACGCATCATGTTTGCCGCGGCCATGTGCCGGAAGGAAGACAACACGCTGGACAATTTCGTGGTCTACAGCGACGACGACGGTGCGACGTGGCAGGTCTCGGCCTTGGCCTATCAGGGAGGCGACGAGGCGAAGCTGATGGAGCTGACCGACGGGCGCGTGCTCATCAGCGTGCGGCAGAATGGCGCCAGGGGCTACAACCACTCGTCGGACGGCGGCGAGCACTGGGGTACGCAAGGCCGCTGGGAAGAACTGACCACCAATGCCTGTAACGGTGACCTGTTGCGGTTGGCGGCAACGGACAGAGGCGACAGCCGTAATATCCTGCTTCACAGCCTGCCCAACTCCATGCAGCGCGAAAAAGTGAGCATCTTCGTGAGCTACGACGAAGGGCAGAGCTGGCAAGACCCCGTCCTCCTCTTCGACGGTCCCTCAGTCTATTCCTCCATGACCCTTCTGCAAGACGGCACCGTAGGCATCCTCCTCGAGCAAAACCCCACCGGCCCCTGCGAAATTTGGTACCACCACTGGCCCGCCAGGGAGTCCTGGAAGAGATAAAAAATCGGGGTGATGGGGCGTTGCGATGATATCGCAACATACGAGACATCGGTGAGCGGGGAATTGGAAATTTTGTTCAAGCGAAGGGATGAGGCCATTAGGCACCTAATTCATTTGCCGAGAGGCTAAAACGGGTGGAGCGAGTTATCATCCACTTGATTCGCACTCACATTTTCTTTTCCGTGCAACATGCTGTTGGACAGACGACAGCATGTTGCACGAAATAATATAGGAAAAGAAAATTTGGTGCTTTCGAAAAAAAATACTTAATTTTGCACCCGCTTACGAGAGAAAAGTAGGCTGTAAACAAGAAAAGCATTGCGATAGTCCTTTCTTTGAAAATTCGCCAAAAGATTCACGGAGGAAAAGAGCATTTTTGCTTTCGCTTGTAGCGTATGCAATTTATGTTAGCATACCGACAGGCGTGAGAAATGTAACCTTCAGAATCGTTCCGTGAAAGGTGTTTGGCGATACCTCAAAGAAGACGATATAAGCACACAAGTCTCATGCCTTTCTTCATTCACTTGATTTATCCGTTGGAGGCTTAGGATAGAAACCGGCCGAACCCGTTGTGTTCAACGGGATATTGATAGTATGATAGAAACATTACTGAACATTGCACGCCGTTATGCGGAGGAGAACCTCCATGCGAAGGTGGCTCCGGCACACCTGTTCCGCGCCGTGCTGCACAAGGATTTCGACCTCTCGGACTATATCGAGGATGTGCTGAACAAGGATTACTACTACCTGCTGGAATGGGCTGAGGCCCAGACGCAATACCTCGACAAGGTGGGTACGCCCACATCAGAGATAGACATCTCCGACGAGGTTGTGGCTGTCATCGACGAGGCCCGCAACTATCAGGAGACGATGGGTCTCGATGAACTCACCCCTCTCTGTGTGTTGGCCTCGTTGGTCACACCGGGCGTGGGCTTCACGCTGGAACAGCTGAAGACGCTCCCCCTGACAGTGCAGGAAATCCTCGACCGACAGCCCGTCGCCGCAGCCGGTACAACTGCCCGCCCTGCTACTGCCGCCACTGGTAGCAAACACAAAGCTTTAGGCAAATATTGCATCGACCGCACCGCCGAGGCCTGTGGTGGTCAGATGGAGCCTGTCATCGGCTTCGAGCGCGAGGTATCTTCTATCTTGGAGACCCTCGGGCGCAAGACCAAGGCCAACCTCCTCATCGTGGGTGAGGCCGGTGTCGGCAAGAGTGCCCTCCTGCGGGGATTTGTGTTGCGGTTGGTTGGCGACAACGCACCCGAAAGGTTCCGCGACACGGTGGTCTATGAACTGGACCTCGGTGCCCTCACTGCCGGAGCCTCCTACAAGGGAGAGGTGGAAGACCGCATGAAGGGAGTCATCTCCGAACTGCAATCGCTGCCCGGTGCCATCCTGACGGTCGAGTCCATCGACAAAGTCTTCGACAAGCAGGACATCCTTTATGGTGTCGCCACCATGCTGAAACGCGAGATGAACCGTGCGGGATTCTCCCTGCTCTGCACCAGCTCCGTCAGTGGTTTCACCAAGAATATCGAGACCGACAAAGAGTTCACCCGCCAGCTGGAAAAACTCACCCTGGAACAGCCCAACGAAGACTATTGCTTTCGCATCCTGAAAGGGAGCATAGAACCCTATACACAATATCATGGTCTGACCGTCACCGACGAAGTCCTCGTTGAGGCCATCCGTCTGGCCAAACGTTACATGGCCGAGAAGTCGTTGCCCGACTCGGCCTTCGACCTCATCGACCGTACCATGTCGCAGGTGGCCACCATGAACTCCGTCTCCGAGGCCGACATCGACGCGCTGACGCGTGAGTTGGAGACCCTTCAAGAGATCAATGACGGTGAGCTGATGAACCAACTCACATGGCTCCACTACAAGACCTTCAACAAAATCAGCTGCCTCCTGACCTCGCAGATAGAGGACGAGGTGGATTTTTCCAAGCTTGACACTCCACAGGTCCGCATTGATTACCTCAAGAGTGTCCTTGCCAAGCTGAAAGATCTCTCCGCCAACCACAGCACCGAAGTGTTGCCCTCTGACCTCTTCGCCGTGGTCGCCAAGCAGACGGGCATCCCCTTGGGCAAGGTGCAGAGCAAGGAACGCGACAAGTTGGTTAATGGTGAGCAGATACTCAAGAAGCGCGTCATTGGGCAGGACCACGCCATCAAAGTCGTCCTCGATGCAATCTATGAGTCGCGCTCGGGTCTCAACAAGAAAGGGCAGCCCATGGGCTCCTTCTTCTTCCTCGGCCCCACGGGTACTGGTAAGACCGAGCTTTCCAAGTCGCTGGTGGAGTTCCTCTTTGGCGACGAGCAGGCCCTCATCCGGTTCGATATGTCCGAATTCAAGGAAGAGCACTCTGTCGCCCTGCTCTACGGAGCGCCTCCGGGATATGTGGGTTATGAAGAAGGTGGTTTGCTGGTCAACAAGATACGCCAGAACCCCTATTCTGTGGTGCTTTTCGACGAGATAGAGAAAGCTCACAAGTCGGTCTTCGACCTCTTCCTCCAGATACTCGACGAAGGCAAGCTGCACGACCGCCTCGGACGTGTGGGTGACTTCTCCAACGCCCTCATCCTGTTCACCTCTAACATAGGCAGCCAATACATCGTCGACTCCTTCGGCAAGGGTGTCATCCCCTCCAACAACGACCTTATGGACATCATGCAGGGCCATTTCCGTCCCGAGTTCCTCGGCCGCCTGACGGAGATTGTGCCTTTTGCCCCCATCACCGAGCAGACCGTTGTTAAGATTTTCGACATCCACCTGCGCAACCTCATCAAGCAGATGGACGAGCAGCACATCTCGCTTACCATGGATGACGACACCAAGCGTGCCATTGCCATGAGCGGCTTCAACCCGCAGTATGGTGCGCGACCCATCATCGGCACCATCCGCAAGCAGTTGCGTCGCCCCATCTCCACCCTCATCATCCAAGGCAAGGTGAAGAGTGGCGACACCGTCGTGGCCAAGTGGGTCGACGGGAAAGTAGAATTCAATATCAATCAATAAAACACACAACACTATGAAAAAGTTCAGATTACTTCTTCTTGTCAGTGCCTTTGCGGTGCTGTCAGCGAGTTGCGTCTCGACGCACCAGAGCCTTGTCAGTTCCAAGCCGGAAATCCAGCTCAAGCCGGAGAACTTGGACATAACTGAACCCATGGAAGCCATGGCCACCACCATCCGTGTCTTTGGCATCGACTGGGAGCGTCTTCTTGGAAGTCGCACGGCATCCATCTCGCGGGGCAGCGTCTACAGCACCATCGCAGTCTTTGACGCCACCGACCAGTATGCCCTCTACAACCTGCTGAAGCAGAATCCGGGCTACGACATGATACTCTATCCCCAGTTCACCACCGTCACGCGCAAGCCCTTCCTCGGACTGGGATTGATCTATTCCGTTACCGAAGTGAAGGTCTCTGCCAGGATGGCAAAACTGAAGCTATAGGCAGGAAGCAAGTGTTGACACGAATTAATAACAATAATAATATGTAACAATATGAGAGAAAATTTCATTTCCCAAGACCTCGAAGATGATGCCGGTGCGAAAGTCAATGCCATCGACGCCAACAAGACCCTCATCATCGACCAGTACACCAGCGACGCCACAGAAGAACCCGACTTCTTCCAGGACGCCAAGACCATGAAGGATGTGTTTGAGCACTTCCATCCCTCCGTCGATGTCGACTTCGAGAACGAGGCCGGCGAGCTTGTCACCGAGACCCTTCATTTCAACGAGATGAAAGACTTCGACGTCAACGGCGGCAAGGGCAACCTCGTCACCAACAGCCCGTTCCTGTCGGACATCAAAGTGCATGCCGACAACGCCGCGAAGATCCGCAAGCAGATTGAGCAGAACGCCAAGCTGCGCACCATCCTCAAGGATGCGCAAGGCCGCGACGAGTTGAAGGCCCTCCTGCGTGAGATGCTCGACGAACTGGAAAAAGCAAATTGAAAATTGAAAGGCAGCGGCGAAAACGCCGCTGAAATGCACGGAAAACGTATCAATATTTCAACGTATCAACATTTCAACATATCAACCAATTATGGCAGATACTAAGATGCAAGAGGCTGCACAAGTCTCACAACAATCAGCCGGACAGACCACCCCGAAACAGTCCAACGCTGCGGCACTTGAGAAGTTCGGCGGCTTCCTCGCCGTCAAAGGCTTCATCCCCGCCGCCACCGATATGAACCCCGCCAAGAAGGCCACCCGCGACATCTTCCTCAACGAGAAGAAATTCCAGGCCAAGCGCAAGGCGCTGGCCGACGAGCTGCGCGGATGGCTCGAAATCCTCGACGAGGAGAAGAGCAACGCCGTCGAGTATGCCGACGTGTGCAAGAAACAGGAAGAGAAGTACAAGAAACTCCTCTCCAAGAACGTCACTTCAGCCCTCGACGCTACCAAGCAGATGGAGACCACCTACCGTGCCCTGGACTGCTTCTTCAAGAACGCCAACAGCGAGAAGCTGAACAACCTGCGCCTTATCAACGTCAACCGGAATGAGTTCGAGGACGAGTCGTCGCTGCTGGGCAACCAGGTCAACGACCTGCTGCGCGACAGCTACGACCGCCTGAGCCTGAAGGACAACTACAGCCTGATGGTCCTTCCGGGCTATGTGCTGCGTGACAAACCCACCCTGCTGAAATGGGCCAAGATAGCCCACAAGTACAAAGTCATGCTCATCACCGACCACGACAAGGAAATCTCCTTCGACGACCTGCGCGAGAATACTGCGGGCTACAAAGACTCCGACATCGACCTCTCCAACGTCATCATGACGGGCAACTGGATTGTCGGCCGTCCCAAGGAGGAACTCTCCGACTTCGAGCGCGAGAGCGACGACAAGGCTTTCTTCATTCCTCCGGCAGCGGCTCTGGCGGGCAAGCTCTATGACGAGACTGCCAACATGGCGCAGGGTGCCGGTGGTAAGAAATACGGTACCCTCAACGAGGTGAAGGGCGTGGAGGTCGACCTTCTCAAGTCGGAGATTGCCGCCCTGATGGACAACCAGATAGTCCCCATGGTCTACTCCGAAGGCCGTGTGATGGCTTTCAACAACAGCACCCTTTTCAATGGCGACAACCCCGCCCTCACCGAGTACCCCATCGTGCGCGTCTTCGACTGGATCAAGAAGGTGCTGATGAACTTCGTCCATGAGGTGGCACTGGAGAACTGGGATCCATTCAACTCTCCGCAGCAGCTGAAAGGCAAGATTCAGGACTTCCTCAACCAATACCAGGGCTATGGCAACCTCTTCCAGAAATACACCATTAAGTTGCCGGTGCAGGATCCTGCGACCAAGCGCATCAGCGTTGACATCGACCTGACGCCGTACTATGCCGCCAAGAACTTCACCATCAAGCTCTCGGCCGACAAGCACGACAAGAGTTGCGAAGAATCTTAATTAACCAATAATATTCACCCTTAAAACATCACAACTATGGCAAAAACACCTGTACAATTAAATGTTGACGGCTTCAAAGAGCGCGAAGTCATGATGGTGACCTACACCTTCAACCAGGCTACCGACAAAGAAGGCCAGATGACCGGTATCCCCCGTGGCGGCAAAATCACCATCCGTGTGAAAGCCCTCAACGACGGCAACCCCGAGCTGATGAACTGGATGGTCCAGCAGGCCATGCCCAAGAACGGCTCCATTGACTTCCTGAAGACCACCGACAACAGCAAGATGAAGTCCATCGAGTTCGCCGATGCCTATTGCGTCGACTATCGCGAGTACTGGGAAGACAAAGTCGGCGACGGCTCCAACGCCCACTACGAGGAGATTGTCATCTCCTGCCGCGAGATCAAGAACGGCACTGTCACCTACACCAACGAATGGGCATAATCTGAACCTGGCATCCAGCAGGCGGCTGCCTGCTGGATGCTTAACTTTACAATCATGGCACTCTACGCAAAACTCACCATCGAAGGCCGCCAGTACAACGTGATGGAGTGTGAATACGAGTTCACGCAGGCCGTCGACATCACCGGACGGCCCTCCGACCGTCCGCGCGGCGGCATGTTGCACGTCACCATCCAGTCGCCCGACGACAAGGACCTGATGCTCCACGAGTGGATGCGCGACAAAGACACCACCCGTGACGGCACTCTGGTCATGTATGTCAACCGCGACAGCGTCAACGCCCCCAAGACCATCAAGTTCCAGGATGCCTACTGTGTGCGGCTGTATGAGTATTTCAACGACAACAACAACCTGCCCATGTACACCAAGTTGGGCATCATGGCAGGGACGCTGACATTCGGCGGCGACGACGAATGCGAATTTAAGATGATAGACTGATGGCAGTACTGACCGACATATCCCCCGTTATCACCATCGAGGGCCTCGACCTCGACGACTATACCGTCATGGAGGTGCAACTCAGCAAGGAACTGCTGAAGCCCGCCTCTCTCCGGTTCTCCATGCGCAAGAAACAGCTGCTGCGCAGCCAGGACGACATCTCTTTCTCTCTGGCCAACCAGCTGCTGGGGGCACATGTGGAGCTGGAGATTGCCGCTACGCGGCGTGATGAAGGCATGAACCTCTGCGACGAGACGCTCACCTTCTCGGGCATCATCTTCGGTGCCCAGACCCGCCGCGAGCGCATCGGGCAGGCCAACTATATCCATATTACGGCCTACAGCCCCGACTACCTGCTTGTCGACAATCCCCACTGCACCTCTTTCGAGGACATGTCCTTGGAGGAGATTATCGACGAGGCCGTCAAGCCTTACGGCAGGAGTATCGAGACCCGCATTGAGCCGCAGCAGACGGAAAGGATACCTTACGTCGTTCAGTACAATGAGACCACCTATCAGTTCATCTCGCGCCTGGCGCAACGCTATGGCGAGTACCTCTTCTTCGAGGATGGGCAGATGTATTTCGGCGCTAACCCTTCGGGCGAGATCATCAAGCTGCATCCCGACACCGACATCCTGGGCTTCCGTTATGAGCTGAACATGGAGCATACCGAATTCTCCCATACCCAGCACGACTACATCAAATATGAGAACACGGTCGAGAACGGCTACGACAATGCCTCCGACAACCTCCATAGCCTCACCGACGTGGCTTTCGACAAGTCGCACGAGCTATATCAGAAGCAGACTTTGCAGAACCTACATTCCTCCACGCAGGAGTATTCCTCTTTTTCGCAGGTGGAGAACTCCACTACTGTGGAGGGTCTGGGTGCCAAAGCCCGCATGATGATGTGTCACCTGCTCACCAACCGTGCCGATATCCGCATGGGCGACCGGCTGACGATACAGGAATATGAGGATCTTTCGGATCTCACCCTCCACGACCATGAGGAGCTCCTCGTCGTGGCCGTCAGCTACCATGCAACCCTCGACGGCCATTTCGAGAACGAGGTCACGGCCATTCCTGCCGATGCACCGTATGCCCCTTACGGTAGGGTCGACCTCTACCCGATGTGCGAGAGCCAGCGTGCCGTCGTCGTCGACAACAACGACCCCGAGCAGCTGGGCCGCATCCGTGTCCAGTTCTTGTGGCAGGGTGCCGGTGTCCGTCCCGATCACAAAGACCTCAGTACCCCCTGGCTGCGCATCACCCAGCCCCATGGTGGAGACGACAAAGGCTTCTATTTCATCCCCGAGATAGGCGAGGAGGTCATGGTCGCCTTCGAGAACGGCAATGCCGAGAAGCCCTACGTGGTGGGTACATTGTACCACGGTCAGCAGCATCCGGGCAAGCCCTGGCCTGACGGCAACAACAACGTCAAAGCCATCCGTACCCGCAACGGACACACCATCGAAATCCATGACGAAGGCCAAGGGGGATATATCCGGATTTATGATTACCAGAAAGAGAACTACATCCTCACCTATTCTACCGACGAGAAACTCATCAAGTTAGAGTCGACGGGCAACATTGAGTTGTATGCCAAAAACGATATTATTATGCATGCCGGGAACGACATATCAATGACTGCAGATCACAATATGGACATTCTCGTTAGGCAGAATAGAGAAGCCACAATTCATGGGAATGACAAAGAATCAGTTACAAAAGAACAAAAAATCGTTATTGGTGAGAAACAGGAACTTGAAGTAGGCACAAGCCAATTTATTACCATCACACAAAACCAAGAGACACAGATAGGTGGAAACAAATACACAGATGTTAAAGAGGACTTCCGAATAACGGGGAACAATTATAGTTCAATTATTAATGAAAACATCTATGTGTCCTCTAAAAAGCATGAGCAGTTATCCACCGAAAAGATAAATATTGATGGAGGGAAGGAAACGAATATCAAAGCGAATCAGGTTAAAATCAATTAAACTATCATGCCAACATTCGTAGCAAGTACTGCAACTATGGAATGTACGATGGGAGATAGCCAGTCTTCTCTGAATGTACTGCCATCGCGCACAATTTTTCTTTGTGGGAAGCCTAAAGCCAATATATCCGACCATACACCAATAGTGAATATCTCTCCTTTCGGGAAATGTCGTTCCTTGGCTAACCCTGTAGTTGCAGCTGCGACTGCGGCAAATATGGGGAAACTCACACCGATGCCATGTATCCCCAATACTCCCTCACCTTGGAAGAATGGCCATAATACGGTTATGGAAAAGGGTGATGCTTCATTATTAGACAATTGCAAATTGCAATGCGTTTGGAACGGTCTAATCAGTATCAAAAAAAACGGACAACAGTAAATGGGCGGTATTTCTCAGACAGGTGCTTCAGGTGTTAATCCTCAAAAGCCTCACCGTAAGGTTGACGGCAAGATTTACTATGAATTGAATGCCGACATTCGACTAGGTTTAGTCCTTTTAGCCGAACATGTATATTGTATTGATGGGCAGAAATCGGGATTCCCTGAGATTCCAGGGTTTAGGCTATTAACACAATCAGAATGTATCAATCTTTTAGGAATAGACAAGTCAGATCTTAACACCCCTACCTATAAATGGAAATATCCGGAACAGGCCAAATCTCAACCGAATGATCTTATACAAGATGTCGAGTTCAGCATGCCATCGGACTTATATAAAGAATTCGACAATATATACAACATACAATCTAAGAACGTTAATTCTAACCGTCCCACAAACCATAAGGGTGAGAAAATAATCTTCTGTGGAAATAAAAAGGTAGAAGACTCTGATCAACGAGGAAATACTATTCCTATTGGCGGTGGTATTCTCAGCAAC
>Ga0310696_10010341_pt1 | contig 10745 bp, 6 predicted proteins | sample AusTroGonzalo_MG_4_FD_203885 | JGI IMG/M metagenome (GOLD analysis project Ga0310696, IMG submission 203885) | Bovine rumen microbial communities from tropical cattle in Woodstock, Queensland, Australia - Gonzalo_02 (v2) (version 2) | ecosystem: Host-associated > Mammals > Digestive system >... | reverse complement strand
TGTCTGAAGCCACCAAGGCAAAGGCTGTTGAGAAGATTGACAACATGGTTGCCGTTGTTGTCTATCCCGACGAATGGATTGACTTCTCCATGCTTCTTGAGCTTGTCCAGGACCATGACCAGAACCTCCTTGATGCCGTTCTGTGCCGCGATGACTTCTACCGCGACTACTATTCATCCTTCCTGGGTCAGGACGTTGAACGCGGTGACTGGATTCTCTCCGACACCGGAACCACCGAGGCCAACGCCTACTACTTCCCCGGAGAGAACTCCATCAACATCCTTGCCGGAATCTTCTACGAAGGTCTGTTCTCCGACGAGGACTATGAGAGTCTTCTGGGAACTATCGGCGTAACCATCGGTCATGAGATTACCCACGGCTTTGACACTGGCGGAAGCCAGTACGATTCATTCGGAAACAGATCCAACTGGTGGACTGACGAAGACAGGGCCAAGTTCGAAGCAAAGGCCCAGGTAATCATTGACCAGTTGAACAAGATTACCCTCTTGAGCGACGGCTACCACCAGGATGGAAAGAAAATCATTGATGAGATGGTTGCTGACCTTGGCGGCATTGCCCTCACCTTGGATCTTGCCAGAGAAATTGAAGGCTTTGACTATGACAAGTTCTTCAAGGCCTATGCCTATACCTGGTACAGCATCAAACCTGATGAGGACACAGCAAGGGAACAGTACGAGACAGACAGCCATCCTGCAGACTATGTAAGGGCAAATTACGTGGTCCAGCAGTTTGATGAGTTCTACCGAACTTACCAACAGGTAAAACCGAAATCAGGTATGTATGTAGAACCTAACAACCGAGTATCAGTATGGTAAATTAAATATCTACTTCCTCTATGACCATTATTAGAGGAAGTATGAAAAAATTTTTAGTAGTACTTACAATTCTGGTGCTGGTTGCTGGCTTTGCTTTCGCAGAATCACAGATCAGCGGAAAGGTAACTGCCGCTTATACTTTTGATTTTGATGCCGAGACTGTCGACTACGCCGTTAGCGGAACCAATGCCAAACTTGAGTGGACATGGAATTCCCACACAGTAGGTCCTTATGAAGGCAACAAGCCTTATGCAACTGTTACTGTCGCTCTTACAATGAAGACAACCATTGCCAAGAATGCTGTAGCTGGTAAAGAAGGATGGACAGCATGGAGTTTTGATAACAGCTATAAAGCAACATCACCTGAAGAGCTTGCTTTTAGCAAAATTACAATTCAGCTCAAGGAAGCCAAGATTGTTGGAGAGGATTGGAGTATTGATCTTCTGAAGGCAACAATTTATGGCGAGTACGCAAAGTCCGCTTGGGATATGGCGTACAATGACGACGATGATGAGTTCAACGCTGCCTACACATTCGACAACACATTCGGTGGAAAGGCCAATGGTGTAACAGTAACATACAAGGACTACACCGTTGGAGTTGCTGCTGAATCCGTTGGTGCTGGACTTTACAACCTGGCAGTAAGTACTCAGTCTCCTGTGTTTGAGTTTGACGGTGGTTCAGCTCAGGTCGCAGCAACTATCGGTGCTTACAAGCTCCTTGGTTCAGATAGCGGAAAGTTCGCATTTGCATTCTCAGCAAAAGCTGACTATAAGATTGAGAAGGTTGCTCTTGATGCCGCATTTGATGGCGCTTATGACGCAGAAAGATTTGAGTTTGATGCAGACTTTAACGCAACATATGAGCCCGCCACACTCAACTTCTACTATGCTTCACTGCTCTGGGGCGACTATATGCCTGGTTATGAGAAGTATATGTCAGTCAAGGTTTCTGTCGATGTAGCAAAGATTGCTGAGAACGTTCCTGTCAAGGCATATGTTGCTCTTTCAGACATCCTCAACAAGAATGACTACAGAATGCTCTTTGTCGGAGCAGAGTATGACGGAGAGAAGATCTCAGCTGAGGCATCTTTCGGTTATCACTTTGAGAACAAGGCATTCTATGTTGGCGGAACTGCAAAGGCCAAGGAACTTGTTTCCGGTTTCGGTCTTGAAGGTGGCGCAAACTATGTGAAGCTTGCTGACGAACTTAAGATTGCTGCTGCTGAAGTTGGCGTAAACTACACAGCAGAGAAGTTTGATGCTTCTGCAGTCGTTGCTCTTGCCAAGGTTTCCGGATCTGATCTTAGCTTCGGTTTCAAGGCTACTGTTGAATCAGACAAGATTGTTGAGAACGCAAAACTGTTTGCAACACTTACTGTTGATGGTAAGGGCGCTGTTGCAGTCTATGAGTTCCTCGATGACCTCAGAACATCACTTCACCTTGCAGACTTTGAGGACATTACAGCACCTGGATACAAACTCAAGGTCGGTTGTGAGATTGCTTTCTGATTAATTAGAAATAGATTAAGCACCACTACAGGCGGCTCTCCGGAGCCGCCTGTTCTTTTTATCAGGGAAGTGAAACCTTGCCTAAGAAAAGGTCAATTGCGTTAATGTGGTTTACACCTTCCTGCTGGCTTCTGTATTTATCCAGGGAAATAATAAAACGCGGGTATCCGTCTTTGATTGATCTGAACGGTCTATACTCCCTTTCTTTAAGTTCATCAGACATCAGACTGTATGTAACCTGGATGTAACAATACCCCTGACTTGGAGTACGAACTATGAAATCACACTCCATATTACCTATTCTTCCGACACTTACTTCGTATCCATTTGAAACAAGATATAAATAGACCATGTTTTCCAGGGATGAACCTATGTTCAGACTGTTGTCAGTGTTGTTTGAGAAATAAATTGAGAGGTCTGCAAGATAATACTTTTGATCCCTGTTCAATGACTTTTTACTTTTCAGATCGAATCTGTTGCATTCGTAGATTATCTTTGCCTTTTTCAATTCAGCTATATAGGAATGAACAGTTATAGCCTTCGTTTTGACTCCAACTTTATCAAGAGCCTTCAAAAGTGATTGAATGGAGAATGGAGAAGAATAGTTGTTTACAATAAACGACTGAACCCTTTCAAAGAGCATAGGATTCTTAATCCGCTTCCTTTTCTTTATATCTTTGTTGAAGATTTCCTCCACAACGGACTTTGTATAAAGCTGCCTAGCTGAAAGATCATCAAATTCCAGTGATTTCGGGAATCCGCCCTCAAGCATATATTTCATGAATTCCTTATCGTAATCTTCAACCTCTTTTTTCAGAAATTGCTTCATCTCAAGGTATTCCTTGAAGTCCAAAGGAAGGGTCTCAAACTTTACATAACGTCCTGTCAGCTTTGTTGTAATCTCATCACTAAGCAGGTATGAATTGGATCCGGTAAGGAAAACAGAGAATCCTTCTTCCTGATAAGCAAGAACTACGCTCTCAAAGCCTTTTACGTTCTGAACCTCATCTATGAACAGGTAGTACTTTTCAAAATCAGTTCCAGATAACATTGAATCTATTCTGCTTTCAAGCTGTTCAGGAAGCTTGATATCTTTATATCCTTTTCTGTCCAAAGGGATGTAAATTATCTGTGATTTATCAACGCCATTGGCTATCAATTCAGCAATGATGGATTTCAAAATACATGACTTTCCACACCGTCTGATTCCTGTAATGACTTTGACTACATCACTGTCAAAAAACGGCCTGATTTTCTTTAAATACTTCTCTCTTGGATAAATTTTCTCTCTCATACCGCAATTATAGACCATAAACCCGGTTTATGGGTACTATTTTTTAACTTTTTTGGAATTTAATACCCATAAACCTCAAATAACATGAAAAAATTAACAACCTAAAAAGTAATTTTATTAGAGGAAGTATGAAAAAAATTTTAGTAGTACTTACAATTCTGGTGCTGGTTGCTGGCTTTGCATTTGCAGATGTAACAGGAAGAGTAACTGCACAGTACAAATTTAATTTCCTTAATAAGACTGCAGGTTATTCCACTCCTAACAATCTTGCTGTTGAATTGACACTTGATTCTCAGGCCGGTGGATTTACAGGAGAGAAATACCCCTACGTCAAGGTTGAGGCAGATGCAATCATTACAACTGACAACGCATATGACAGCGCAACAGGCGAACAGGTTGATGAAGACTATTCAGATAATCTTAACTGGGGTTGGGGTATGCCGACTTTTTGGTCACGCGTCAGAATCAAGACATTTGCTATTGTAGGAGAGAACTGGGAAGTAAATCTTCTCAAGGTTGCTATCGGAGCAGATTATGCAACAGACGCAATTGACAGCAAGATATTTGCATATGGCTATGATGACCAGAATACAGGCGCCTACACATATAGAGCTCCTTCATTCAGTTTTTCCGCTCCTGTAAATAACGTCTACGGAGTAACTGTAACATATGATGGATACAAGGTTGCTTTCGGCTACAACAATGCAAATTTTGATGCTGAAAATCAGTCAACTATCCTGATTGGTGCTGAAACAAAGGCTATTGAACTTGGTGAAGGTCTGACAGCTCAGGCTGCTGCAAGTTTCAAGGCTCTTCCCACTATTCCTAACAGAACAAAAGCTGCTGCTGCCAGCGCAAAAGTTGCTTACGAAGCAGATGAAGTCAAGGCAAGCGTTGCTGTTGATGCAGGAAAGATTTCCGGAGATGAGAAGATTTCTTTTGATGTTGCTGTAAATGTCAAGTATGCTCCTGTTACATTTGATTTCTACTATGCAACAAAGGCTGATGCTTATGGATACAGGCACCTTGCAACATCAAAGTCAGATTACGGCGCACCTGTAGAGAAACTCCTTTCAATGAAGGCAGTTGTTGCTCTTGGCGACGTTGTCGAAAATGTTCCTGTAACACTTACAGCTACAGCATCCAACATTCTTAATGACAGCACAGCAAATCTTGATGGAAAGAACTACTCAGTAAGCGTAAATACAACAGCTATTGAGAATCTTGACCTCACAGTCTATTTCAAGGATATGCTGAAGAAGGCTGACAAAGGTAAGAACCAGCAGAAGCTTGGTGCAAAGGCTGTTTACACAGGAATTGAGAATGTCAAGCTCACAGGCGCAGTTTCCTACGCTTTCGGTGGAAAGGTTCTCGATGCATCAGTAGCAGCTGAATATACAGCAGAGCTCTACAAGGTTGCCGGTACAGTTGCAATTGAGAAAATTGCAGATGCAGATGTCCTGTTTGGCGGAGTTGCATCAATCTCTTCAGATGCACTTGTTGAAGGTGCTACTCTCAAGGCAGAATTTGCATGGGATGCTAACGCACTTATCAAAGATGACGAAACAAAGGCATTCACAGTTTCTTGCGCAGTAAAGTTCTAATTTGAACTTATATTGCACCACTATTCAGGCGGTTCGGTTCGGAGCCGCCTGTTTTTTTATCACAGTGTAACTTACGATCATTATTTTTTGTTTAAGAATAAAAAAGGGAGGACACTATTTGATAAATTTGTTCAATAGTCCATGGCACAATGAAAAAGCCAATCAAAATGAAGATGTAATTAGTTTTTTTCAGACTGGCCCATATATTTCGATAGTCGGTGAATTCTTTCCAAATCATATTCTCTATTTTGGTCTGATAAAGAATACTGAAGAAATAAAGGAAGGAACAATACTCGATATTACGTGGACTGATGACAAATCCAGTTTAGGATCAGAAGTGGGAAAAGTTCACTTTTCAAAAATTAGAGTAGTTTCAAACGATCGACTTGAGATTGTAAGCGATAAGTACTTGGATGGAAGCAACGCAAAGGGGTCGTTCTGTAAACCAGCCTGGATTAGACCATAGAAAACAACTTTGTAAGTCTAGATTTTTAGAGTATATTGCGGTTCTTCGGAGCCGCCTGTTTTTTTATACTTACGCAATTTAAAATTATTTTTTAGGCTTTGGAACGAATATTGAAAGTCCCAATTTTATCTGTAAACCGGAATTTTAAGCTTATACATGAGCAAATATATTCAGCACGTCCTAAACTCATTCACTTTTCTACAATCAAATACAATATTGGAGAAATAAGAGTAAACGTGTCAAATATACTAATCTGACTTGTCCCATAAGAAGCATTAAAAACAATTCACAGGTGGCCTGTTTTTTATTTGTACAGCTCTTCCAAGTTGATAAGAATACAATTGGCAATAGAATCAACTTCAAAGCCTGTTCTTGATATAAACCCGTATATGTTACATTTCAGGCCCGTTTTGTTTACTTGCTCTATTTCTTCTTCAATTGTTCGCCTTGAAAGAGGTTTTGACATGAATTTTGCTTCGTAGAAGACAAATCCGTCATCTCCTTCAGTGACGATATCAAACTCTCCGTTGGAATGTGTTGAAGGACTGTTATACCAATATTTTCCAATCTTGTGGAAAGGAATTGGGGCTTTTCCCTGTTTGTTCTGTTTTACAAGATACTGTTTACATATTTCTTCAAAGAAATGAGGTACATACCATTCTTCAAAATCCTTTGCAATGTATCTGTCATAGAAAGCATCCGGATTCATAACACTCAACTGTGATGAGTATCTGAAGCAATAACGATAGTAGAACATGGATAGAGAATCAGAGATATAGTATCCTGCTTTCTTCTTGTTCTGTTCGTCATTTATAGGAGTTGTTTTCTTTACTATACTCATTGAAATCAGCTTATCCAGAACATCTACCATCGTAGGACTGCTGCTTACATGTGACTTATCCAGAATATCAGAGAAACGCGAATATCCCTTTGCAAGTGTTTCAAAGACTTCATTTGCGTTGTTGATCTTAGAGATTTCGGACTTCAGATACATTGATACTTCGTTTTCGAGTCTTGCACCGTTGGATGCTATCAGATTGATGATATTCTCACGTACAGAAGCTTTTGGGTCTATCAACCTGTTGTAATATGGAATTCCACCAAAAACGCTGTAGAGACGGATTTTATCCTCATTGCTGAAGCCTTTGTAGAATAACGATGATTCATAGTAATCCATCGGTTTCAAATCGACTGTCTTGTCAATACGGCCATATAGCGGACTATCTGATGCAACAAGGTTCTTCATGATTTCGACATAAGAACCACAGATAATCAGCTTTATTGTTCCTCGATCCCTATATCTATCTATCAGCGACTGAAGAATGCTATCCATGCCTGGAACTATCTTTTTCAGGTATGGATATTCATCAATAACAAGTAACAAAGACTCTGAGACAGATTTCTCAAACAAATACTCAAGAGTTTTCTCGAATGATGTAAAGTTCAATGGAGGAAGGTTATACGCATAAGAAATAACTGAAGAGATGCTTTCTATATTGTTTTCTTCTGTTGTTTCCTTGCATTCATAGTAGATTGATTTGACTTGCGTACTATCAATCAGTTGTTTTATCAGAGCGGTCTTTCCGACTCTTCTCCTTCCGTAAATTAGTACAGTCTGCATATCTCCTTTTTCAATCAATGCAGATAACACCTTTAATTGTTCATCACGTCCATAAAAATTCATTCGGTTTCCTCCGAGTCGGTAATGACCGAGTAAAATATAACATGCGAAAAACCTAAGGTCAAGGCACTAAGTATTAGAGGAAGTATGAAAAAATTATTAGTAGTACTTACAATTCTGGTGCTGGTTGCTGGCTTTGCATTTGCAGACATTAGTGGAAAAGTATCAGCATCTTACACCTTTGGTTTTTCACAGATGAAGGACGACGAAGGTGAAGTATCAGTATTTTCCGCTGGATATTCAAAGCCCGGTACAACTAGTCTTGACGCAACATTCAGTCTTGATTCACAGAGTGCAGGTTTCACAGGTGAGAACATGCCTTATGTTGATCTTGCTGTAACAGCTAGCATCAGCGGTTATTACAATTTCTCAGACGAGCATGGTTATGTCTGGTCTGGAGTCAAGTATGTCTACCTGGATGATGATTTTGAGCCGCAGGAAGCAAATAAGCTTTACTTCTCACTGTCTGTCAAGACATTTAAGATTGTTGGAGAAGATTGGGAAATTAACCTTAAGAACTCAGAGGGTGCACGCACAGACTTTGCTGTATCTGCAATTGACTCAAAAACATTCCACAAATACACCATTGATCAGAATACTGCATACTACTCATTCAGCAATAACGTATACAACGCAACTGGTGTAAGTGTTACATACAAGGGCTATGTTGCTGGTATCGGTTACAACAATCCTGATATTAAGAATGAAAAAGCAGACATCACACTCGAAGTTAAGACTCCCGAATTCGTATTTGGTGATATGACAGTGCAGGCTGGTGCAGGTTTCTCACAGGAGAGACTTCTTGGAGGTGTTGAGAAAAAGGGTGGCGTTTCAGCTAAGGTTGCTTATGCAACAGATTCTGTCAAGGCAAGTGTTGGCGTTGATGCTTTAAAAGCTTCTGGCAAAGACATTGCTTTCGACCTTGCTGCTAACGTTACTGTTGCTCCTGTTACAGCTGATGTTTACTATGCAAACGCATCTACATTCGCATACAGCTCAAAGAAGATTCCTTACACATCAACTCCTACTGCTAAGGCTGAGTTGAAAGAACTTCTTTCTGCTAAGGTTGTCGTTGCTCTTGGTGATGTTGTAGAGAACGTTCCTGTTAAGCTCACATTCACAGGCAAAGACCTTCTCAAGAAGAACGTAAATTATACATCTTGGAGCGCAGCTGTAAATACAACTGCTATTGAGAATTTTGACATTACTCTTACTGTTGGTGGACTTCAGGCAAAAGAAAAGCTTAACATTGAAGCTAAGGTAAAATATACAGGAATTGAGAATCTTACTCTCACAGGTACTGCAATGTACAGATTTAATGATAAGCTTGCTGGTCTGACACTTGTTGCTGAATATGAAGCAGAAAAGTACACAGCAGAATGTGATCTTCTCTATGCAACTGATTTCACAAATTCTTTCTTTGGAATCTATGCTTTAGTTGAAACAGATAAGCTTATTGAAGGTGCTACACTTGCAGCAGAGCTTTCAGGCGTTGATCTTGGTGTCACACTTGATTCTAGTCTTGGATTTGTCGTCGACGGTGCTGCACTCACACTTTCATGCACAGTTGAGTTCTAATCAAGAACTAAAACAAGATTTATTTAATTGCGGCTCTTCGGAGCCGCTTTTTTATGCAATAAGGTTCTCAAATAAAGGTACAAAAAAACAGGCGGCTCCGAAGAACCGCCTGAGAATTGTTTTAATCAACTCTGGATTAGAACTCAACTGTACAACCAAGTGTAAGTGCTGCAGATCCAAATGTGAATCCCTCGAAAGCAGTACCAAAGTCAATACCTTCAAGGTTAGCACTGAGTGTTGCGCCTTCAACAAGCTTGTCTGTCTCAACAGAAGCAGAACATGCGAAGAAAGTGTTTGTAAAGTCTGATGCAACAGCAAGTTTAGCTTCTGCTGTGAACATCTCTGCTGTATACTTTCCATCAAGACCGAAGAACAGAACCTTAGCATCGAAGAGGTAACCAGCATCTGCTTCAATCTCTACGTTCTCAATGCCTGTATACTTGACATCTGCTTCAACATAAACGCTCTTGTATGCGTCAATGTCATAGACACCAGCTGTGATATCGAAGTCCTTAACTGCTGTAGTATTAACTTCAACATCAAACTGTCTTGCAGCATTGACAAGATCTCTAGTTGTAACTGTAAGTGTTACAGGAACAGATTCAATTACGTCACCAAGGGCAACTTTAACTCTAGCTGACAGATAATTCTCAATTCCGAGTTTATGGGTGTTAGTATCATCTTTTGCATCAACAGCAACTGCACCGTTGTTGTTGAAGTAGACATCTACTACAACAGGAGCAACCTGGAGGTTGGCAGCAAGGTCGAAGTAAATCTTCTCATCGCCAGAAAGTCTAGCAGCATCAACTGCTACGCTTGCCTTGACTGCTTCTGTATCATAAGCAACCTTAGCTGAAGCACCGGCAACCTTAGCGCCACCAAGCTTCTCTTCTGAAGCTGCAGTTGTCTTTTTGTAGACACCAACTGCTGAAGGGTATTTATAACCATTAGTATCTGTACCAACAGTAGCTCCTGGTGTAAGACCTTCCCATGTTACGCCCTTAGCACCCTTTGTTGCGGCCTTGAGAACATTAACAATTTCTACTTTCTCAGGTGTTAAGCCAGCAGGTACATAACCTTCCTGAGAGAAACCAGCACCAGCCTGAACCTTGACATCACCGAATGCATACTCAGGAGTCTTAACTTCAACAGAAATAGCTGCATTAGTATCTTTCAGGTCATATGAATTGAATCCAATACCAACGACATAATCTTTGTATGTGACTGATACGCCATCTGTGTAAGTAAACGGTTTTGCAAATGAATAGTATGCATCATTCTGTTCGGGTGTATACCAGTGGAATGTCCAGTAATCAATTGCAGAAACAGCAAGATCAAGAGCTGCAAGGCTTGATTTCAGAAGATTAATGCTCCATCCATCACCAACAATGTTAAACTTGCTGATTGTGTAAGTAAAACTCAATGACTTTGTAGTCTTTGTGTTATAGTGCTCTGAAGAATAACCGTAGTAACCGGAAATCTTTGCTGTTACAGCAAGATCGACATAAGGCATGTTCTCGCCTGTGAAACCTGCACTCTGTGAATCAAGTGTAAATGTTGCATCAAGCTTTCCAGTACCGGGTTTTGCATAGCCAGCAGTAAGGTTGTGAACCTCTAAACCTGCGTCATTAACCTTTGAAAAGCCAAATGTATATTCTGCTGCTACGCTACCGCTAATGTCTGCAAATGCAAAGCCAGCAACCAGCACCAGAATTGTAAGTACTACTAAAACTTTTTTCATACTTCCTCCAATAATTTCGGGGCTGGCCAAAGAC
>Ga0310696_10010340_pt1 | contig 10745 bp, 4 predicted proteins | sample AusTroGonzalo_MG_4_FD_203885 | JGI IMG/M metagenome (GOLD analysis project Ga0310696, IMG submission 203885) | Bovine rumen microbial communities from tropical cattle in Woodstock, Queensland, Australia - Gonzalo_02 (v2) (version 2) | ecosystem: Host-associated > Mammals > Digestive system >... | reverse complement strand
CCTGGAGTGTCGTTGTATTCTGTGTCGAGGATATGTGCTACTCGCTCGATGGTCTTTTCGCGTTTCCCAATAAAGTCGTAGAGATATGCTATCTGGTGACAGGGCTCATTGCCATGCCAATAGCGACCTTCTGAGAATAGCGAGTCGAGCTTGGCCTCGAACTTTTCCTTGCCTCCAAGAACCTCAACTAAGCCTTCTACATTCTGTGGCACATACCATGTGTAGTGACATGTGGCGCCCTCTGTGATGTACGACTTGCGATTGATAAAGTCTGTGTTACCTTCAAACTTTCCGTTCTTATGACGACCATCGCAATAGCCTGTCTTTGGATTGATAACGTTGCGCCAATTCTCTGAGCGACGCATAAGTTCTTTGTAGTCTTTTTCCTTTCCTAAGGCTTTGGCCAGTTGGGCCACAGCAAAGTCGTCGAAGGCATATTCCAAGGTGCGAGATGTCTGCTCATCCTGGTGGAAGGCCTCTTTCACGCCATCCTCCAAGGGGATATAGCCATACTTCAGATACGAAGTGAGTGCTCTGCGACCCATACCGTTCTTATAATCCTCGAAATTGGTTGGAGTCTCGAAAGCATTCTTGCGCATAGCCTCGTAGGCCTTTTCGTAGTCGAAATCCCTTATACCTTTAATATATGCATCAGCCAGAACAGCGCTACAATGATCGCCAATCATAGCTGCTGTGTACGAGTTCCAACAGGGGAAGATAGGCAGCCAGCCACCTTGCTCGTACATGGTTACCAGCGATTGCATCATATCGGCTGACTCTTTAGGGGCAATCAGCGTATAGAGTGGGTGCAGAGCGCGATAGGTGTCCCACATCGAGAAGTCGCCGTAGTACTTTCTTCCTTTTCCTGCGGCAATATTGCCGCAGGAAAAGGAAGGATAGCTGCCATCCACATCGCTCATCTCTCTGGGGAGGAATGAGCAGCGATAGAGTGCGCCATAGAACTGATTCACTTTAGCGATATCAGAATCCTCTATATCGATAGTATGCAGGCGGTCTATCCATTGCTTAGCAGTCTGGGCCATCATCGTCTCGAAGTCATGTCCTTCTGCCTCGAAGGCAAAGTTGTCATAGGCTCCCTTTTTAGATGTGAACGATGAGGCTGCTTTCAGGATGATAGGCTGATTGGCCTTACCATCGAAGGTGAACCAAGCGCAAAGGCTGTCGATGCCATAATCCTTGATTTCATCGTAGGCCTGCAATAAATAATGGCCCTCGAAACCAGCCTGTTCGCCCCATCCCTGATAGATGCGATGCACAGGGTTATAGCCATAGATGGTCTTGGCCTGATTGTCTATCTCCAGATAGCCTTCCTTGTAATCGCTATTGTGATTCAATACGATATGTACAGGACCATCCACCTCTGGAGTGATGCGGAAGATGGCAGAATGACTAGAACCTGTAACCTCAAGCTTCAGTCGTTCATTTGGCAGACGGACTGCATAGTAGTGAGGATGAGAAACTTCTTGCCAATGCGAGAAGGGTGTAGCTCGCTCCATTGGCGATTTGCGCAGTTTGCCACCAAGTGCAGCAAGGGTGAACGACCCATAATCCTGTGTGCATCCACCAACTATCCAATGGCTGTTTCGGATGCCCTGAAACAGCGAGTCGGTATAGTAATAAGGTGCTATGCACTTCTTTTCTGTATCCTGAGTCTGTGGAGTCCAAAAGTTCTGACCATTGGGCACAAGTACAGCTGGCAGAGTCTGTCCATGCTCCTCAGAGCCCTTACCAAAAAGCCCTGCCGTTCTGGTATTGGCAGGGGCTGTACCAACCATTGTATTCAGGGCACAGAGTTGGCGAAGATGCTCAAAGTAGTGGATGCGATCGTTTACTTGTTGCTTGAGTTCTTTCCAATGCTTAAAGCCTATCGACTTCTCGTTGTGCAGCAGTTGCACCATCACATCGCCTTGTTTATTGCGATAGAATATTATCTGCAGATTAGCTGCCATTGGCAGAATCTCGTCCATATAGTTATAATCTTCACCTCGAAGTTTGATGCCCATCAATGTGAACAGACGATAGAGATTGGAGTCATGCCCAAAGCGAAGATCTGCCCCTATGCCTCCATGAGCGATAGCTGTATCTGCCTCAGTCTCAATACGTTGCCACAGCGAGATGGCACTACGCGCAGGAATGCCTTCGTTTTCTATCAGGTCGCCATGAACTATCGTCATGCTGCGATTGTTCTTGTTGTAAACAGCCTCCAGCTCCTCTGGCGTAAAGATGTCGTAGAGCGAAACATTCAGCTCTACATCCTGCATATCCGATGCGATGGTATGCATCTCTGTGAGTAGTTTGGTGGGTTCTGCTACTTTCGAAGGATCCAGGAAAAGCGCTTTGATAAATCTGTCTGGCGATATCTTTAGTGGTACATTGGTACGATTCTCGTGAGCCTTCTCCTCAGGCGAAGTGTAGGCAATCCAGACCATGTCTTCTTCGCGGGTGATGGGTGTTAGGTGTTGGATGTTGGATAATTGTTTCAATTCATCCACAAAATTCTCCATACTTACCTTGCATCTGTTCACGGTACTGCTGTGCGCTGTAAGATGGGCGTCCTTGGTAAACAGCTGGGGGAAGTTCTGATACATTCTGCGTGCTATGCCGCGATGCTGACGAGCACCAAGAGCAGTAAGCTGTCCACCATTGCCTTTGGCGTTTTTCCACACCTTGGCCAAGCGTTTCTTTACGCTTTTGCCAAGTTTGGTAAGATTCTTGTCGTCATCAAAATGCTTGTTCACCCATTGGTATCTGGCATCGTTAGTGAGCCATCGCGAACCATGTCGACCATAGTGCGAAATGTAGAACGGCTCGTAACCAGCAGGAGCCGACTGCAGTTGAGGCTTATCTGTGCCTGTTTCTATGGGATAGGCATAATACACGCCACCCATCTGCTCTGGCGATTTCTGTGCAAAAGCCTGGGTGCATACAAATAATAAAGTAGCTAGCAGTAGTTTCTTCATATCCTTATTCGTCTATTGTCCAATCAATACCAAGTGGGTTGTGGCGCATCTCCAATACCAATGGCAGATAGTCGTCGCACTTTATCCACATCTCTGTTCGATCGATATCAGCCATCACATGCAGGGTTACATCCGATCTGTCAACCAATCTCCATGTGATATCATCATAGATGGTCACGCCATTCTGCTCCAACTCTCTGAATGCCTTATAAGAGATAAAGGCGAAAGTGCCTTTGGCATCGTAGATAGCACCATCAGCAGATGGCATCTCCCAACAGAACATTTTTCCATTCTCTACGATGGCGCGAGGTATACTGTAGGTAGCCTCCTTGCAGGTTACTATCATAGTGTCGCCTTGCCAAGCATAGCTTAAAGGCCAAGTGCGGAACTGCTTGTTGAGCGTAAAGCTGATGGCCGCTTTGAGCGAAGGGGTAGCTTTCGAGTAGTTTCCTACCGAGAAACTAGTAGTTTCCTTGGCAGAAACTGTTTGTTTCTTCGTAGGAAACAGATTGTTTCCCTCTTTGATACTCTTGTTTGAAACATAGAACACCAACTCTCCGCCTTTCATCAAGTCAGCGTGTTCAAGGCGAGCGTCATTAAGAAGCTTGCCATTCAGCATCACTTTCTCAAAGTGAGTACCTTTGCCCTTTACTGTTCCATGCAGCGATTTTCCATTGGCAAGCTGCATTGTCCACTCTGGAATCAGTGGTGCATGCATCAGATAGTAGCTCTGACCAGCATTCGGATATAGTCCCATCATGTGGAAGGCCAACCACGACGACATAGCTCCGCTATCATCGTTTCCTGGCAGTCCATCAGGTTTGTCGTTATAATTCTCGCAGATAATCTTTCGTACACGATCGGAAGTAAGGTCAGGTCGACCAATCCAGTGATACAGACATGGGGTGAGGAACGATGGTTCGTTGCCCACGTTGTAGCGCTTGCGATCGAAGAACATATCCAGTCGCTTGCGGAAGGTCTCAGCTCCGCCACAAGCCTCAATCAGTCCTGACACATCGTGAGGAATGCTCAGCGAGTATTCTGCTGATAATGCCTCGTAGAAGAATGTGCTCCACCAAGGAAGATACCAAGGCGCAACCTTTGTGATAGGAGTGTAGGGGATAAGCGGATGATAAACCTTCGACTTGCCCCAGGGCACAGAGTCCAGCCAACGACCTTGAGCATCTTTTGGCATGATGTAGCCTTTCACATCGTCCCACTCGTAGTCTGCACGCCACAGATTCTTCCAGTTTTGCGATTGACGCAGGTAGCGATCGTAGATGTCCATACGGCCTAATCCTTTGGCTACCAAGGCGATACAGTAGTCGTTATAAGCATACTCGATGGTTCGGGTTCCTGCTCTGTCGATGCCGTATGGCAGGTAGCCGTACTTCAGGTATTCGTGCAGTCCGCCTCGTCCATGTTTCTCATGGTCGGCACCTGGGTCAACCTCTGCATCCTTCAGCATAGCTTCGAGTGCAAAATCGTAGTCGATGCCCTCAACGCCTTTGGCAAAGGCATCAGCTATTACCACCTCTGCATTCGAGCCACCTTGAGTTCGTCCGTTGCAGTCGCCACTACGTGCATCAGGCATGTAACCCTCTCGTTTATAGATGTTTAGCAGCGAGTTTACTATCTCTGCCTCGCGCTTAGGGTCGATAAGCGTGATAAGTGGCGAACTTGAGCGATAGGTGTCCCAGATGGCATAGTAGTCGTCGTAGTATGGGCGCTCTGTCCACTTGGGATTCTCGCCTGTTTTATCCATAGGCATTATCATGGTGTGATAAAGAGCTGTGTAGAACATGCGCTTATCAGCCTCTGTGCCTTTTATCTGGATACGACTCAAAAGAGCCTCCCAACTGGTTCTGAGCTTTTGCAGCTGTGTGTCGAAATCGCAAGTAGGGATGTTGCGCTTAGCCTGTTGCTCGCTGACATACGATATTCCCACCTTTATATTAAGTAAGGTGTCAGCAAACTCAACGGTGTTTTCGTTCTTCTTTTTGAATGGCTTGTCGCTTATCAAACAGAAATACACCGTATATGCATCGCCATTGTTCCATCCACCACGAATGCGAGAATAGCCACGAATCTCATGGTTGCTCACCATCTCAACCTCGCTGCCAATAAACTGTTGCTGTTCGCGAAGATCAGGAACAGGGTTCTTGCCTAAGTAGTGTGTGGCATCGATAAGCAATGAACCGCTCTTAGGATAATGTATGCGATAGAAGGCACAACAATCAGAGGTAGTTATCTCTGTACAAATGCCACTCTCGAATGTAGTAGCATAATAGCCTAATGAAAACTCCTCGTTAACACGTTTCTGTTCTGTGCATCCTGGTTGTATCAGAATATTACCATACTTCTGTCCGCCACCAGTTCCGCTTACGTGAGTCTGTGAAAAACCAGTAACCACTTCTGGCATCTTTGCCCAGCCTGCATTAGGTTTAACGGTACAGTCAGGCCCTGGTTTACACATTCCGAAAGGCATAGATGGTCCTGGGAAAGTTCGTCCCACACCCTCGCTGCCAATACGTGGATCAACATACTGCCAAACTTGCGCCAAGCTCACCATCGAACAAAGCAGCAAATAAACGGTTATTGTAATTGTTTTTAGTTTCATGCTGCAAAGATACATTTTTTTTTGCGTATTTGTCTTAATTCATGGCTTTTTTTATTATCTTTGCACCCAAAGACAGAAATATGATGAAAGACTGTATATTGATTCTGAGCGGTGGACTAGACTCAACCACCTTGCTTTACGACTATAAGGACCGCATTGCTCTTGCCATTTCGTTTGATTATGGCAGCAATCATAATGCCAAGGAGATACCCTTTGCCCGCATGCATTGCGAGCGATTGGGCATCAAGCATCTGGTTATCCCACTCGAGTTTATGGGACAGTATTTCCGCAGCTCTCTTCTTTCTGGCGATGACGCTATCCCAGAGGGGCATTATGCTGATGAGAACATGAAGTCTACTGTTGTTCCCTTCCGCAATGGCATCATGCTGGCTGTAGCCACAGGAATGGCAGAGTCAAACAATCTGCAGTATGTTATGATGGCCAATCACGGAGGCGACCACACCATCTATCCTGACTGTCGTCCAGAGTTTGTTGAGGCTTTCGATAATGCTGCTCATGCAGGAACATATAACGGTGTGCGACTGCTCTCGCCCTACTGCAATATGACTAAAGGCCAGATTGCTGCGCGAGGTAAGGAACTGGGTATCGACTATGCAGAAACCTGGTCGTGCTATCGAGGTGGAGACAAGCATTGCGGCAAGTGCGGCACCTGTGTAGAGCGCAAAGAAGCCCTGGCCGCAGCAGGAATTGATGATCCAACAGAATACGAAGAATAAATAGAGATGAAGGAAAAACTACTAATACTAACATTACTACTAACGGCATGTTTGCCCATAGCGGCACAGCAGACAAGCAATAAGTTTGTGTTTACGCCGCAGTGGACGGCCCATGCCCAGTTTGCAGGCTACTACGTGGCCAAGGAGAAAGGGTTTTATAAGCAGGCAGGTATAGATGTAGATATAGTACATCCCTCTGTATCGCAGACTGCTATGAACCGTCTTCAGAATCGCGAGAGTCAGGCCACTACGCTTCAGCTATGTCAGGCCATGGAGCTTATTGATAATGGAATCCCCTTGGTAAACATCCTACAGACATCGATGAATAATGGTACGGTTATCGTGTCGCGTCGCGATAAGGATCCACTCACCCAGCGTGGAGCCCGTGTTGGTATGTGGCACGCAGGGTTCAGTCAGATTCCCATCTGTATGAGTATCAAGGAGAAACTTAACTACAAGTGGATACGTTTCACGTCGAATGTCGACCTGTTTCTTAAGGGAGCTATCGACGCCACACTGGCCATGAGCTACAACGAGTACTACCAACTGATGCAGATGGGCTTTACGTTTACTGACAACAACGTCTATCGATTCTGCGATCATGGCTACAATATCCAGGAGGATGGAGTGTATATGCGTCGCGACTATTACGAGGCTCATAAGGATCAGGCCCGCAAGTTTGCCCAAGCCAGCAAGAAGGGTTGGGAGTGGGCTGCAGAGCATCCAGAGGAGACACTCGACATAGTAATGAAGTATGTACACGAGAACCATATCACCACAAATCGTGTGCTACAGCGACTGATGTTGAAGGAAGTGCTGCGACTGCAGATAGACCAAAAGTCGAAAAAGCGCGAGTTTCGCCTTCGTCCAGATATGGTGAAGTCTGCCAGCAAGCTGATGAAGGAGTGCCAGTTGCTGAAGAATGAAGTAACTTACAATCAACTGATAGCTGATTAGGAGTATGAGAATCCCAATGAGCTATTACATCCGCCATTCGCTATCCAAGAGGCTTAGTCTTTTGATAGTGCTTATTGCTACAATAATCTTTGTGGCTGCATTGGGATTTATGTTCGTAGAATCGCGTAAAGCAGTTCGTCAGGAGGCTATCAGTAGTGCTACTGAGACACTCGACAACACCGTGCTGCGTGTAAACAGCTTGCTCGATCGTGTGGTTATCGCTACAGATAACTTCGAGTGGCTGCCTGCCCGTCATCTTAACATGCCAGATTCGATGTTCGCATATTCAGCGCGAATACTGGAGTGCAACCCTGACCTTAATGGTTGTTCGATATCATTCGAGCCCGATTTGTTTAAAGAAAAGGGCCGCTATTTCTCTGCCTACAGCTACAATAATCACGGAAATATAGAAACAGAGCAGGAAGGTAACGAACAATACGAGTACTTCTATTTCGACTGGTATCAGTTGGCTAAATTGCTTGACTACCCAGTGTGGACAGAACCGTTTGTTGACTACAACCCTGAAGCCGTCTATACCCAGGAGGTTATCGCATCGTATTGCAAACCACTTAAGGATAAAGATGGAAAGTATATAGGTACGATATCTACAGATATCTCGCTTGAATGGTTGTCGAAGACAATCTCTGAGGTTAAGCCCTATCCACACTCGTATAGTATTATGATTGGTGCAGGTGGAACATACTTTGTACATCCTGATTCAACCAAACTCTTCAACGAGACAATTTTTACTCCCACGTTAGAAAAACCAGATACAGCTCTTACAGCCCTTGGTCATGCCATGCAGCGTGGCGAAACGGGTATGCGACAGTTGATGTTCGAGGGACAGGACTGTTATGTTTTCTATAAGGCACTTGGTTCTACAGGATGGAGTGTTGCTATCGTTTGTCCAGAGAGCGACATCTTTGGTGGCTACAATCGATTGTACCGTATCGTCATCGCCATCGTAATACTTGGATTGATAGTCATGCTGTTCGTGTTCAGTCACATCATTGGCCACGAACTTAAACCTCTGCACACGTTAGCCCTCCAAGCCGAGACGATAGCCTCAGGGCAGTTCGACAAAACTCTGCCAGAAGACAATCGTATCGATGAGATAGGCTCGCTTAACCATACGTTCAGCAACATGCAGCACTCGCTGGTAAACTATATCGAGGAAGTGAAGAATACCACTGCCATGAAGGCCTCTATCGAGAGTGAGCTTAAGGTGGCAAGCGATATCCAGATGGGTATGATACCAAGAGTGTTCCCTCCGTTCCCCGATCGTCAGGATATCGACCTCTATGCAACGATGATGCCTGCCAAGGAGGTTGGAGGCGACTTGTATGATTACTTCCTGCAGAATGAGCGATTGTATTTCTGCATTGGCGATGTGTCAGGTAAGGGTATCCCGGCTTCTATGTTTATGGCCATCACCCGCAACCTGTTCCGTATCATCGCCCAGCAGAATCGTGCCCCATGGGAGGTGGCTACTCAGATAAATGCATTCCTAACCAAGGATAACGAGCAGAGCATGTTCGTTACTATGTTTATTGGTATGATCGACCTGCGTAAGGGTCTGATGGAGTTCTGTAATTGTGGCCATAATGCACCGATACTCGATGGCAAGTTCCTTGAATCCAAGGATACCAACCAGCCGCTTGGCCTTTGGGATAGCAAGGCATTTGTGGGCGAGGTAATCGAAGATATCCGCGACAAGCAGTTGCTGCTTTATACAGATGGTCTTAACGAGGCTGAGAATAAGCAGCAAGACCGTCTTGGCGATGACCGCCTATTGGAGTTGATGCAGGATTCTACTCATCTCTGTTCTGAGGAGGTAATCAACAAGCTCAAAGCTGCTGTTATCAATCATCGTGATGGAGCTGAGCCCAACGACGATCTAACATTATTATGTATGTCAATCAAATCACTATGAAGAATCCGTTACTCTATATACGCAAGTCGCTCTCAAGGAGATTAAGCATCATAATAGTGCTTATAGCCACCATCATCTTTGTGGCTGCCCTGGGATTTGTGTTTGTAGAGTCGCGTAAGGCAGTTCGTCAGGAGGCTATCAATCGTGCCACAAAGGTGCTCGATAACACTGTGCTGCGTGTAAACGGTTTGCTGGATCGTGTGGTTATAGCTTCCGACAATTTTGTATGGCTTCCTGGGCGCAATTTGAATAAGCCCGACTCAATGTTTACTTATTCTAAGCACCTTCTTATGAGCAATCCCGATATTAATGGTTGCTCAATAGCTTTCGAACCATATTACTATAAGGATAAGGGTAAGTATTTCTCAGCTTTCAGCTATAACAATCAAGGAACCATAGAGACTACTCAGGAGGGTAACGACCAATATGAGTACTTCTATATGGACTGGTATCAGTTGCCTAAACTCCTTGACCGTCCGTGCTGGATAGAGCCTTTTGCCGATTATAATCCAGAGGAGATTTATGCTACAGAGGTTATTGCCTCGTATTGCAGACCGATAAAAGATGAAAAAGGTACGTATGTTGGCACACTGTCAGTTGATGTGTCGATGGAGTGGATATCCCAGACGATATCTGCCGTTAAGCCATATCCTAACTCGTATAGCATCATGATTGGTGCAGGTGGTACATTCTTTGTACATCCAGATACCACCAAACTGCTGCACGAAACCATTTATACGCCTACTCTTGAAAAGCCTGATACGGCCCTAACAGCCCTTGGTCATGCCATGCAGCGTGGCGAAACAGGTATGCATCATCTGATGTTCGAGGGGCAGGATTGCTATGTGTTCTACAAGCCCCTTGGCTCTACAGGTTGGAGTGTGGCCATCGTATGCCCAGAACATGACATCTTTGGAACTTACAACAGATTAGCAAACATCGTTGTCATCATCGTTATCGTAGGATTGATTATGATGCGCATCATTTTCAATCGTGTTATCAGTCGCGAGTTGAAACCTCTGCAGGCACTCGCTCTACAGGCAGAGACGATAGCTTCTGGACAATTCTACAAGAAATTCCCAAAAGCCCGACGTGCAGACGAGATAGGTAAGCTTAACCACTCGTTCATAAACATGCGCCTCTCGCTTGTTAAATACATCAACGAGCTGAAGCGAAATACAGCCATGAAGGCTGCTATCGAGAGTGAACTCAAGGTGGCCAGCGATATCCAGATGGGAATGATACCAAGAGTGTTCCCACCATTCCCCGATCGTCAGGACATCGATCTCTACGCATCAATGACTCCCGCCAAGGAGGTTGGAGGCGACCTGTACGACTACTTTATACAAGACGAGCGACTTTATTTCTGCATTGGCGACGTGTCAGGTAAGGGAATCCCAGCCTCGATGTTCATGGCTGTAACAACCGATTTGTTCCGTATCTTTGCTAAGCAGAATCTTGCTCCATGGGATATAGCTACACAGATGAACTCATTCCTTGTAAAGGACAATGAGCAG
>Ga0310696_10010338_pt1 | contig 10747 bp, 11 predicted proteins | sample AusTroGonzalo_MG_4_FD_203885 | JGI IMG/M metagenome (GOLD analysis project Ga0310696, IMG submission 203885) | Bovine rumen microbial communities from tropical cattle in Woodstock, Queensland, Australia - Gonzalo_02 (v2) (version 2) | ecosystem: Host-associated > Mammals > Digestive system >... | reverse complement strand
AAATTATTTACAGGCACTCAATCACTGGATGAAAATTGAAGAATATATTCATAGCTTTTATGAGTATGGCTCTGGTGTCGTCTATCGGATTCGAGATTTATCTTCGGGTAAAAAGATAGATTCTGTGATTCCGGAGATTGATAAGGAATTAGATAAGCAGATGCGAAAGCTTTCTGAGAAGATTGGGGCAGCAAAAGCCGCCACCTCGTCCAATGAGGCGTTGCCGATTCTGTATATTCCGGCGAGTTGTCCGAAACCAGATGCATGCCCAATGGCCCAGTATTATTGGAAGATAAAAGAAACCAAGAAAGAGAAAGGAGTGAAAGCCTTACAGCGTACGTTTGATGAATTGGAAAACTGTAAGAAGGCCATGGATTTGGTATCGCTTATGGTAAGCTCCATGGACACCATCGAAACCTTATTGGGAGATACAAAGTCCGAATTCTTAGTCACTAAGAATACGATTTTGCTCACCGTATTAAATTATAAGCCGGATGATGGCTATCGAATTCAGCAATGGCTACATGATCGAATTGCACAGGCGGAACTGGTGCTTCAAATTGAAGCGTGTGAGAAAGAACTCACCGCCTTAAAATTGGAGAAAGCTACGCTGGATGCAAATGGCGGCTTAGGATTCTTAGAAGCTTCGTTACAAGAAGCAGAGCAAGCGAAACAGCAACAAGAAGAACTGTTAACTAGCTTACAAAAGAAAGCTAAGCAGCTGGAAGAAGACTTGTTTAAGAAACAAGCGGAAGAGCAACAGGAAAGCCAAACCATTTCCATTCTGGATGAGTACGAAGATAACCGGGCGTATTTTGATTCGGTGAAGCGGAACTGGGAAGCTGCACAGAAATCCAATGAAATTAAATATGCGATTGCCGAAGAAATGCATAATCTTCAATTTCAACGTAAGAATCTGGAAAAAGAAATCAGTGCGGAAAAGCGGGCGATGAAAGATGCGGAGTTCCAATTTACGAAGAAACAAGAATTACAAAAACAAAAAGAAGCATTAGAAGACCGCTATGAATGGGTGGAATTAATCCGTGAATCCTTATCGTCTACCAAAGGCATTCCCTTGATTTTTATCCAGTTATATTTGAAAAATATTCAGATTATGGCGAATGAAATTATTCATGTGATGTTTGACGATAAAATCACGTTACTAAACTTTAACATCACTGAGAAAGAATTTACGATGCCCTATATTACCAATGGAATTGAAGTTCGTGATGTATCCTATGCATCCCAAGGCGAACGGACGACGATTGTCATGGCGCTATCGTTTGCCATTCTCCAGCAGTTTATTAGCAAATACAATATTCTGTTACTGGATGAAATGGACGGCCCACTCTATAAGTCCAATAAGAAGAAATTCATTGGGCTCGTAGAGCACCAAATGGAACGCATTGGTGCGGAGCAAGCGGTATTGATTACGCATAATGATTTATTTGAAAATTATCCGGTTGATCTTATCGTAACCAGTGAGATAGAAACCGGGTATAACAAAGCCAACGTGATTTGGACAGTATAAGGAGGTAAATATGCCGAGTAAGAAAAGGGAGTTTGTCCCAACGATTATCGATTTTAGCGAATGTGCCGCGGATATTGGTGTATTATATAGCCGACAAAATATGTTCGGCATTATAAATGGCCAGCCGTACGCATTACGGCTAGCCAATATTATCCCATTGGATGAAAAAGTGCATCGTATGATAAAAGCATTTGCTACATTTGACACACGGCTTAAGATGTTGATTAAGTACGGCCCGTATCCGAAAGAAGATGCTGTATGGCTTAATACGTATGGTAAGACGATGAAGCCATTCATTCAGAATTTTGACAAAATAGCGGAAAAAGTATGCCATGAAGTATGGTGCTCTGGTTCAGAAGTGATGTTTTCAAAAGAATTAGCATGGAATAAGATAAAAATTATTACGTTGGACTCACCGCCTGATTACGCATTACGTGTTATTGGAAATAGGTACGGTAATGAAGTATTTGCTTTTACAAAACAACACGGGAATTATAAATTTGCATTGTTCCATAATGCTAACACTTTTGACCCATATGTAAGGAAATCTATTCGCATTGCGCCATGGTTATGGTATGACTTAGAGCATGATGAAGAACGCAATATCTTTACACCGGCACGTCGTAATCAAATCATAAAAGAATTGGATATACCACTAAGACAAAATGAAGCAAAACATCTGATCGATTCATTGTATTTCCGGAAATTAAAAACCGTGATAAAAACGTCGAAGCCTCCATTCATTCCGGAAGTTGATTTGTTACCGGATGAGGTGAAATCCTTATCAATGACCGTAGAGGACTTTAAAGGTTGGCGCGGTAATATGAAGATGTATCGAGATGATAAAGGGCATTTACAATTAGAAAAGGAAGAGTAAGTATGTTAACTGTAGGAGAAGTTTGGACAAATGCTGGTTATCTGAAAGCAGATGCTTCAGATACCAGCGCCTTTTACATTGCAATGATTCTGATTTGCAGCGGAATCATTAGCAGTGTATATGTTTGGATGAATCAATTATAAGGATATAAAGGAGACTATGTTATGGAAAAGAAAATCGATGATGAGGGCAATGTAATTAACGAAGAAAAAGAAAGTGTTTTTGACAAAACAATTTTGGATGTAGAACCCGAACAAGAAGCGATGAATGGAAAAACGGTAATGTCTCCGCGTGACTATGATATGGTGGATAAAAGAACCTGGAAAGAATTCAGAGAGGCTGGTTTACTATTCTTAGTGAACCAGTTTCTTCATATCTTTGGCTGGTCTATCGTTGTTGAGTATTCTTTCGAAACCAAGCGGGTTAGAGATGTCTTTCCGGCCAGAGTAAAATACAGAGGATTTTCTGGAGATGCGATTGACCGCGGGTATCGCCGTATTTCTACGTATATGAAAAACAATGCAGAGCAGTTGGAAAAAGAAGCTTATGAAAAGGATGAATAAATCATGAAAAAATTCTTATGGATTTCTCTTGCCGTATACTGGACGACTGTCTCCATGAGCGCCTATACACCCCATGAGTTAGGTGGTTCTCGCATTACAGCATCTGGGGCAGAATGCCAAGAGGGTATTACCTGTGCCGCAAATTTCTGCCCGTTGGGTAGTAAGATCGTATATAACGGAAAGACGTATCTGGTCCAGGACCGTATGGCTCCAGGGTATGATCGCAATGTAGACATTTTCATGGAGAACTACAACCAGGCGATTCAGTTTGGCCGGAAAGAAGCCACGGTGCAGGTCATTACACCCTAATCATAGAAAATGGAATCGGATACCATAATTATCCGATTCCATTTTAATAGTTTTTTATTTTCATATACATTATTAGTAAGGGCTATAGTCAGTCCAAAACACCATTTCATTATACACCGGGGTTCCGGTGTAAAGTCAATTTTTAATTTTTTGATTCAAAATGTTTCAAAAGGAAATCCTCGTAAAATCTCTACAGCTATAGTTAGCTGGGCATGTGAAGATTATTCGTGAACTTCTTTAGTTTACTATTTTAATCATTTTCAATTGTCCTTTCTAAAAAGGCGGTACGCTGTTCGTTTGCGTACCGCCACCATGTTTTGTAAAAATTATTTTGCCATACATAGTAGTAATGTTAGCTATAGTTAGCTGACTTACGAAAACACTATTGGTCCACTACAAACCAATCTTGTGAATTCAAAATCAACCAAAAAGTTCCATAAAATTACCTACTTGTGAAGTTCGATGGGCTCTCGTAGCGCCATCGAACTTCCTCTGTTTTGTGAAAATCCGTAAATTTTCTATTTATAAATATACATTTTTTAAGTGAGGAAATACATCGTATAGTCCCGAAAATTTACCCGTTCAGGGAGATAAGGAGGTTGGCAAACATGGCCAATCAGAAATTTGTAGTAAAGTACGGCGAAATTGACAGAGTAGGCAACAGCGTGAATTGGACGTATCACGCTACAGAAGAAGGTATCTTCTTCACCAATGGCGCCAAAGAGCAAGACGTGTACGTCCCTGGGAATTGGATTGGGAAACATGTCATTTTTAGCTGCGATGGTCCCAGGTCTAAGTTTCTGGGTGAAATCAAGAAGCCCAAAGATCCAGCTCGTCGAATCCTCTGGGAAAAAGAGGGAGTCTATCGCCATATGATCACATATGACTATCCATTCGAAACCAAATACCCAGAGATTATCGTGGATGAAAAAACCGGAATCGTGCGGATTATGAAACACCCGTGTGGCGCTTACTTTATAAATCCAGACGTGCCTCCGACGGAAGAAGAAGCCAATGCTTTCGTAAACAAACAGTACACGAAGGCATGGTTTACCGAACCGGTATGTACAGCCACGCAAGCCGAAATCAATATGCTTTCTGATCAAAAATTCATGAAAGCGTTGGCACATGAAAGTATTGTACCGGCCCGGTATATTGACACGCATATCTCCAAGTGGGCATTGGAAATTCATGGCATATCTGGCGTGTCCGATGTACCTGGATACGTGAAACAAGCCGATGTCATTGATCTGATCAAACGGCATCAGAAGATGCCAAAAAAATTATGCAAAACTATTCTGGTATGGCTTATTCTCGGACAGTTGATAGCTACCGTACAGCGGCTCAGAGAGCGATTCAATTATGGACCTATGGTACCGGATACAGAAATATTTTACAAACACATTGAGCCGGTATTAGAAGAACCACAAAAAGAGATGATAAAGAATAAGACCTGCTATAAATACCAGGTTGGTTTACACGCAATCCAAGATCTGCAATACTTCTCAACCATTATGAAAGAGAAAGATCTTGACGAAATCATCAGCGTGTTTTAACATAGTCTCCTTTCCAACCCCGGGATGATGCTGATTACAACACATTCCGGGGATTAAATTTTATATCGAGGTGATTTTATGAGTGATATGGTTGAAAAGGCGAAAAATAATGTCCACGATGTAAAGTGGGAGTTAGAAAAAATTAGGTCTATGGCAATCCATAATCAGGATGCGGTGGAGAGGGTCCATCATTACACGGTGGCGACGTATGATGTAATTAAAACTAAGAAAAATGAAAAACTGTCCGTAATTGCTACTGATGCAATCAATGAGTATAATTTGGCCCGAGCTTACATTAATCAGGCGTTAGAATACCTGGATAAATGTAAGCATCATTTGGAAGAATGGGAGAAAGTAGAATCCGAAAAGGAGGTGAAGTCAAATGAAGAAAAACATGAGTAATGCGCATCCGCTTACATTGCAAGAAGGTAGGCACCGGATTGGTCGCTTTAGCAAATGGATCTATATTGCGACGCCAGAAAAAACAGAAATCTTTGGCCGTGGCCGTAAAAAACCAGTATTTAGTTTGCACGGAAATTTCATTGGGCATAGATTTAAATTGGTTTGCGATGGCAAAAATTCATATCTGCTTGGGCAAGAGCCGGTAAAGAAATCTGCGCCAGTTGTAGAGGAATGCAATAAAACAGAAGTCGATGGGGAGAAATAACTATGGACGATTCAGAGCGAAAAGCATTTCTTATCGGCTTCCTTATAATGACAATTATTACTCTATATTGCATTTTATTTATCCGGAGAGAGCCAACTACAATGGCAAATAATCCAAACATGTTTATTGAAGTTTTGGATAATCGGGAAGTGAAAATATATAGCAATATATCAGGAGTTAAATTTAATCAAGGAAAAGTACATTTCAAAAGCAACAATGATGACGTGATTGTGCTTAGCGGTACCGTTATAGTTCATCATTAACTATCGATAGCCCCGGGCGTACAAAAACGCCTGGGGTTTAATTTTTTCTTATTATATGCGTTTGAACCTATATATAACAGATTTAAATCTTAGAAAAAGTGAGGTTTGACGCGATGTCTAACTTTATAAAACACGTAAATCACGACCTTCCCGTAGAGGAGGGGTTTCGTGATTGGCCAAAAGCTATGATTACGAAGGCGAAACATTTTCTTACTTCGAAATCATTAGTTATGATGGATATTAATGAGCTAAATAAAGCAATTAGCGTGGCAGAACGCGCCATACTGACTGCGTTGGATAAAGAAATTGCAAACGATTCCACGTCCGATATGAAACAGCTGAAACATGCGCTGCAAAAGGTTTCAAAACGCGGAATCTATAGTAAAGAGCATAAGCTGATTATCAACACCATTGCGAATCCGAAAGATCCGCTTCAAAATATACAGCATACGATTCCGTTATTTGTCGTTCGTTTCACGAAGATGTATCCGAAATCCGAATGGCTGGATACGTCTCCGGAAGCTGATCGTGGTGATTTTTCTAAAGATGCAGATGACTTCAATACGCTGACCGAACGGCTTCGTCATGCAGCGAATGAAGAAGCCAAGAAGTTGAAATTAGAAGGAAAAATTGTCGAATATAGTGGAGATGGAGACTGGGATGACCCGGGTGAAGCCTGGTTTGAATTCGCATTCCATCCAGGTGATTACTTTGAACGGAATCCAATGTCAACCAAAGCAAGTGAGAAAGAAGTAACGCAGGAAGCGTTATTTCCTTTTTTAGTAGAAAATGAAAATGCTAAGATCAGACCGGTTAGAGAAATGAGCGAACACGCTGCTATTGCTTTAACAACAGCCAGTATGTTTGGCATTATTGGTCTTGGCATGGGCGTTATGGCGCTGGTAAATAAAGGTATAGATAAGATATTTGGAAACAGATCATCCAATGCTAAAGTCACACATCAAGACGCTGAAAAAGTAAAGCAACTTAGTCAGCAATTTTTAGCAACTCAACAGATTGACTCTGCTGAACGTCGTAAAGTTTTTAATGAAGCTTATGGTTTACTTAAAAAACATTTTGACTCTCACTACTTTAAAGAAAAAGCTATTGAAAAAGGAACCGAATGGAATGATCCAGCAGAATTTTACTCTGGTAAAATTAACATTATTGAGTTTGCATTCACTCAATCCAGATTTCAAAGTTTAGTTGGAGATGATAAAATTCCTTCTGATTTACCGGAAGAAGAATATAACAAGCGATATGATAAGCTTGCAAATAAATGGCTCGCTGATGTTTCTAAAGCAGAAAATGCAATCAATAAAGAGCTTTCCAAAAAATATAATGGAAAATATCGTATCTTCTTCGAAGAGCTTGATGGTGGTTACTGGGACTATTATGCTGGTGGCGATGGTGATGAAGGTGCGGTTATTGTCGTAGATGTAGATATCATCAATCGAATGAAATCCTATGTTAAAAACCACGCGACGAAAGAATCATTTACTCTGATTGATAATGAAGCTGAGCCTGTTGAAGAAGGAATTGGCGTGGAATTAGCGAAAACTCTCGGCTGGGTTGCATTGTTATTTGGTGCCATGTCTTATAAGCATTATAAAGAAGGTAAAAAAGAACGTGAAGTTCTGGAAAAGAAGCAAGAAGCCGAAGCTAAGAAGTACGCTAAGGAAGCAGAAGATTACGTAAAGAAAACCGATTACTTAAAATCTCATCCGGTTAATACCAAAGAACGTAAAGCGGTGTATATTGAAACCTTATCAGCTATTGATAAATTTTTTGATAAATCCGATATCGTTCTTAAAGGAACCGAATTTGGCAATCCCAAAGTTTTCACAGGTGAAGCTAATCCTGAACTTCCCGATATTTTCTGCATTGATGTTGGTGGCACCGTGGCTTTCCAGCAGATGACAACTGTTTGGGATGCATACAGCGAATTAGAAAAGTCTGATAAAGATAAAGCTGAAAAGTACCTGGATAAAGAACAAAAAGAGTGGGAAGATGATCTCTATTCTAAATTAAAAGCGGTTAATAAAGAGCTTCATAAGAAGTATGGTAGCAAATACAAACTTGAGATGGAGACAACCAGAGATTACTTCATCATTTATTTGATCGATACTGCCTATAAGGCGGGTTTGCTAAATGCTGTTAAAGAACAATTTGACCTCCCGGAAGATAGTTATAGTGCTGTCACTGAAGGCTGGGGTGTGGTGTTTACCCGCTTTGCGGTAAAACACAACCTACCGTTTGCGAAGAAGTTGGAAGATAAGATCTGGCAATGGTCTGAAACAACGGTCAATAAGTTGATCTCGTTACCCGAGTTCAAATCTTATATTGATCGTGAAGCCTCTACAGTATTCAAGGAAGAGGTAAAGAAGAATAAAAATCTTTCGCTTAAGATTACCCCTGATATGATCGAGAAGTTCGAAGAAACCTATGCGGATGAAGCCCAATTTAAGAAGACGGAATCTCGTAACTGCTGCTTCTGCCAGAAAGTGGGCCTATACTACATCGGTGTATTCGGCGATAAATCACATATCCATGGTGTATGGCTGCTGATGAGTGATGTACGAAATCGAAAGATTTTTGCAAAAGCTTTACCGGCTCCGTCTCCGGAAGAGATGAAGAAACTCGGATATCAAGAATAATAAAACAGACTAGCATGCCGTATCTTGGTATGCTAGTCTTCTTTTAATTTATTGGACTTTATAATAAAATTTTTACAAGTAAAGGATGATATCATGTATAGAAAATATATGCATTCTTCTGATAAACGCGCTAATACTTCGCCTGTGAATGAAGGACTGGTTTCTTGGGCTAAAGGCAAATACGCTGAGTATAAGCAACGCAAAGCCGATGAAAAAGTAGAAGCTGAAAAGCGGCATGAAGAAAAGAAAAAACAAGAAGCATTAGAGCTCCATAAGAAACGCTGCGTAAAAGGCGGTAAATTTCACCCACCCGAAGCAATTAAGAGGGGACGAGAAATTGGAAAACGGCTGCTCAGCAAGCCAGAATTTAAAGAATTAAAATCGATTACCAAAGTTCCGGATTGGGGTAGTGATTTTGAAGATTTCTATTATGAAGATCTGTTTGTTATTCAGTTTAAAACTGCGAAGTCCCAAGCGGAACGCGATTATGATGAAAAACTGGTAGACAAATTTGCTGATGCAGTAGATGCTGAATTTGACAAGCTGGATAAGACATATCGAATTTATATGGAAGAAGAGCCGGACGAAGAAGAGTGCTACTACATCAAAATTTCTGATGAAGTTGCATCTGGCAGATTATAAAATAAGATCCATACAGTAAGGTTTGACCTACTGTATGGATTTTTATTAACCTTTGAATCCCATCTTTTTTAGATCTTCACTGGTCGGATTGGGAATCGGTCTAGCACGTAACCAAGACGCACCATATCTATCATTTTTATCTTTAATTGCCACGACAACGTAAACGCCTTTGATGGAGTTTGTATCATATAAGCAAATGATTGTGTATTCTCCAAGTTTCTTTTCAATATAGAAATATCCGGATTTTTCCAGCCGATCATCCGTCTCTTCACCAGGGGCTTTAAAGCCTTGATTAAATACAGAATCCACAAACTTGTCAATGTCTTCAGCTTTTGTACTGATTTCATACTTGCTGTCTTTCATAGAAGCAGCCTGCTTTTTCATCGCTGCGACAACATCTTTGGCAGCGCTACGAATATAGGCTGACATTTCAGGATTCGACAATGCTTTTTCAATGTATTGATTAGCTTTCTTTTCCAATCCTCTAAGTATGAAAGAGCCAGCAGAGCCAACTCCAATCCCACCTAAAATCATAGCCCAGATTGCTTTAAATTTTAAAGCAAATCCAAAACTATAAATCGTGGCAACAACACCTAATATCGTAGAAGTCCAGCCAGTTGCTTGAAATACGTTAGCCGCTTTTACGCCAATGCCTTCTGTAGCTGGTTCAGGAGTAACTGTTGCTTCTGTAACAGGCTCAATTTTTTCGCCCAACCTACCCAACAGGTCATTGCATAATGATTTATCTTCCGCGTTGGCATGTTCGTAACAAACGTACGATTTTACTTTGCTGATCAGTCCTTCTTCGACGAGTACACCGTTTTCAATGGCGCCGACAATTTTCAGCAGCTCATCATCAGCCGGTGGTTTCATCGGGACTAATGCAATGCTGTTTCGCCAGGGTTCTTTCGGGAAAGTAATTAACATCATCACTGCGATGCGTAAAATAGATTTCGTATCCGCCAGCATGGATATCCGTACTTTACCGCACTGGTATTCAAAGGTCATATTTTTATTGATCTTATTCATCGGCATCGCACCGTGCTCACCCGATATATCCAACACGCCAGTATTCCCATTATCAATATATCGATCAATATCTTTGATTGTTGCAAAGGCAACAATGGCTTTACCACGACCCGGCTGTTTAAAGAAGGATTCTACATCTTTCTTCAGGACTTCACTCTGAATATCAATCCATTGTTTCACCCGCGGGTCTTTTAAGATCGGTTCCATGCGTTTCATGCTACGATTTGCCAGCATATTTATCGGAAAATCAATGCCGAGCTGACTGGCTTTCTTTGCTAAAAATACACCCCAACCTTCTTCCACAGCTTCAGCCGGAGGTTCGGGTTTTACTTCCGTCTCTTCTTTCACAATGGGGGTTTCCCACCAATTTTCAAAACTCATGATTTCACCTCATTGCTTTTTCATCAGATTTTTGTTGTATTGCACGATAGATGGTAGTAATATCTTCTTGAATATTACATAGCCCCTGTGCGGCAATTTTACCTAATTTATTTTTCATGGCATCGTATTTCGGAAAATGAAAGATTTTAAATCCTTTAATATCCTTATACATCTTATCGACCGCATAGCGCCAATCTTCAACTGCTTTTTCAGCAGCCGATACTTTTCGATAGGCAATGTCAGCGGATCGAATTTTATACGAAAACGAATCT
>Ga0310696_10010336_pt1 | contig 10747 bp, 10 predicted proteins | sample AusTroGonzalo_MG_4_FD_203885 | JGI IMG/M metagenome (GOLD analysis project Ga0310696, IMG submission 203885) | Bovine rumen microbial communities from tropical cattle in Woodstock, Queensland, Australia - Gonzalo_02 (v2) (version 2) | ecosystem: Host-associated > Mammals > Digestive system >... | reverse complement strand
GGATGTCGACGCTGACGAGTGTCTGTTCGTCTTTGTTGTCAATCACTGCCGCGTCGTCGCCGACGGCTTTTTGAGTGGAGTCGTTATAAATCTTGACATTCTGCACGAGTTTGTCGATGAGCGCGAATTCGCCGAGTTCCGAGAGGTTGGTGATGTTTTCCTGATCTGCCATTTTTGTCAAATTTTTGCAAAAATAATAAAAAAACGCTCGTGAAGTACTATTTTCGACGAGCGTGTTAAATTTTTCGGTGTGCTCCCACTAGGACTTGAACCTAGGACCAACTGATTATGAGTCAGCTACTCTAACCGACTGAGCTATAGGAGCTGGAAAAAATCCGGGTGCAAAAGTACACAATTTTTTGATTGAAACAACAAAAACTAATAATAATTTTGAATTTCATCCAAAATTTCGCTCACTTCGGCGACTGTCATGACTTCCATGAGGCGCATCTTAAACGGTTTGAAGTTCGGGAATCCTTTGAAATACAAGCCCCAATGCTTGCGCATCTCGATGACTGCGTAATGTTCGTCTTTGTAGTTTAAAGAGTCGTTGAGGTGCATCTTCGCCACCTTCACACGTTCCTCGACGGAAGGCCTCTCGTCTTCAATGCCTTTTTCAAGATAATCGTGTATCTCCTTGAAAATCCATGGGTTACCGTAGGTGGCGCGGCCGATCATGAGACCGTCGACACCGAAGGCGTCCTTGAAATATTTCGCTGACTTGCCATCCACCACGTCGCCGTTGCCTATGATTGGGATGGTCATGCGAGGGTTGTTTTTCACCGACCCGATGAGCGTCCAGTCAGCAGGCTCGCCCCATTTGGTGGTACGGAGTCGTCCGTGGATTGTAAGTGCCTGAATGCCAACGTCTTGAAGCCTTTCGGCAATCTCCACTATGTCTTTATGCTCGCTGTCGTAACCCAGTCTCGTCTTCACGGTGACTGGTGTTTTCACGGCTTTCACCACGGCCTCGGTTATCGCCACCATCTTCGGGATGTCGTTCATGATGCCTGAGCCGGCGCCTTTCGAAGCCACTTTTTTCACCGGGCATCCGAAGTTGATGTCGATGATGTCGGGGTTGTAACGCTCTGCATATTGTGCCGCCTCGACCATGGGTTGGATGGCGTTACCGAAGATCTGAACTCCGAACGGCTGCTCTGCCTCAGTGTATCGTAACTTATTGATACTCTTTACCGCATCGCGAATCAGACCGTCCGACGAGATGAACTCTGAATAGACGATGTCGGCGCCGTAGAGCTTGCACACGTGCCTGAACGGCGGGTCGGTGACGCCCTCCATCGGTGCCAGCAGCAGCGGATAACGCTCAAAACTCAAATTCGCGATTTTCATGCTGCAAAGATAAGAAAAATACAATTATCGAAAGCATTTTTGGTATCATTCTCGAAATGCTCACATTGTGGTAGGTCGCATTTCTGCGAATGACATTAAAAATGTTGAAAAAATCTAATGGCTGATGGCTAATAGCTAATGGCTTTTTTGTATCTTTGCACCCGTGAAAGAAAATCCATTGTCATATTATAAAAACGACGAACGTGTAGCGCAACTCGTTGATTGTCTTGAAGGTAAGAAAAACGTCTTCTGCAAAGGCATCACGGGTTCGGCAAAAGCTTTTGTCGTGGCATCGGCGTTCGAGAAGCTTGGCGGACAACATTTCGTGGTGTGCCCCGACAAAGAAAACGCGGCGTATTTCTACAACGACCTCGAAAATATTTTCGGCGAACGCGAGACCGACTACGCCAAGAAGATGATCCTGTTCTACCCGACGTCGTACAAACGTCCGTATGAGCCTGAAAAACCTGACAACACCTATATTTTGTCGAGGACAGAGGTGCTGCAGCGAGTCTCGACTTCCGAAAGAAAGACGATAATCGTTTCTTACCCAGAGGCGTTGAGTGAGAAAATCGTCACTCGTAAGATATTGAGTAAGAACACTCTAAAGCTGGCGGTGGGCGAGAAGGTTGACATGGATTTCGTCACCGACACCTTGCTGGAATATAACTTCGAGCATGTCGACTTCGTGGTCGAGCCTGGCCAGTTTGCCATCCGCGGCGGCATCGTCGATGTGTTTTCATTCGCCAACGACTATCCATACCGTATCGTTTTCGACTTCGACGAGGTGGAGTCCATCCGCTCGTTCAACCCAGTCGATCAGCTCTCGATGGAGAAACTGCAACGCATCGTTTTGCTGCCTAATCTGCAAGACCATAACCTCTCTGAAGAACGTGAGTCGATATTCCAATATCTTCAGAATCAGACGGTTATGTGGCTTGAGGAGACCGATTTTCTGAAAGAACGTATCGATGCGGAATATAAAAAAGCTGTTGATGCATTTGAGGCTTTCGAGGAAAACGACAACGTGAAATCGCCAGAGACGCTGTTTGCGCAAAGCGATGAACTTCTGACGCAACTCGATGATTTTAAATCAGTTACATTTGATATTTACTCCGATTCATTTGGGAAAGAGATAGTCAACTTCGACATCACTTCGCAGCCGGTTTTCAATAAGAATTTCGAGATGCTGCTGACAAGTCTTAACTCGTTGAAAGACAGAGGTTACAAGATACTTTTCTTCTCCGAGAGCAAGCGTCAGCTGGAGCGAATCCAGAGCATTTTGAACGATTTGCAGCAGAAAGAGGAGACGAACCATGACTTCACGCCGGTTTTGTATTCGATGCAGGCCGGTTTTGTCGATAACGACCTGAAAATCAGCTGTTTCACCGACCATCAGATATTTGAAAGATACCACCGCTTCCATCTCCGTGAAGGTTTTGCTGGCAATCAGGCGTTGACAATCAAGGAGTTATACGATTTGAAGCCTGGCGACTATGTGACGCACATCGACCACGGCATCGGGCGTTTCGACGGACTGGAAATCATCGACCACAACGGCAAACAGCAGGAGGCTTTGCGACTCATCTATCAGAACGGCGATTTGCTTTATGTGAGCATTCATTCGCTGCACAGAATTTCGAAATATTCAGGCAAAGACGGACTGGAGCCGACGCTGAGCAAACTTGGCTCGAATGCATGGAACAAGCTGAAAGCCAGGACGAAGAGCAAGGTCAAGGACATCGCGAGAGAGCTGATTAAGCTTTACGCTGAACGCAAGAACTCGCAGGGATTCCAGTTTATGCCCGACACTTACCTGCAGACCGAGCTCGAGGCTTCGTTTATGTATGAAGATACGCCCGACCAGCTCAAGGCGACTATCGACGTGAAACGCGACATGGAAAAAGAGTCGCCGATGGACCGCTTGGTGTGCGGTGACGTGGGCTTCGGCAAGACCGAGGTCGCAATCCGTGCCGCCTTCAAGGCTGTCAGCGACTCGAAACAGGTGGCGGTTTTGGTGCCGACGACGGTGCTCGCGCTCCAGCATTTCCACACGTTCTCTAACCGTCTGAAAGGGTTCCCGGTCACTATCGACTACATGAACCGTTTCAAGACCGCGAAACAACAGAAAAAGACCCTCGAAGAGGTCAAGGCTGGTCGAGTGGATATATTGATAGGAACGCATCGAATCATCAGTAAAGACGTGGAATTCAAGGACTTAGGTCTCTTGATCATCGACGAGGAGCAGAAGTTCGGCGTTTCTGCCAAGGAAAAGCTCAAACAGATGAAGACCAACGTCGATACGCTTACTTTGACGGCAACACCTATACCTCGTACGCTGCAGTTTTCGATGATGGGCGCACGCGACATGAGCATCATCACCACACCGCCGCCAAACAGGTATCCTGTTGAAACAGAATTACGTACGTTTGCTCCAGATGTCATTCGCGATGCCATCCAATACGAGCTGGCGCGCGACGGACAGGTGTTTTTCGTGCACAACCGCATTCAGAACATCATGGAGGTCTACAACATGATTGTGAGCTGCGTACCGGGCGCGAAGGTGGCTGTGGGTCACGGCCAGATGGAAGGCGAGAAGCTCGAGGAGATAATGCTCGACTTCATCGATGGCAAATACGACGTGCTTCTGTGCACCACGATCATCGAGGCAGGATTGGACATCCCGAACGCTAACACCATCATTATCAACGACGCGCACAAGTACGGCTTGAGCGATTTGCACCAGCTGAGGGGCAGGGTGGGGCGCTCCAACAAAAAAGCGTTCTGCTACCTCCTGACACCTCCGATGGCGATGCTCAGCGAGGAAGCTCAGAAACGTTTAAGAGCAATAGAGGAATTCTCCGACTTGGGCAGCGGATTCAACATCGCAATGCGCGACCTCGACATCCGTGGAGCAGGCAACCTGCTTGGCGCCGAACAGAGCGGATTCATCAATGACATCGGCTTCGAGACATATCATAAAATTCTCGACGAGGCCATCATGGAACTCAAGGAAAACGAGTTCAAAGACCTGTTCGAGAAGCCTGAGGAAGAGAAGAAATTCGTGCGCGAATGCGTTATCGAGTCGGATTTGGAGATACTTTTGCCCAACGAATATGTCGACTCTTCGGCGGAGCGTATCAGCCTATATAACGAGCTCGATCACATTGAAAATGAAGAGGGTTTGATGCGGTTCACCGACAACCTCATTGACCGTTTCGGTCCTATTCCGCCGCAGGCCAACGACCTTTTGAACACTGTCAGATTGCGTTGGCTCGGCCGAGATTTGGGTTTTGAAAAGATAACGTTGAAAAAAGGCGACATGACCTGCTATTTCCTTCAGGATCAGGAGTCGGAGTATTTCAAAACGGAGACGTTCAACAAGATTATCCGTTACGCTTCAGAACATTTGAAACGTTGCCAGTTTAAAGAGCAAAACGGCAAAAACATATTGATTTTCAAGGTTATAGACAGAGTCACAGACGCTTTGGAATTGTTGCGCGAGATTGTGAATTCATAATTTCTAATCATAATTTTTGAATTTTTAAATCTAAATCTTTAAATTTTTTTATCTTTGCAAAATAAAATTTAAAAATATGACTACACTGTTTTTAGGTGGAATAGGCACAGGCGAGTTACTTCTCATTATTCTTGCTATTTTGTTGATTTTCGGCGGCAAAAAGATTCCGGAGCTGATGCGTGGAATGGGCAAGGGCGTCAAGGAGTTTAAAGACGCGATGAACGAGCCGACGGAGACGAAAAAAGAAGAGAAAAAAGACGAGGAGAAAGAGGAGAAGTAGCCTGATATGGCTTCGCAAAACAAGACGGAAGACGCTGAAATGACTTTCGGCGAGCATCTCGATGAGCTTCGTAAAGTGTTGATGCACATCGGGATAGCTTTTCTTTTGCTGTTTTTTGTGCTGTTCGCATTCTTCAAAGGCTATATTATCGACCTGATTTTTTACCCTTCCGAAAGCGACTTCATCACCAACAGATTATTCTCTATCAACACAAATCCTTTACAGATTTATAACACAAAGCTTGCGGGGCAGTTTATGCTCCACATCAAGGCATCGGCGGTCGGAGCGCTGGTGATAGCGTTTCCGTACATCATCGGGCAACTGTGGGGCTTCGTCAGGCCGGCACTTTCGAAAGAGACGAGACGTCGTACTCGATTGATAGTCTGGAAGATAGTGTTTTGGTTTTTCCTCGGTGTGGCGTTCAGCTACTTCGTGATTTCGCCTCTCGGAATCAACTTCTTGGCAAATTACGAGGCAAACGGAAGCATCGAAAACATCATCGACGTGAGCTCGTATGTGAGCACGGTGCTGGGTGTTTGTCTGGCAGGCGGACTGGTGTTTCAGCTGCCGCTTTTGATAAGATTGTTGGCCTCAATAGGCCTCGTTTCGTCAGACTGGCTGCGGAAAAACCGCAAATTCGCCATCGTGGTGATACTGGTGCTTTCGGCACTCATCACACCGCCCGATGTCATGAGCCAGCTGCTGATTTTTGTGCCATTTTACATTTTATACGAATACGGGATTAGGATAGCAAAAAATATTGAAAAGCAAAATGCAGACAGATAGAACAAGGGAATTAGAGACGAAAGGTATTGGTACTCTGTTACTTATGTACGCCTTGCCATCGGTGGTGAGTCAGATAATATCGTCGGTTTACAATATATGTGACCGAATCTTCATCGGACATGGAGTGGGTGCGCTCGCTATCGCGGGATTGGCCATCACCTTGCCGATAATCAATATCATACACGCTTTCGGCGCTTTGATTGGCGTTGGAGCAGGGGCGAGGATGTCGATCGTTTTGGGTAAGAAAGATGTCAACTGGGCGGAGAATATCCTCGGCAACAGCGTCATTTTCACTGTCGTCTTGAGCGGCTTGGTGATGCTGTTTTCGTATATTTTCCTCGACAAGATTTTGTTTATGTTTGGCGCGACAGCCGAGACAGTGGCTTACGCCCGAGAATACATGCTCATCGTGCTTCCGGGGATGTTCCTGACCACCATGGCGTTCAACCTCGTTTCGCTGATGCGTGCGTCGGGCTATCCCAACAAGTCGATGATAGTGCTCGTGTCGGGTGCTGTGCTCAACATCGCCCTTGATGCCCTGTTTATCTTCGGTTTCGACATGGGAATCGCAGGTGCGGCGTGGGCTACCACCATCTCGATGGCGTTCGCGACCTTCCTGGCGATGCTGCATTTTGTGAAACGCGACTCGTTCATCCGTTTCCGCCGACATGGATTCCAGCCGAAAGGATATATCTTCAAGAATATCTTCATGATAGGAATGAGTCCGTTCCTGATGAACGTTGCGGCGGCAGGCGTCGTGGCGATTCTGAACAAACAACTCATCCGTTACGGCGGCGACATGGCGGTGGGCGCTTACGGCATCGCCAACAGTTACATCATGATTCTGGTGATGCTCATCCTCGGCGTGTGCATGGGAATGCAGCCTATCGCTGGCTACAACTACGGAGCCGGTCATCCCGACAGGTTGAAAAGAGTCTATGTCTTGACGATGAAAGTGTGCGTCTTAATAGGCATTTTCACTGCTATTTTAGGTTGTTCGATTCCTCGAATCATCTCGATGGCGTTCACCAAAGATAGTACATTGTTAGACATTTCACAGATGGCATTGCCTTACATCACCGTGATGACGCCGCTCATCGCGTTCACGATAGTGAATTCAAACTTTTTCCAGAGCATCGACAAGCCTTGGATTGCCATTGTGACCAGCCTCTCACGCCAGGTCATTTTCCTTATCCCGATGATGTACATCATGCCTGTCATTTATCAAAATCTGGGACTCGACAGCCTTGACGGCGTGTTCTGCTCATGCACTGTTTCCGATGTCTTCGGAGCCTCGCTCGCCTTTGTGCTGATGTTGACGCAGAGGAAGGTGTTTAAATATACAGCATAACAAATTGGTTATCAAATGATTATGAATAAAATGATTATAAAAAAGTCCATTTTATGGCTGTTGATGACCGTTTGGGTGCTGATTCTCGCAGGATGCAATAATGAAGCATCTGATAAAAGTATTCCTAAATCCCCAGATTATACTGACACTTTGCAATGGTATCACACCGACCGCGGTGGCGTTGCCGACATTTTTTATATCATTTCTACAGAAACTGGCGACTACACCCTCACTGACGGCATTGTTTGTCATTATGCGAACACTTACGACAACTCTATTCGTCGGCCGATGCTTTCCGAGATGAAGGGCGTAGATGCATTGTTAGGCGGAAATCTCAACTTTTATTCACCTTTTTACCGTCAGTGCACATTGCAGTCGTTTGTTAGTGACAGTCTCGCGGCAACTCGTCTGACGTTGCCCACCGACGATGTGCGCCGTGCTTTCAAATATTATCTGAGTCATGAAAACGCTGACCGTCCGTTTATCCTTGCAGGCTTCAGTCAGGGTGCGATGATTGCCTTGCAGCTTCTTCGCGAGATGGATGATGTCACATACAGTCGCATGGTGGCGGCATATATCATAGGTGCCAGCATCTCGCAGGAGATAATCGACGAATGTCCGCATGTCATCCCAGCGACTGGTCCCGACGACACTGGCGTAACCATCTGCTACAACTCAGTACGAGAGCCTTCATGCACCATGTGGACAAGTAGCGCGGCCTGCATCAACCCGGTGAACTGGCACACCGATGCCACGCCAGCCCTGCTCATCACCGAGCCGTCGCCACTTATTCCAGTCGGCAAGCAACAACCAGACACATTAACCATCACCATGGACCCTGTCTCCAACCTTATTTTAGTGAACGGCTTCACTGCCATCGACTACATCCTTCCACTAATTGGCAAAGAAGGCAATTACCACTCCAGAGAGATCTGGCTTTACCGGGAGCAGCTGAAAGAAAATATGGCGGAGAGGGTAGAGAGGTTTAGGGAGTAAAAAATATCTACTGCCATCGTAGTTGTCATATTGCTATTTTTTAAAATTTTACCAAAAACAAATTATTTTTTTTAGGTAATTTTATTTCGGTAAAATTCAACCAATTGAGATTGCTAAAAATGTGTTTTTGCCAAAATCAGCCTATTGCAAAGACATGATATTAGGTTTTAGGCAGAAAATACTTCGCCACAACGTGGTTGTTGCTGACGTATTAGTTCTGTTTACGGTTTTTAAAAAGTTCGTGAATGTGTTTTTTGACCAGAACAAGCATTTCATCCATTGAAATGGCTCGTCTTAAATCGTCTTTACTGCTGTTTGAAGAAATTTTTTCCATGTTTTTCTTTTTTGCAAAATTACAAATAATTATTGTTCGTGCAGCTTGAAATTATATTTTTTCTTGTTTTTTTGTACCTTTGCATTCTCAAAACGTTATTAAGCAATGTCGACAAAATACCACATATCTCTCACAGCCATCTCGCTCTTCTTGGCTCTCACGCTGACATCTTGCTTTAGTAGCAAACACGTTATAACTGTCAAAACAGAAACGACGGCTGAACAGGTTTGGAACTATAGCCTGAGCCATCCCGACGGATTTACGATTGATATTCGCACGATGACCGAGCCGACAGAGGGCATCAGTGTCGCTTACGCCGCCACACAAGGATGCCATTCGCGTAAGGCACTCGACAGCGTCGTCAACCACGCCTTGAAACACAATGGTTTTGTGGGCGGATGGCTCGACACCACCGACAGCCTGTATTATTTCGACAGCACCCGCATCTTCCCCGAAGACTCCCTTGAGGCAGCCAAAAAGTTCGGTATCGAAAACGGCCAAATCTCGATATATATCATCTCTGAAGGGAAAGAAATCCGCTTGAAATAAAAAAATAGAGATGCCTTAAAAACATCTCTACTAATCCATTGATTCTGTGGAGGATACCGGACTCGAACCGGCCACCTTTAGATTGCGAACCTAACGCTCTACCAGATGAGCTAAACCCCCATTTTTTACGTCTGCAAAAGTACAAAATATTTATCACATAAAAACAATTTTTTCAAAAAATTATGTGTATTTTTGCACCCGAGAAAAATTAACAAAATGGAAATAGAACTTTATATCCTTAGAAGAGTAAACGCTCTGTTGCATGCGACAGACGCCAAAATTGTAAAACGCCTCGAAGGAGGCATGAGTAATTATACCTACGTTGTTGAATGTCAAGGTGTTATGTACACTTATCGTGTACCTGGCAAGTTCGCCGAACGCTTCGTCGACCGCGTAGAAGAAGAGGCTAACATGAAGGAAGTCGAGAAACTCGACCTCAACAATGAGACCGTCTACTTAGAGATTCAATCGGGCGAAAAGCTCGCAAAATACGTCGAAGGTACCATCATGTCGACCACCGATGTCGTTTCTTACAACGAGATGTCGGTCAAGGCATTGAAGAAACTGCACAACAGCGACCTGAAATTCACCGATTACAACGCATTCGGCCGCCTCGACACCTACGAAAACTACTGCAAAGAGATGGGTTTCGAGCATCCGCAGGAATACAAGGAGCTCCGTCACACCCTCGACGAGATGCGTAAGATGTACAAAGAGGTGAAAAAAGTGCCGTGCCACTGCGACTATCAGCCCACAAACCTCGTCATCGCGAAAGATAAATTCTATGTTTTGGACTGGGAGTTCGCAGGTATGAACGACCCGTTCTACGACATCGCATGCTACGGTAACGCCGGTTTCGACAAGGCTTTGTCGCTGCTTGAGGCTTACGTTGGCCACAAACCGACGCAGGAAGAGCTGAACCGTCTGTATTTCCACCGCGCTTTCCAGTGCCTGCAGTGGTTCAACGTCGCCATCTTCAAAGATAAAGTTGGCTTGAGCAAAGATCTGAATATGGATTTCAACGCCGTTGCCTTCATGTTCCTCGGCATGGCGCGCGATTTAATCGGAAACTGCAAGAATTAATACATCATATCGCTGAAGCCGAAGCCTTCGTCAAGACCTAGCTCGGCGCGCACCTCTTCGGAGAGGCTCGCCGGACTCCAGGCAGGCTCGAAGGTGAGCTCCACATCACATGATTTCACACCCATAATGGCGCTGACTTTCTCCTTAACGAAATTAGGGAGATAGTCGGCGACAGGGCAGTTCGGCGCCGTCACGGTCATGAGGATCTTCACCGTGCCTTCATCGTCGATGTCGATGTCATAAATCAATCCCAATTTGTAAATATCAACGGGTATCTCTGGGTCGTAAATGCCGCTCAACACAGCAATCACGCGCTCTTTCAGTTCTTCTTTAAAATTTTCCATACCTATTTTGTCATTCCGAGCTTCGCGAGGAATCTCACTATATTCATTAGTTGCTTTTATCCGTTCATTACCTCAGCATACAACATCATCTGTTTCACCATACTCAACAGACCATTCGAGCGGGTGGGAGAGAGGTGCTCTTTCAACCCGATCT
>Ga0310696_10010334_pt1 | contig 10748 bp, 7 predicted proteins | sample AusTroGonzalo_MG_4_FD_203885 | JGI IMG/M metagenome (GOLD analysis project Ga0310696, IMG submission 203885) | Bovine rumen microbial communities from tropical cattle in Woodstock, Queensland, Australia - Gonzalo_02 (v2) (version 2) | ecosystem: Host-associated > Mammals > Digestive system >... | reverse complement strand
CAATGCTGACCTGGTGAATGCGATGAACGACTGCCTGAAATTCTGGATCGACGAAGCCGACATCGATGGCTATCGTTGCGACTACATCAGCAGTCCCCAAATTCCTGCCAGTTATTGGCAGACCACCATACCCATGATCAAATCTTATCAGGAAGGTAAGACCATCACCTTCCTGGGTGAGGCTGATATCGCCTCTGATGCGACTCGTCTGAAGGCCGTAGGCTTCGATTATGATTATGCCTGGCAGTTCCAGTCGAGTCTGGCCAATTATGGCAATGGTGATGCCGCTGCACGTCTCAGAGCTTTTGTCAATACGCTGCTCGACAAATCCTCTGGAATCTCGTTTGACCGTATGCTCTACGTCACCAACCATGATCAGAACTACAACGAGTCTAAGAAGACGTTGACCCAGAAATATGGCGAAAACCGCTATGCACTCACGGTGCTGGCCTATACTGTCTATGGCATGCCTCTCATTTATAATGGTCAGGAGACTGGTGGTAATCAGGTACTCGACTATTTCAAAGATACAAAGATTGACTGGACTGCGAACGACGATAAGATGCGCAACACGCTGCGCACACTCTTTGCCTTGAAACACGCGGTGCCAGCACTCTACGACACCAGTGCGACCAGCATACTCTCCGTCGATAATACCAGTGTTCTGGCCTATACACGCTCAATGGGCGATAGTGAGGTCTTGGTAGTGCTGAATATGGGAACATCAACAAGTGCTGCTACCGTCGAGGGTATCACGGCTGGAGATTGGAGCCTATGGCTTAACAGTGAGACCATCGCCCAGGGCACCAGTCGCAAACAAGAAATGCTAGATGCAACTCATACATTCCCCCTCGATGCCAAGGGCTATCGTGTCTATGTACGCGGCCTATTTCCAGAACAGGATGGACATACAGCTATTCGGACTGTCAGCTTAAAGGACCAGAAAGGAACAGATGTGTGGTACGACCTTAAAGGTCATCGACTCGATGCTCCGCGCAAAGGTGTCAATATCCGTAACGGCAGGAAATATTGGGTTAAGTAAACGGCTCTTTTCAAAACTATGTAAGCAAAAACTAAAAAATGTCGAAATAGTTAGGATGTTTTAGAAAAAGTTCTTACCTTTGCAGCACCATAAACCGTTATAGCTGCAAACGATGATTAGATATACCAAGAAAGAGGAGATCTGGAATGCTGCTTCGCATGGAGGTGGCATTCTGTTGGGGGTGGTGTTTGGCATCATCTTCCTTGTCTGGTGCTTTCAGGCTGACAATAACTGGGCGCGGTGGAGCGTGATACTCTACCTCTTTGGCATGCTGGGCTCGTATGTGGCGTCGACGCTTTATCACTCGATCAAGCACCACTCGAAATGGAAGGAGAGATTGCGCAAATGGGATCATGCTGCTATCTACTGGCACATCGCAGGTTCGTATTCTCCGCTGACACTGGTGGCACTTCGCAGTCAGGGTTATTGGGGATGGAGTCTTTTCATCTTTGTGTGGGCTTGTGCGATAGCGGGAACGATTACCAGTTTTATTCATCTGAAGGAACATTCCAATCTTGAAACATTTTGTTTCGTAGGCATGGGACTGAGTGTGCTTGTGGCCTTTAAACCGCTGATGGACAGTGTCTCAGAGGCTGCCATCATCTGGCTGATTGCTGAGGGCGTGGCCTATATCACTGGCGCAGTGTTCTATAGTCTGAACAAGAAGAAGTATATGCACTCCGTATTCCATTTCTTCGTCTTGGCAGGTTCTGTCTGTCATATCATCGCCGTCTGGGACGTGTTGATGGAGTACTTGTAAAAGGTAACTTTGAGCTTCAGAAAAAGCTCGAAGATAGGCTGCACTTCGAAAAAATCCTAATAAATTTGGTTTTTTGCTCAGTTTGCACTATCTTTGCACGCAAATTTGCAAATTTAATAAGATTATGGCTTATACACGTATGACTGCTGCAGAGGCTGCAGCACTGATTAAGAATGGTGATCACATCGCCATGAGTGGCTTTACACCTGCTGGTGTGGCCAAGGCAACAACTAAAGAGTTAGCAAAGATCGCAGTGGCTGAGCATGAGGCTGGTCGCGAGTTTAAGGTGGCTATCTTCACAGGTGCCTCCACAGGACAGAGTACCGATGGTGACCTGGCAAACGCACAGGCTATCCTCTATCGTGCACCTTACACCACCAACCCTGATTTCCGCAAGCACGTGAACATGGGTGAGATCCCCTACAACGACCTGCACCTGAGTCACATGGCACAGGAGTTGCGTTATGGTTTCTATGGTCCTGTAGATTGGGCCATCCTTGAGGTTTGCGACATTGAAGAGGTAGGCAACGACTATCATGTGTACCTGACTGCTGCTGGTGGTATTTCTCCCACAGCTGCCCGTCTGGCTAAGCACGTGATCCTGGAGCTCAACAGCTTCCATAACCCCAATGCCAAGTATATCCACGACGTGTATGAGCCGTTGGATCCTCCTTACCGTAAGGCTATCCCCATCGAGCATGTAGGTGATCGTATCGGTCAGCCTTTCGTCAGCATCCCCAAGGAGAAGGTGGTTGGTGTCGTGGAGTGCAACATCCCCGATGAGGCTCGTGCCTTCAAAGACAGCGACCCCGTAACGGATAAGATTGGTTTCCTGACCGCTGAGTTCCTCGTAGAAGAGATGCACAAGGGACGTATCCCCAAGGAGTTCCTGCCCCTGCAGAGTGGTGTGGGTTCAACTGCTAACGCCATCCTCGGTGCACTGGGTGAGGACAAGCATGTGCCCGACTTCAACATCTATACTGAGGTGCTGCAGGATAGCGTGGTGGCTATGATGCTGAACGGTCGTGTGAAGGATGCTTCGGCATGTTCACTGACGGTTTCAAACGAGTGTCTGATGCAGGTCTATGACCACATGGACTATTTCAAGGATCACCTGACACTTCGTCAGAGTGAGATTTCTAACTCTCCTGAGATTATCCGTCGATTAGGTGTGATCGCCATCAATACTGCTATTGAGGCTGACCTCTATGGTAACGTGAACTCTACGCATATCAGTGGTACGAAGATGATGAATGGTATCGGTGGTTCGGGTGACTTTATCCGCAACGCTTACCTCTCTATCTTCACTTGTCCTTCAGTGGCTAAGGGTGGTGTGATTTCTTCAATCGTACCGTTTGTTTCTCATCAGGACAGCTCTGAGCACGATGTGAATATCATTGTGACAGAACAGGGTATTGCCGACCTGCGTGGTAAGGGTCCCATCCAGCGTGCAGAGACGATTATCGAGAACTGTGCACATCCTGACTACAAGCAGTTGCTGTGGGATTACCTGAAGATCGCCAAGATGGGTCAGACTCGTCACAACCTGCCTGCTGCCTTCGCCATGCACGACACGCTGGCTCGCAAGGGCGACATGAAACTGACAGACTTCGCAGAATATATCAAATAATGGATTCGAAATTAGTAATTTACAATACACTGACAAGGCAGAAGGAGCGGTTTGAGCCGCTCCATTCTCCTAATGTGGGTATGTATGTGTGCGGACCTACGGTCTATGGTGATCCCCATCTGGGTCATGCCCGTCCTGCCATCACCTTCGACTTGGTGTTCCGCTATCTGAAGCACTTAGGATATAAAGTAAGGTACGTGCGTAACATCACGGACGTGGGCCATCTGGAGCATGACGCTGACGAAGGCGAAGACAAGATCGCCAAGAAAGCTCGTCTGGAGCAGTTGGAACCGATGGAGATTGCGCAGTACTATACCAATCGCTACCATCAGGCGATGGATGCGCTGAATGTGCTCCGTCCCTCAATTGAGCCCCATGCCACTGGTCATATCATTGAACAGCAGCAGTTGGTGCAGCAGATTATCAACAATGGTTTCGCCTACGAGAGCAATGGCTCGATCTACTTCGATATCGAGGCTTACAACAAGAAGTATAAGTATGGTATTCTGTCTGGTCGTTCATTAGAGAACATCAAGGACGAGAGTAGAGAATTGGCTGGAGTAGGAGAGAAACGTAATCAGGCCGACTTCGCCCTGTGGAAGAAGGCTCAGCCCGAGCATATCATGCGTTGGCCCTCGCCTTGGAGCGATGGTTTCCCTGGTTGGCACTGTGAGTGTACAGCCATGGGGCGTAAGTATTTGGGTGAGGAGTTTGATATCCACGGTGGTGGTATGGACTTGGTGTTCCCCCATCATGAGTGTGAGATTGCTCAGGCTCAAGCTTCGTTGGGTCACCCCGCTGTGAAGTACTGGATGCACAACAATATGCTGACCATCAATGGTCAGAAGATGGGTAAGTCGTATAACAACTTTATCACCTTGGAGCAGTTCTTCACGGGCAACCATCCGTTGTTGGAGAAGGCTTATTCTCCGATGACTATCCGTTTCTTCGTGTTGAGTGCCCACTATCGTGGCACCGTCGATTTCTCGAACGAGGCGCTTGTGGCTGCAGAGAAGGGATTGGAGAAGTTGCTTAACGCCATCAACGATCTGGAGCGCGTTCAGGCTGCTGCCGAGTGCGATGCTGAGACCAAGAATGTAGTGACCAGTCTGCGCCAGAAGTGCTACGACGCCATGAACGACGACTTTGCCACACCGCAGGTGATCAGTTACCTCTTTGAGGCCTGCACTACCATCAATAAGCTCGTTGACCACAAGGCTACCATCTGTGCCGACTGTCTGAAAGAACTGAAAGAGGTGATGAGTCTCTTTGCTTTCGACATCCTCGGACTGAGGGCAGACAACTCAGGCTCGAACGATGCTCGTGAGGAGGCCTTCGGAAAGGTGGTTGATATGGTGCTCGAACTACGTGCCAAGGCTAAGGCTGACAAGGACTGGGCCACCAGCGACAAGATCAGAGATGAACTCGCCGCTGCTGGTTTCGAAGTGAAAGACACCAAGGACGGTGTTACTTGGAAGCTGAACAAATAACGAATACAAACCCACCACGGGGCTGACAAACCACTGATGTAGGCAATACGTCAGTGGTTTTTATTTCCCATGGACTGGTGGCAGTGTCAGTGAATACCTGAATACTACCAGGCTTTCCTACAAAAGCAAGATCAGTCTTAAGGGTCTTAACCTGGTCAGTACCATTGATGCCAGCTACATACCATGTATTGCCACTGCGACGAGCCAGTACCACACTCTCGCCAGGATAACCACTTATGTAGCGCGTTTCGTCCCATACGGCAGGCAGGTTAGAGAGGAAGTCCTGCACCTCTTGAGGTTGGGTGAGATAACTCTCGGGTTTGTCAGCCAGATGCTGCAGACCACTCTCATAAAGTACGGTAAGAGCCAGTTCATGACCATTTGTGGTGATATGTGGATGCTGGGAATCGCTGAACGTGCAGGGGGTGTAGTCCATAGGACCAACCACGTTGCGAGTGAAGGGTAGGGTGGTGTTATGACTCGCTGCCTTATTCGTAAAGGTGGGTACATTGTTATACCACTCAGCTCCATATACACCCTCGGTAGAGAGTAGGTTGGGGTAGGTGCGTTGCCATCCTCTGGGAACTGTGGCTCCATGGAAGTTGATGAGCAGATGATGTTTTGCTGCACATTCCAGCAGGTCGATGCAGTAGGTCATGTTCAGTTCTGTGTCGCCAGAGAAGAAGTCTATCTTCACACCAGCCACACCGATCTTCTCGCACCAGGCAAATTCTTTCTCTCTGTCCTCGGGTTTGTTTAAGCGGAACTTAGGTGTAGGTGCGCCATCAATCCAACCCACGGAGGAGTTATACCAGATTAGGGGTTTGATACCCTTCGCGTTGGCATAGTTGACAGCATCCTCAATGGTCTTGCCATCCTTCATCTGATCCCACTCAGCATCGATCAGCACGTAGGGCAATTTAAGGGTGACAGCCATATCCACGTATTTCTTGATGATCTCGTAGTCGTTGGAGCCATGATTATAAGCCCAGTAAATCCATGACACCACACCGGGCTTAATCCAACTGGTATCTTTCAACTTGCAGGGCTCGCTGACATCTGTGATGAGTGTCGAGGCGATGAGATCAGATGCCTCTCCGATGATAGCTACACGCCAGGGACTATGCCAGTCGCCACTGTGGGTGGTTTCGTTCTTGTCAGGGGTTACGCGGAACAGTTCGCCTTCTGTCACCAGGAATGATGCACTCTGCTGGCGCTCGATATTGGCTTCGGAGAGCAAAACGAAGACGTCATCAATAGGCTCCATCAGCAGGGGATAGCCCCAGCGGAGGTTATAGCCTTCAGGCGATTTAGGGGTAGGTGAATAACTGGGCAGGGCTTTTACCTTGGCGGTAGTAGTCAAGGGGAAGAATCCCTCATAGCTATCTGCCCACTGCATCATCCAGCGCTTCATGCCTTCAGGAATCAGGTAGGCCGTCTGTTCCTTGGGTAGTGGTTGGTTGTTTAACCCCTTCAGTTCGTAGCGAAAGGCAATACCGTCGTTATAAAGTCTGACGACGAGTTGTAGACCTTTTCCTAATTCTGTCTTATACTCGCGAGCCTCGTTGGTGCAGTATAGTTTCTTGCCAGACAGCATCTGGTAGTCGGTCTTTACCTCACCAGCATATTTCAGGTCGGGTTTCTGCGCCAGACCTTCGTAGCCAGTTTCAGCCACGTTCAGCACTTCCTGCTGCTGGTAATACACGCAGAATCCTTTGTCTGTTGTCTTTAAGGTCAGTTTGCCGTTGGGCGATACCGGCTGTTGGGCTGTAACGGTCAGGAAACAGCACCAAGCGAGAGCCATCAAACACATTTTTTTCATCTTCGTTGGGTGTTATGGATTATACAATTATTTCTCCAGATAGGCCGTCTTGTTCATCTCAACGGCTAAGGTTGTACGCTTGAAGTCATCGAACGACAGATAGTCGAGCCCTTTGTGAGGACGGTCTGTACCCCAAGAGTTCTTCATGATGAAGTACTTCGCTCCGATGCTGTCGTGGGCGAGCCCTACGATGGCCATGGCATGACCTTTGCTCTCCCAACAGACACCATGATGTCTTCTGACAGCTCTTTCTGTCTTGGCGAGCAGAGAGTCCATGGGGATATTATAGAAACGGTCGTGCAGCCAGTTGTCGGGCAAGTTGATATCAGTCATGTGGTAATAGGGCTTGTCGTCGTTGCTTGTCAGGGCAAGGTACTCTTGTGGGGCACAGACACTGCGGGCGAACTCCTGAGGCGTATAGGTGGCTCCAAGCATAAACACCCATGTAGGGGCTGGTGTCTCTACGTTGCGCATGGCATCGTAGCCTACAACACCGTATTTCTGGATCAGGCGTAGCAATGTGGCACCCATGCCTCGTTTGCTCTCTGGCGCATCAGGCTCCTGTTCCATCATCTTCTCTATATAATAAGGTGAGAGATTGACAGAGTCACCCCAAGCAAGGTGTTCCGTCTCAATGGCAGCAAGCATGGCGTAGATCCAACAGGTTTCACTATCCCCCTGATTCTTGACAGGCGTCATGCGGTTCATCACCTCGTGGGTGAAGCGCTGAGGCTGCTGTTTGGTACAGCCTAACAGCAATATAATGGCCAAGAAATAGAAAATTCTCTTCATCGTGTGCAAAAGTAGCTAAGTTTTCCGAATTGTACAAGAAATATCAGCAAAAATAGCTATCTTTTGAATACAAAGATGGGGCTTTGTTATGAATGCATCATCAAAGGGCTGAATGAAAATTGATAGGAGAATGGCTGGAAATGCTTTCAATTTGTTTAAAAACTCATGCTTGTAAGTAACAAAATGTAAGTTTTGAAGCTTTTGAAGATTCAAAGTGGCAGAAATATAATAGAAAGACCGACAATTTGCACTAATTTTGCAGCCGTAAGTTTTCAAATAATCAAAAAAGTTATGAAGGTAAAGAAACGTTGGGTAATTCTGATGACGGCAATGACACTAATTGCCCTCGCAGGCGTGTTTGTAGGTGAGCCTACATTCGAGTGTGACTGGTCTGTAATTTCAGCTGCCGATGTGGCTTGGCTGATTACGGCTACGATTTTCGTATTGATGATGACACCGGGACTATCGTTCTTCTATGGTGGCATGGTGGGAGCAAAGAACGTGATATCTACGATGCTCCAGTCTTTTATCGCCATGGGCTTGATATCGGTGCTTTGGGTGGTTGTTGGTTTCTCGCTGTGCTTTGGTGACGATATTGGCGGTGTGATTGGCAATCCTTTGACGTTCCTGATGTTCCATGGCGTGGGTGGGGCTGTTTATACTACGCCCGCAGGTAATATATTAGGTGGCGCAACGATTCCTTTGGCCCTGTTCGCCTTGTTTCAAATGAAGTTTGCCATCATTACGCCGTCGTTGATTACAGGTTCGTTTGCTGAACGTGTACGTTTTTCGGCCTACATGTTCTTTATGATGTTCTTCTTTTTTGTGATTTATTGTCCGCTGGCCCATATGACATGGCATCCAGAGGGACTGTTTATGAAGTGGGGTGTGATTGACTTTGCAGGTGGTATCGTAGTGCATGCTTCAAGTGGTGTGGCAGCTCTTGCTGGTGCCATCTATCTGGGACGACGCAAGGCTGAGACACGCAAGAGCGAGCCTGCTAATATTCCCTTTGTACTTCTGGGAGCAGCGATGCTTTGGTTGGGATGGTTTGGCTTCAATGCGGGTAGCTCGCTCCATGCTGACGGACAGGCCATCAAGGCGTTCTTGAACACGAATACAGCCTCGGCCACAGCCATGATGACGTGGCTATTCTTCGACTGTCTGCGCGGTCGTAAACCCTCAGCCATGGGTGCTGCTGTAGGTTGTGTGGTTGGTCTGGTGGCCATCACACCATCGGCAGGCTATGTCACCGTAGGTCAGAGCATTTTCATTGCTTTTGTCATTACACTCATCTGTAACATCGCCGTCTATTGGCGTTCGCATTCTAGAATTGATGATGCCCTCGACGTATTTCCTACTCATGGCACAGGTGGTATCTTCGGCACAGTACTGACGGGTATCTTCATCCAAGAGGGACTCATTGCCGGTACATGGGAAGGTTTTGTGATTTTCCTCTATCACCTGTTGGCTATTGTCATCGTGTTTATCTATACCTTCGCCATGAGTTGGGCAGGTTATAAGTTGATAGATATGTTAATCCCCATGCGTGTGTCAGCCTTCAGTGAAAAAGTCGGCCTCGACTTCTCACAGCATGACGAGCACTACGGTCTCGCCCATATCGGCGAACGCGAGTTGGCGGAATACGAAGAGCATATCCGCGAAAAGAACAAATAAAGGATGAGGGGAATCTCGGCAAAGAGATTCCCCTTTTACAACGAATAATTCTTAAATATTTGCGATAGTAGGGGATTTTCTCTGTAATTCTTTGTAATTTTGCAGCCGCAATGAGCAAAGATATCAAGGATTACGAGATTATGGCCCCTGTGGGCTCAAGGGAATCACTGGCAGCAGCTATCCAGGCAGGTGCTGACAGCATCTACTTCGGCATCGAGAAACTGAACATGCGTGCCCACTCCGCCTCGACGTTCACCATCGACGACCTGAAAGAGATTGCTGCTACTTGTAACGAGCACAATATCAAGAGTTATCTGACAGTTAACACCATCATCTATGGTGAGGATATCCCTTTGATGCACGAGATTATCGATGCAGCCAAAGAGGCAGGTATCTCTGCTGTCATCGCCAGTGATGTGGCCGTGATGACCTATTGCAACAAGGTGGGGCAGGAGGTACATCTCTCTACACAGCTCAATATCTCTAACATCGAGGCTCTGAAGTTTTATGCCCAGTTTGCCGACGTGGTGGTACTTGCCCGAGAACTGAATATGGATCAAGTGGCAGATATCTACCGTCAGGTGGAAGAAGGACATATCTGTGGTCCAAGTGGTGAGCAGATTCGCATTGAGATGTTCTGTCATGGCGCTCTTTGTATGGCCATCAGTGGTAAGTGCTATATGAGTCTGCATGCCGCTAATCGCTCGGCTAATCGTGGCGAGTGCATCCAGATATGTCGTCGCAGTTATACTGCTACGGATAATGAGACAGGTTATCAGCTTGATATCGACAATAAGTATATCATGAGTCCAAAGGACTTGAAGACGGTGCGCTTTATTGATAAGATGATGAACGCGGGCGTGCGCGTGTTTAAGATCGAAGGTCGTGCTCGAGGTCCTGAATATGTCTATACTGTGGTGAAGTGCTATAAGGAGGCCATTCAGGCCGTGCTCGATGATGACTTTACCGAAGAGAAGAAAGATGTGTGGGATGAGCGCCTCGCTACAGTCTTCAACCGTGGTTTCTGGGATGGTTACTATCAAGGCCAGCTCATGGGCGAGTGGAACAAGCACTACGGCTCAAATGCCACAGAGCGCAAGGTCTATATCGGCAAGGGCACGAAATATTACTCCAAACTCGGTGTGGCAGAGTTCTCGGTAGAGGCTGATACTTTTAAGGTAGGCGATAAAATGCTCATTACAGGGCCTACTACGGGTGTTATTTACGTAACTGCCAATGAGATCCACGATGACTTCGGACCAGTAGAGATAGCTCAACAGGGCACGCGCGTTTCCATCGCTGTACCTGAAAAAGTGCGCCCCAGTGATAAACTGTTTAAATTAGTAAGAGATGACGATTAACGAGATTCAAGACGAGATTATAGAGGAGTTCTCTGGTTTCGACGACTGGATGGATAAGTATCAGTTGCTTATCGACTTGGGTAACGAACAAGAACCCCTTGACGAGAAATACAAAACAGAACAGAACCTGATTGACGGATGCCAGAGTCGGGTGTGGTTGCAGGCTGACTATGA
>Ga0310696_10010333_pt1 | contig 10748 bp, 4 predicted proteins | sample AusTroGonzalo_MG_4_FD_203885 | JGI IMG/M metagenome (GOLD analysis project Ga0310696, IMG submission 203885) | Bovine rumen microbial communities from tropical cattle in Woodstock, Queensland, Australia - Gonzalo_02 (v2) (version 2) | ecosystem: Host-associated > Mammals > Digestive system >... | reverse complement strand
GCTCAATATTTTAAGTCGATTCAGATTGCAAACATCAGTAGTAATCTGATACTCACTCGTTCTACAAATAGCCGCCAGTGGGATGATAAGTATAATTTCTATCCCATTCCGCAGTCGGAACTGAAAAAGAATCCCAACCTTACCCAGAACCCGGGATGGTGAGATGAATTGATAATTGAAAATTGATAATTGAAAAATGAAAATTATGAAGAATATACTCAATTATTTAGGCGTGCTGCTTGCGATGGTCTTAATTGGCACCACTTTCACCGCCTGTTCAGAAGATGACAGCAATGGTTCGGCAAACGTCGGACTGGGCATTAAAACATTCTTTCCGACAAAGGTTGTCACCAACCAGCCTGTAACCATCAATGGTTCTGGTTTCGCTGGTGTTACTGAGATAGAATTCCCTGGTGTAAAAACAGCAGATTTCGAGATTGTCAGTGATAATATGATCAGAGTTAACACCCCGTCAGGTGTTGCTGTTGAAGGTGGCAAGATTGTCGTGCGTACTGCTAACGATGCGGTTGAGTCACGTCTGCCGTTGACTGTTGGACACACCATTGTGTCAGGCTATTCAAAACAGTCAGGTGAGACAGCCTCAGGTGGAGAGTTAATCACGGTCTATGGTACCGACCTGGAATTTATCAATAGTATAGAACTGCTTGATGCTGAAGGCGTGCCGCAGCTGATAGATCATAAGGATTTCTATCGCAAAGGCACCAGCAACCTCGTCTTCCGTGTGCCACAGAAGAATATCTTCAAAGGCACCTTTGCAGGCATCCTTCATACTTACGACGGACAGAATATCACGATGCCAGAACTGGCCTATGAGCCTGGTGCTGAGGAAGGCCACTGGGAGATTGTGAAGACCTCTATTTGGAAGAATGACGGTTCACTCGGTGAGATCAACTGGAGTAGTGACTATCGTTTTGCTCCTGAGAGCAATTCTACAGGTGAGGAGTGTTATACCGTTCCTCAGGATATCTGGGAGAAGATGAAGTCAGAAACATTCTATGTAACCGTTAAGGGAGATAATCCTCAGGTACGTATAACGACTGGTTGGTGGAGCACTAACCTGACTGCTGATGACATCATGCCTGGTAATGAGCTGCTCACCGACAATGGTGATGGCACTTGGACACTTGAAGTCACTGTAAGCAATTCTGCAGACCTCCTTAGTCTACTTGATGAACAGCATCTGCTCTTCACAGGTGGTGGATACACTGTGGATGAGATCTATTTCGCTGAGGAAGTTTGGGTTCCCGGCGGTGGTGGCGAACAAGAAGTGAAGGTTCCCGTCTGGACGAATGGTGGTTCACTTGGCGAAATCAACTGGAGCAGTGACTATCGTTTTGCTCCCGAGAGTAATTCCACAGGTGAGGAGTGCTATACGGTTCCTCAGGATGTATGGGATCGGATGAAGTCAGAAACATTCTATGTAACCGTTAAGGGAGATAATCCTCAGATTCGTGTCACGACCGGCTGGTGGAGCACTAACCTGACCGCTGATGACATCATGCCAGGTAATGAGCTTCTCACAGATAATGGCGATGGTACTTGGACACTTGAGGTCACTCTAAGTAATTCTGCAGACCTTCTTGACCTTCTTGATGCTCAGCATCTGCTCTTTACAGGTGGAGGCTATTCGGTCGAGGAGATCTACTTCATCGAAATGGTCGCCGGTGGTGGCGGCGGTGGGAGCGAGGTTGTCATCTGGCAAAGTGATGGTTCGGGCGGTGCAGTCAGCTGGAGCAGCGTATATCGTTTCTCGAGTGCTGAGAGTTCCACTGGTGAGGAAATCTATGCCATCCCGATGGATCAGTGGGAGATTATCAAGACAGGCACGTTCTATCTGGATCTTCAATCAGATGACCCGCAGATCCGCGTCACCACAGGCTGGTGGACTGTCACTTGGACAGGTGATGATATATTCCCTGGCAATGAGCATCTCACCGACAATGGCGATGGAACCTTCACTCTGGAGGTTAACTTGACGGGTGACCCGATTCTTGACTCCATCGACGTTGAGCATCTGCTCTTCACGGGTGACAGGTTTACACCGTTGAAATTATACTATAAATAAGATTCATACATATGGTTAGGTTAATTGGTTAGATTTAGAAAACTTTACTAGACTGTTGGTATTCACCAGACGGGTTTGGGACAAATCGGAGTCTGGTGATGCTGAATCAAAAAAGACGAGGGCTCAATTAATGTTGGGCCCTCGTTAGGTTTGTTATTTAAGTTCTACGGTGATTTTTTTCAGGTCTTTGTCGAGAGAGCTGTTGCCGTAGAGGATTTCGTATTTGCCAGGCTTGGTGCGCATGGTGTTGGTAGCGGCATCCCAGAACTCGAAACTCTTTTGGTTGAGGGCGATGGTGGCGGTGGCTGTCTGGCCTACCTTCACGTCAACCCGCTGGAAACCGCGGAGGCTCTTCAGTGGACCTTCCTTATCGGCGAGGTCGCGAATGTAGAGCTGTACAATCTCTGTACCAGCCATCTGACCTTTGTTAGCTACGGGTACACTGATCTCGAAATTGCCGTTTCCACCCTGGATCTGAGCCTCGCCAATCTCGAAGGTGGTATAGCTCAAGCCATAGCCGAAGGCAAAGAGGGGATCATTGAAGTAACGATAGGTGCGACCCTTCATCGAGTAGTCTTCGTAGTCGGGCAACTGGCTGTCGTCCTTATAGAATGTGACTGACAGTTTGCCGCCGGGGTTGTAGTCACCAAAGAGCACGTCGGCCACAGCCGTACCGCCCTCCTGTCCAGGATACCATACCTGAAGGATAGCATCGCAGCTCTCGGTCTCAGGTGTCAGGGCAATGGCAGAACCAGAGCAGTTGACGTAGATGACCTGCTTGCCGGCTGCTTTCAGAGCCTTCAAGAACTCGCGCTGTACTTTCGGCAGTTCGATGCTGGTGCGGTCGCCACCCTTGAAACCGTCAATATTCACGGGCATCTCCTCACCTTCGAGGGCTGGAGAGATACCACCCACGAAGATCACCTTATCGATGTCCTTCAGCTGGGCGATGATCTGCTGGTAGTCGATGGGCTGTTCCTTAGCTACGTTGATCTTCAAGTTGGCATTCCAAGTCTTGACGAACTGGAAACGAACCTCGATGTTATAGCTCTGACCCTTTTCGGCCTGAATGACTGTGCGGGTGGGGGTGGTGCGCCAAGTGTGCTCCATCTGCTTGCGCTCACCGTTGATGTAGAGTTCGAAGTGGCCACAGCCCTCAACATTTACTACATATTCGCCTGCCTCTTTGGGGGTGAAGGTGGTCTCGTACTTAGCCGAGAAGTCTTCAATCTTCACGCCAGGGGCGAAGTTGTGCATACCAGCCGTGGTGACGGCCAACGGTGTGGTGTAATACTGTGTGGTAACGGGTTTGCCCTCCATGGTGGTATTGTTCCAGAAGGTGCCCTTCAGACCTTTCTTGCCGTCGGCAGCACACTGGGTGGCCAGCTGGCAGTCCATCACTTGATCGTAAGTCAGGTCGCAACCCTTGTTATAATAGAGTTTCTTCTGCTTGGCCTTGATACCATCGAGGATGGTGATGGTATGATTGGGCATACCATTGTAGTTACCCCACATCAGAGGTGCGTCGTCGGCATTGGGACCGATGACAGCTATCTTCTCGGCATTCTTCTTCAGTGGCAGGATGTTGCCCTTGTTCTGCAGCAGCACGATGGTTTGGCGGGCCATATCGAGGGCGATATCTGCAGAGGCCTTGGTTGACATAGCGGAGTAGGGAATCTTCGACCATTCCACAAGTGCAGGATCGTCCATCTCACCGAGGTCGAAACGGCCTTCGAGCAGACGGATGACGTGCTTGTCGATCTCAGCTTCAGAAAGCAGGCCTCTGTTCACGGCCTCTGGAATGCTTTTATAGGCATAGTCGAAACCGCACTCCACGTCGGTACCAGAGATGACGGCCTTGGCCGAGCCGTGGATGGCATCCGAAGAACTCTTGTGGTTCATGTGGAAGTCGCTGACGGCACCACAGTCGCTGACCACGAGGTACTTAAAGCCCCACTCGTCGCGGAGGATCTGCTGAAGCAGACGCTGTGAACCGCAGCAGGGATCATCATCAAGACGCTGGTAGGCGCACATCACTTCGCGCACCTTACCATCCTGCACACAGGCCTGGAAGGCGGGCATGTAGGTCTCCCAGAAATCACGAGCCGACACATCGGTGAGGTTGGCTGTATGGCGTGTGTATTCAGGACCGCTGTGTACGGCATAGTGCTTGGCACAAGCCCAGAGCTTGCGGTATTTGGCATCCTCGGGACCCTGCAGACCTTTTACCACCTGGACACCCATGACAGAGGTCAGATAGGGATCTTCACCGTAGGTTTCCTGACCGCGACCCCAACGGGGATCACGGAAGATATTGACATTAGGCGTCCAGACTGAGAGGCTGTGGAACTTCTCATCCTCGCCGCCAAGGTCGTGCATGCGGTGGTTGTACTGGGCGCGGAACTCCGTACTGGCCGCGTCGAATACCTTATATAATAAGGAGGGGTTGAATGAGGCGGCCATACCTACGGGTTCTGGGAAGTTGGTGACGTTGCCCATGTTGGCAGCGCCGTGGAGAGCCTCGCTCCACCAGAAGAACTTCTTGATGCCGAGGCGCGGAATAGCAGGACTCTCGTCGAGCATCAGCATAGCTTTCTCTTCCAGCGTCAGGCGGCTGCAGAGATCTTTGGCACGTTCCTGAGCACTCAGGTCAGGATTCTGATAGGGATACTTCTGTGCCGAAGCGGTGAGGCAGGCACAGCATACGAACATAAGGGCACAAAGCGCCTTGTAAGTCTTTTGAAAGTTGTACATCATCGTTTTTCTATTTAGTTATGTGGTTCTATTTTTACACGGATGGTCTGTCCAGGCTGGGTTTCGACATCGTACTCATAAACCGTGGGTACGGGCAGCAGCTTGAAATCCTTCAGCTCTGTGGAGATCAGTGGTTTCTTAATCTTAGCTGGTTCATAGAGGGAATTTGGACACTCGCCTGTGGCCTCTTTAAGACCGTCGCCCGTGAGGGGTACATAGGAACGAAGGCGTAGCACACCACCAATCTTAGAGGTGATTGTAGCTTCCTGGAGCGTTCCCTCCTGCCACTTCATATCCACGGTGAAGGCACCGCGGGCCTGCAGACCTTTCACCTCGCCCTCTGCCCAGGCGTCGGGCAGGGCAGGTAACAGATGGACGGCACCGTCGTGACTCTGCAGCAGCATCTCGCATATACCAGCCGAACAGCCGAAGTTTCCGTCTATCTGGAATGGTGGATGGGCATCGAAGAGGTTGGGGTAGGTGCCACCACGCGGTCCCCATTCGATGGAATCGGGAATCAGGGTAAGCATATTGCTGATGATACGGAAGGCATGGTTGCCGTCGAGCATACGGGCCCAGAAATTGATCTTCCAACCAAGGCTCCAGCCTGTTGCCATGTCACCGCGCTGGTTAAGTGTGTTGGCGGCTGCCGTGAAGAGCTCGGGATGCGAGAACGGCGAGATTTGGTTGGAGGGATAGAGACCGTAGAGGTGGGAGATATGGCGGTGCTCGTCTTTCGGATCGTCACCGTCGATGATCCATTCCTGCAACTGTCCGTAGCGGCCAATCTGCATGGGTGGAAGACTCCACATGCGATCACTGGCGTCGTTGAGGAACATCTTCATGAATGGCGGTTCTTCTTCGCGGCCATCGATCTTAATTGGATATCCTAATACGCCTGCGGCCTTTTGGACGTTGCTGAGCACATCGAAGACAATCTGGTTGTCCATCGTCGAACCGGCAGTCACGGTGGTCTTCTTTCCCATCGGTCCGTGCTCAGGCGAAACGGTGGGTACCGTCACGTACCATGTGTCGGGTACTTTGCTCTTGTCGGCGAAGGGGGATCCTTTGGGTACTGGCTGCATATAGTCGATGAGGAACATGGCAGCCCGCTCCATCAGGTGGAAATTCTTTCTTAGGAATTCCTTATCGCCTGTGTAGAGATAGTGCTGCCAGATGTGGGTGGTGAGCCAGGCTCCGCCCGTGGGGAACATACCCCAAGTGGTACCATCGACGGGACCGGCAATGCGCCAGAGGTCGGTGTTGTGGTGGGCTACCCAGCCACGGCAGTCGTACATCTCTCTGGCTGTCTTGGCACCCGTGGTGCATAGGTCGCTGATCATCGAGAAGAGCGGCTCCTGCGTCTCAGCGAGATTGCCCACAAGGGCAGGCCAATAGTTCATCTCGGCATTGATGTTGATGGTGTATTTAGAGTCCCAGGGGGCATTCAACTTGTTATTCCATACGCCTTGCAGATTAGCGGGCTGTCCACCGGGTTGTGAAGATGAGATAAGTAGGTAGCGCCCATACTGCATCATCAGTGACACCATGTCAAGGTCGGTGCCGTCGAACTTGGCGAGACGCTGATCGGTGGTCAGATTCTCTTTACCGTTTTTCGGTAAGGTAAGACTGACGCGGTTATACTGCTCCTGATATTTCTTGAGATGATCCTCGGCGAGACGCACGTAGTTCTTACTGATGACGGTAGAGAGTGTTTGGATATTCTTACGGGTGGGATTGCCGCTGACGTCATGGTAATTGACGAAGTTGGTAGCAGCGGTGATGTAAAGGGTAGCCGTTGTGGCGTTGCTTACCCGTAGGCTGTGTTCGCTGTCGATGATCTCACCGTCGGTCTTTACATTGACGCGGCACTCGGCCTGAAGTCCAGCAGGGATACCTTCCTGCTCTACACCCTGGACGAGGGCGGCGAGTTGGTGACTATCTACGTGAGTGGTATCGGCCAGCGGACTGTCGAAGGCGATATTGAAAGTAAGGGCACCCGTCTGACTGGCCTTCAGATAGACAATGATGACATTGTCGGCCTGAGAGGCAAAGCAGGAACGAACGTATGATACATCGCCCATACGGTACTGGGTCGTGGCGATGGCAGTGGAAAGATCCAGACTGCGGCGGTAGTTGCTGATTTCACCAGTCTTACGGAAAGAAAGCTTCAGACTACCTAACGGCAGGAAACGCATGCCATGAGGACCTTTGAAGAAATGCTTGTCGAGGATGGCGTGGCCAGCCTCTTCCTTACCGGCAAACACAGAGTCGCGCACTTCTTGCAGATACGCGCGCGCGTCCGAACTATTATTATTATGGGGCGAACCGCTCCAGAAGGTTTCCTCGTTGAGTTGGATCTCTTCGGTGTCGGTGCCGCCATAGACCATAGCGCCCAGGTGGGAGTTGCCGATAGGCAGGGCCTGCAGCCAATGAGTGGCGGGTTTGTCGTACCAGAGTTGGTGCTGCTGAGCCTGAATGGTCAGTGCTGCACAAGCACACATCAGTAGGGTGGTAAATATCCGTTTCATTTGTTATTGGTTTTAATTAAAAAAACACCTCGGGACAAGAAACGCTTTTCTTGGGCCCCGAGGAAGGAAAAACTACTAACTACTAATATAACTAAAACAATTTTCAAACTATTTTCTGATTCTGGTGCAAAGATACGGCAAAAAAATGAAACTGACTTGCTTTCATGTTACATTTACTTTTTCTTTTGTTTCACGCTTATAAAAATGCCATTTTTTAAATAAATATGTTACAAATACAAAAAACGACCCGCCAAATGCTGACGGGTCGTATATGAAAATGAGAGACTTACATTATTTAAACAGGCTCTGCGCCATCTTGTAAAGGCAACGGCGCCAGGTCAGGAACTCGTGGGCTGTGCCTTCAGAGATCAGACCTTCTGCATTGTAACCAGCCTCCTTCAGAGCCTCTACGCTCTTATTGATACCGTCGGGATTCTCCTTGTCACCACAGCCCTCGAAGATGTACTTCACCACCTTCGGATCCTTGATTTCATCGGGCATATAGGTGCCACCGCTGAGCAGACCCCAGTAACCGAAGGCCTCGGGACGGCGCAAGGTGATCAACTTGGTCTCCATGCCACCCATGGACAGACCGGCCATAGCGCGGTTCCACTTGTCGGCCTTGGTCAGGAAGTTGGCATCGATGAAGGGAACGAGCTCATCAACGAGCACGGTCTCAAATTCCTCGGCTGTGAACTTACCGATGGTGCCGAACTTGAAGTCGTTGGTCAGACCGTAAGCCATCACCACGATGAAGGGTTTAATCTTACCGTCGGCAATCAGATTGTCCATAATCTCACCTGTATGTCCCTGTACGGGCCAGCTGGTCTCGTTCTCACCCCAACCATGCTGCAGGTAGAGCACTGGATAGCGCTCCTGCTTACCCTTGACGAGCTTACCATAACCGTTGGGCAGATAGACATTGGCCACCTGCATCTTGCCAAGGCTCTTCGAGAAGAAACGGACCTGCGTGATGTTACCATGAGGAATGTCGGTGCGGAGGGCGTAGATGTCCTGATCGGGAGCGGGAATCTCGATACCACTCTCCCAACGGCAGCTGCCGAAGTAGTTGTGCGTGCCGGGATCATTGACGACACCACCGTCGATGGTCAAATGATAGTAGTGGAAACCGGGATCCATCGGACCTTCGGTGGTTCCTTCCCATACACCATCCTTGTTCTTGCGAAGTACGGTACCGCCACGGCCGCCGAGACCGAGACTGACAATGACTGACTTGGCATCGGGAGCCTCAATGCGGAAGCGGGCATAACCCTCGCTGTTCACCTGAGGATACTCCTGTCCAGGCTGGTTCTTGGGGTTGGGTACCCAGTCATCCTTCGGCACGTAGTTGTCAGCAGCAGCGTTGAACTCGCGGATCACCTGCAGTGAACGCTTAGCCTTGAAGTTCTCGTCGAAAGGCAGTGGGTGGTTGTTTACACCGAGCCATGAGTCCTTGTCACTGAGGTTCCAGAAGGTGACATTCTTAATGACGTCTTTGTGTTTTCTGAAGATACGGAACAAACGATTATACTGGTCTTCCTGAAGGGTAGCGATGTAAGGAGCCTGAGCCTTGGCCTCGCCACGGGCAAACATCAGCTGTCCACCGCTCTCTGTGTTTGTGCGAAGGTCGAGTTCTGTGATGTGGATGATCTTCACAATCTCGCTGAAACGTTCGATGGCCTTTTCGAGCTGATCCTCGTCAGGGAAGTAGACGTTATAGTGGCCCTGCATGCCGATACCGTCGATGGGTACGCCAGCCTCCTTCATCTTCTTCACCATCTCGTAGATGCGCTCGCGCTTGCCGTTATCCACGCAGCTGTAGTCGTTGTAGATCAGCACACCTGTAGGATCAGCCTCACGGGCAAACTCGAAAGCCTTGGCGATAAACTCGTCACCGCAGAGCTTGAAATGACGGCTCTGACGATAGGGACTGGCCTTAACCATCTTGCCATCGACAAACTCGAACGGTCGACCGTCGTCGGCCATAGCCTCATTGACTACATCCCAAGCATATACGACATCCTTATAGCGGTTGACTACGGTATGGATGTGATCGCGCAGACGCTCGTAGAACACTTCCTTCTTGACGGGCTTGCCCTTTTTGTCAGTAAACATCCAGTCGGCAAACTGACTGTGCCAGCACAGGCAGTGACCGCGCATCTTGATACCGTTCTCACGGCAGAAGTTGGCAATCTTGTCGGCCTTCTCAAAGTTCCAGACGCCCTCTTGAGGATGGATTTCGCCTGGTTTCCAGTCGTTTTCAGCTGTGACGCTGTTAAACTGCTTCTTGATGATCTCAATCTGTGCGGGGTCGGATACGTTGGTCTGATTAACGGCTACACCGATTGTGAAATAATCTTTGTAGGCGTCTTTCAAACCAGGACCTGCTGCATAATCAACAGGACGTCCCCACTGTGCGAATGCTGTCGAGCTGGCAGCTACGAGCAGCGTAAATGCTAAGAAATACTTCTTCATTGTTTAAAAATTGGGTTTTTAAGTCTGTTATTATAAATAATGTGTAACGTTTATTTGAACAGATGCGGGATAAATTCATTGAGACCGCGGCGCCAGGTAAGCCACTCGTGGGCGGTGCCTTTCGATTCGTTAGAATCAACCTTGATGCCGAGTTCACGGAGCTGACGAACGATGTCACCACTCTTGATGAAGTCCTCTTCACCCCAGTTCATGTACATATAGTGAATCTTCTGATTGAATTCGTCTGCATTGGCGAAGACTCCGTCGTAGGCGGTCTTCACGTCGAGACCGAAAATAGCACCACTGAATGTGCCGAGCCAAGCAAACTTGTCGAGGTTGGTGAGTACCACATCGAATGTCTGGTGACCACCCCAAGAGAGTCCGGCCATCGCACGGTTCTCGCGGTCACTCTTCGTACGGAAGTTAGCATCTATGTAGGGGATGAGGTCATTCAGCAAAACGGGATAGAATGAGGCGCCATATTCGCTGCGTCCAGCCTGATTGTTGCCACCCTGGAAGGGCGCCTTGATGTCACCACTCTCCATGACGACAATCATAGGAACAGCCTTGCCCGATGCAATGGCATTGTCCATGATGTGCTGCATGTGACCCTGCTTCGACCAACCGGTCTCGTCTTCGCCCATGCCGTGCTGCAAATAGAGTACGGGATAGCGCTTCTTGGCGTTGGCCTTCAGCTCATACTCAGCGGGGGTATAAACCATGGCGTGGCGCCATACGTTCTGTTCATTGCTGTAATAGTAGATGCTGCGCACACAACCTGCAGGCACACCATGCTGTGGACGGTAGTAATCACCCTCGGCATCCTCGGGAATCTCGATACCACCAGCCTCGCGGTTACAACCGAAGAAAGTCTCGGTGGCAGGATCGATGAAATTCACACC
>Ga0310696_10010332_pt1 | contig 10749 bp, 10 predicted proteins | sample AusTroGonzalo_MG_4_FD_203885 | JGI IMG/M metagenome (GOLD analysis project Ga0310696, IMG submission 203885) | Bovine rumen microbial communities from tropical cattle in Woodstock, Queensland, Australia - Gonzalo_02 (v2) (version 2) | ecosystem: Host-associated > Mammals > Digestive system >... | reverse complement strand
TACCCGCAATATCTTCTGGGGAAGTTTCAACGCGGATAAGCATAACTTTTTTGCCTTCTTTTTTCCAGGCTTCTGCATCTTCTGCGTTAAATACAGCCTGACCAACTGCGGCACCTGGGGATGCTGGCAAACCAGTAGCAATAACTTTTCTTTCTGCCTTTGGATCCAACATTGGGTGCAACAAGTGATTCAATTGGTCTGCACCAACGCGCAAGATTGCTTCTTCTTTAGTCAACAAGCCCTCTTCCACCATTTCTACAGCCATACGAACCGCGGCAGCCGCTGTTCTTTTACCATTACGACACTGCAACATCCACAATTTTTTGTGTTCGATTGTGAATTCCATATCTTGCATGTCTTTATAGTGTTTTTCCAATTTATCACGAACATCTACCAATTGAGCATAAACTTCTGGCATTGCTTCTTCCAATGAAGTGCGACCAGAATCGTCTTTTGCCATTGGCTGTGGTGTACGAATACCAGCCACAACGTCTTCACCTTGGGCGTTAATCAAATATTCACCATAGAATTTATTTTCGCCAGTTGCTGGGTCACGAGAGAAACATACACCAGTCGCACTGTCATCGCCAGAGTTTCCAAATACCATCGCTTGAACATTAACAGCGGTACCCCAATCGCCTGGGATATTATTCAATTTACGATATGTGATTGCTTTTTTGGACATCCAAGAACCAAACACAGCGCCGATACCCAATTTCAACTGTTCCCATGGATCTTGTGGGAAAACTTTACCGATTTTAACACCAATTTCTTTGAACTTTTCAACCAATTCTTTCAAATCGTCAGCGGTCAATTCTGTATCGACTTTATAGCCTTTGTCTTCTTTCATACGTTCCAATGTGTGTTCAAACAAATCGATATCTGCACCCAACACAACATCGCTGAACATCATGATAAAACGACGATAAGAATCATATGCAAATCTTTCGTTATTTGCAGCACGCGCCAACGCTTTTACTGTTTCGTCGTTCAAACCCAAATTCAAAACTGTATCCATCATTCCAGGCATAGAAACACGTGCACCAGAACGTACAGATACTAATAATGGATTTTCGTTATCTGCGAATTTTTTGCCCATAATAGATTCAATATGTGCAACCCCGGCTTTTACTTGATCCATCAAGTCAGACGGATAAGTTTGACCGTTTTCATAATAATATGTACAAACATCAGTTGTGACAGTAAAACCCGCAGGCACTGGCAATCCAACCAAATTCATTTCTGCCAAATTAGCGCCCTTTCCGCCCAGCAGATTTCGCATATCTGCACGACCTTCGGCGGCACCATTTCCAAATGTATAAACCCATTTATTTGCCATGGTATCTCCTTTGTAATTAAGTTTATGTAAGACCGGCGTATTTTGAAAAAAAACATTTATAAATGCAAGAACAAAATCATGAATTTTTTATTTTTTACCTAAAAACACAGATATTGACAAATGTTGATAAATTGGGTAATCTGTCCCTGAATAAATTCAAGGTTAAGAAAAAATGCAAAAAATAACTGAAAATATGTTTATTAAAAATTACAAGCGTATGTGGCCGTACATCAAACCGTTTTGGGGACGCGCATTGTTAACTATATTGCTGGCGATTCCTGTTGGTATGTTGGACGCAGTTATTGCGTGGGCTATCAAACCATTCACAGATGGTATGATAAATGCAAATCCGTTGTTTCCAAGTTGGTTGTTGCCTATCGTGATTGTTGCGTTTACATCTGTCCAAGGTGCTTTGACATATACTGTCGGTTATCTTAATACTTGGGTCGGCGGAAAAATTACTAATTTATTAAAAGCCGATTTGTTTAAAAAATTATTAACTTTTGAAACAGAATTTTTTACATCAAAAAATTCTGGTGACATTTTGGTTAAGTTCAGTGGTAATGCCGATACTGCATGTGCGGGATTGTTAAGCAATATAAAATCATTTGTTCAAAAATTCTTTACATCTGTTTCTTTGATATTCGTGCTGTTCTATAATTCTTGGCAACTGGCATTGGTATGTGTGACTATATTGCTGTGTGCATTTTTACCAATGATATCTTTAAAGAAACGTGTAACACCAGTATTAAATCGTTCTATGGAAGTTGGTGCCTATTTGACGACGAAATATAATGAAACTTATGCAGGAAATAAAACTATTATTTCTTATAATCTTGAAACATACCAAAATAAAAGATACCTGACTGTACTGGACGAAACTTTTAATTTGGGAATGAAATTGTTCAAAAGAACGCAATGGTTAACACCTGTTATTCACATTGTTTTATCCTTTGGAATTGCGCTGGCTTTGTGGTTTGGATCTTATTTGATTTTGCATGGACATTTAACCACAGGTGGATTTGTATCATTCTTAACATCTTTGATTTTGTTATACACACCAATCAAGGCATTGGGGAACGATTATAATTCGCTGTTGCGTTCATTCTGGGCCATTGAACAAGTCTTTGATGTTTTGGATGCAAAACCTGCGATTGTAGATTCTAAAAACGCCATTGAAATGCCAAAGACACACAAGCAAATAAAATTCAACGATGTGTCATTTAATTACCTGCCTGATGTTCCTGTATTAAAGCATGTTGACCTGACAGTTAATCGTGGCGAAACCATCGCGATAGTTGGTAATTCTGGTGGCGGAAAAACAACTTTGGTGAATTTGTTGCCGCGTTTTTATGATGTAACAGGCGGTTCAATCACTGTTGACGGCACAGATATTCGTGATTTCACATTGCATTCTTTGCGTCAAAATATCGCAGTGGTTTTCCAAGACAATTTCTTATTTGAAGGAACCATTCGTGAAAACATCCTTTTAGGTAACGAAAATGCAACAGCCGAAGAAATCAAACGTGCAACAAAGTTGGCTTATCTTGATGAATTCTTGGCCACATTAAAACATGGGCTTGACACCAAGATTGGCGAACGCGGAATAACATTATCTGGTGGGCAACGTCAACGTGTTGCGATTGCGCGTGCATTTTTGAAAAACGCACCAATATTGGTTCTGGACGAAGCAACTTCTGCACTGGATAACAAATCAGAAGCAGTCGTACAAAAAGCAATCGAAAATCTTATGCACGATAAAACAGTATTCGTTATTGCGCACAGATTATCAACTATTCGCAATGCAACAAAAATCATAGTTGTGAACAATGGTCAAATTGTAGAATCTGGTTCACATGATGAATTGCTGAAAATGGAATGTGGTGCATATAAAACGTTGTATGAAATGCAATTCAAAACGAAAGAAGAAAAACAATAAAAAAGGTCGCGAACGCGACCTTTTGTCAGAAAGAATTTTGCGATTGAGGGAAGCCCGTTTAAACGTTTTCTCCAACCACCAGATATTCTATCCTTGATATGACATTTTTTGTATAGGTACTTTTTCCTTATTTTTTTGCAAAAATATTTTCAGGTTTTCCAAGATTACATACAGCATAAATTAAATCTATCAACCACCAAACCGCCGTGATTAAAACCCCATATATTGTGCAAGTTAAAACCAACATAACCACCCCAGAGCCTGTTTTTCCGGCATAAAATCGATGTGCGCCAACAAGGCCGAAAAACCACAGCAATAAAAAATATACAACCGTTGATTTTGTTATATCATATTCGACATAGCCACATTTTGGGCACGCTTTTGCCTTATCAGAATGCTTTGCGCCGCATTCACGACAATAAATCATAGCCATAATTTGTTTTCCTTTTTGTTGTTTAAGACTTTTTTCACATTGTTAAAATTATAGCACATAAAACTTGTTTTTTGCAAAAAAATGTTCTATTCTAGGGATTCTTAACCGTTTTTTTAAACAAGGACAACAAATTATGAAAGCAATAACGATAGAAAAAGCAGAAAAAAATTTTCATAACGATTCTTGGAATCCAGACTCTTTAAAAATAAAAAAAGTATTTAAATTTTACCTTAATGATTTAAAGCCATTGGTTGCAAAGTCAGGTTCACAAAGCCCAGATGGTATGCACGGACTTAACACACATACAAATGCTGTTGTTTTTCGTGGCATAGATTACGCTTTGCACATGGGATACGATCCAATGCCAGTTGTTTTTGCGTGTGCATTTCATGATATGGCGCGCCAAAGCGACGGGGAAGACATCGACCACGGGAAAAGAGCAGTTCCAACGGCAATAAAGATTATGAAACAATTCCCATATCTGTTTGATCAAGACACACGTTTTTCAATTTTGGCTGCGATTTTGAATCACACAAACGGTCAAACTGCCCAAGATTACATTTCCGCATGCCTTTGGGATGCAGACCGCACACGCTTGGCATGGCAATATGGATTTGATGAAAAGTTTTTCAACACAAGTCGTGGTAAATATGTTGCACAACATTGGAGAAAATATCTTGATTTCCAAAGATTTTGTTTTCCAAAGATGAATTGGTCCAAACAGTATTAAAAAACGCGGCAGGCAAAATTCGCCTGCCGATTTTTTATATAAAATAAAATCCTTGTTTATATTTTTTTTGTTGGGTATAATAACACACGTGCAGATGCACAAGAAAACAAGGAGAATTTATTATGAAATCAAATATTTTATTTATGGGTGTGGCGGCATTATTGGTATCGGCTGCGGGCGCGAACGCAACGGAATTCAGACCTTTTGTTGGTGTCGGAATGGGAATTCAGGGTCTTATTTACGATGACGCGTTCGAAGATGCCATGGCTGAAACTTATTTACCAAAAGATTTTGTAGCGTTCGGATTTGAAGGTGGCGCACGTTTTGGTTCTTGTGACAAGATTTATAATGGCGGTTTTTCTGTAAACATTGACACAACAGATTCCGAAAAAGTAAGCAATAAATTCACAAATGAAACATATGCAAAAATCAAAACTACTGCATTGACTGCGACATATGATAACTTTATCCGCATCAGTGGGGATAAAATGAAACGCATAGATTTGGTATTGGGTGCCGGTATGGGTGCGATGAATTATCATCTTGATTCACAAGTTGCAACCAGAAGCGACGAAACCAGATGGTCCACAGAATTTGCATTCAAAGCGGGGCTTGATTTTGAATTGAACAAAAACTTGACTTTGTCTGCGACAATGCGTTGGTTTGTACCTACACGTGAACATTATAACATAGCGTCGTCATATATCGCCGGTGGCGCGATTAAATATGCGTTCTAGTATAATTTATCGTTTATTAACAAAAAACGCCCCAGCGGGCGTTTTTTTTATGATTCCGCCCCCATAGGGAGGGGAACCACGAAGTGGTGGCGGGGGTATTCTGGTGTTTTTGCAATTGCAAACGGCTGGCACCCCATCCCCAAAGAGAACAAAAAAAATGGTGGCTGTGCCACCATCGGAAAAAAAGAAAAAACTATTGAACCCAAATTGCGGCGCGACCATTTGACGGTGTTGACGGTTCAACCGTAGGTATAGTATCCGCAACCTTGTTAACCGCTTTGATTGCGGCGTTGTATGCGCCCTTGACATAACCAGCGGTTGCCGCATTTACATCGGTGCTGTTGCTGTTCACCAATGCATAACCAGGTTGTGCAGTGGCAACTGTTGCAGGATCCGCGTGTGCCGGTTCGCCCGCCACAGGTGTTGGATCGGCGAACGCCGGTGAAATTATTGTTAAGATGGAAAAAATACAAAATATTTTCTTCATGTTTTCAACCCAAAATTATTCCAGCCAAATTGGGGCACGACCATCAGATTCTGGTACAGGAATAGAATCCGCGATTTTGTTAACCGCTTTGATTGCGGCGTTGTACGCACCCTTGACGTATTTGGCAGACACTGGTATTGTAGAATCAGTGTCTGATTCTGTTTTCAATTCATACCCCGGCGCATCTATGGCAACCGTTGCAGAATTCGCATGTGTTGGTTCACCCGCAACCACCACAGGCGTTGTATCAGCGAATGCCGGTGAAACGATTGTTAAAATTGATAAAATACAAAATACTTTTTTCATTATTCAAACAAAATATTTTTTATTTTTCAGCTTTGAACGAGTGATTGCGCAAAGCCGCGCAATCACTCAGGCATTTATTGTTGTGCAGGTGCAGGTTCTGCATAGATCACACTTGACTGTTTTACAGTTGTTGTGGTTGTTGTATTAACAGTACCAGTTACACCACCCGTAACAGTTCCACCACTAAATGTTGAATTAACCGTACCTGTAACCGCATCGTTTGTGACAGTACCTGTGACGGCCGTACTTGTAAGTGCCGCATCAGATAATGTTGAAGTAACCGTACCTGTAACTGCATCGTTTGTGACAGTACCTGTAACGGCCTTGTTCGAAACTTTTGCATTAGATAATGTTGAAGTAACTGTACCAGTCGCGCTTCCTGTTACATTTTTAGACCCTGTGACAAAGGCAACCGTTGAATTTGCGGTTGTGTCCGAATCCCATGTCGTACGCAACGCTATGGCCGTAGGAATTCCAGAAACCGTACCGGTAATAGACCCGTCCGTGAACGTTGAAGTAACCGTACCTGTAACGGCATCACTTGTAAGCGTACCTGTAATGGCCTTGTTCGAAAGTTTTGCACCAGTTAATGTTGAAGAAACTGTACCTTCAACAGTGCCGTCTGTGACAGTACCTGTAACGGCCTTGTTCGAAAGTTTTGCACCAGTTAATGTTGAAGAAACCGTACCTGTAACAGAACCATTAGTAATCGCACCATTCGAGAATGTTGAACTGGAAGACGATGTAAGTTGTGTATTTTTTATTGTTTGTTCAACCCCAGCTTTTATCGCTGCGTCTTCTGCAACTTTATTAACCGCAGATATCGCCGCATTATAAGCGCCTTTTACGTACGCAGCAGACGGAACAGCAGTCATATCGTCCGCCGTAATCACATGACCGGCATAATATTTATTTTTTCCCGCAGTAATAACATTCGTTCCAGTTGACGCCAAACCACTTTCAGAGGTTCCAACTGCTTTTATACTTTCATCTGTGGCCGCGCTTGCCATCATTGGGGCGGCAACCAAAACCGCAACCAAAGATATTCCAAGTAATTTTCTCATGCATTCCTTCCTTTTTTGCGTGTTTTAACAAAACACAAAATATTTTCAATTATTCAACCCAAACATTTGCACGACCATCTGGAACAGAAGACGGGGCAGTCAAAGGAATAGAATTTGCAACCCTGTTAATCGCCTTCATAGATGCATTATATGCGCCCTTTACATAACCGGCAGATGCAGCTTTGGTATCGTTAGCATGTGAATTCGCCAGTGCATAGCCAGGTTGATCAGTGGCAACCGTTGCAGCATCCGCATGTGTTGGTTCACCCGCCACAGGTGTTGGATCAGCGAATGCCGGTGAAACGATTGTTAAAATTGATAAAATACAAAATACTTTTTTCATTTTTTAAATAAAATATTTTTTATTATATTAACTTTTTTTGTCTTGGTTGAATGATTGCACCGCGGATGTGCAATCATTCAATCGGTTTGTTATTATTCTGCAACATAAGAGGCAACAGAAATATCGATGCCACTGATACTGCCGGTTGCAGTTGTTGCACCAATCGATGTTGTTGCCGTACCGCTGACAGATACGTTGGAATTGGTTCCCAAAGAGTATGAGCCAGATGTAGCACTGTCCGAACCCCATGTTTGCATAATGTCGTAAGATGCTTTTGTTGGGACAGAAACTTTCAAAGCCGAAGTATTTGTTGTAATTGTTCCGAAATTAACACCCAACGAAACACCTGTTACGGAACCAGTTGCCGAATTTACAGTTGCCGCGACACCTGTTTTTGTTGCATAATTACTTTGCAAAGCGGTAGTTGATGTATAGTTTGACAAATTGTTAACATCTTTTGTGATATAACCAGCATTATTATTTAACAGGCTTATATTATTGCCAGATTGTATCGCAGTATCCGCTTTATTCAAAGATGATTGAACCGCTGTCGCCAATGCGTCTTTTGAAATCGTACCAGACCCAATGGAAGCTGTCACTTCTGTCAGTTTACCATTTACTTCTTTAACTGTTATAGCTGGTTTATCAGTAGCCGCCGCCTGAGATACTGTTGCATCCAAACCGTTGACCGCACCGCTAGCATACGTGTACACTGCTTTTGCTGTTGCAAGATCGCTGTCCGTTGAAGAGGAAGAGATACTTGTTGAAACACCCTTGTAAGCAGCAGAAGCCAAACCTTTAACCGCAACATCTGTTCCGTCTACACTGATTTTACCGTTTGCGCTGCCTGTTGTGATAGATTGCACCGCAGTATCCGCTTTATTCAAAGATGATTGAACCGCTGTCGCCAATGCGTCTTTTGAAATCGTACCAGAGCCAATGGAAGCTGTCACTTCTGTCAGTTTACCATCTACTTCTTTAACTGTTATAGCTGGTTTATCAGTAGCCGCCGCCTGAGATACTGTTGCATCCAAACCGGCAACTGTGTTATAAACTTGTTGTGCAGTTGCAAGACCTGTTGCATTAGAAGCGATAGATGTCGCAACACCCGAATACGCAGCGCTGCTTAAACCATGAACGTTGACAGCCGCACCATTAACTTTGATTGTACCGTTTGCCGTACCTTCTACAACAGTGACATCTACTTTACCACTTGAATCTTTAGTCAAATCACTACCATTGACCTTAACACCTTTAACAGCGTCATTTGCTGTAGATTGTGCCGCTACAACTTCATCGTGAACATAGTTAATTGCTTTCATGGCCGCATTATATGCACCCTTTACATAACCAGCAGATGCCGCATTAACGTCAGTGGCCGCCGATTGTGCCATTGCATATTTTGGTGCATTCGCTGCTTTTGGTGCAGTGCTGGTTGTGGCACCAGGATCCGCCGTTACCGGATATGTATCTGCAGCCATTGCCATCATTGGCAGTGCAGCAAAAAGCGCGACCAAAGAAATTCTGAGTGTATTTGTCATTTTTTCCTTCCTTTCCTTTTTATATATCTTACCTTTTTTACATCTTAACACTTTTTGGTTATCTGTGCCAAGTGCTTTTTTTTGATAAAATGAAAAATATTTTTTATTTACAGAAACAAAATATTTTCTATTTCATCAAACCGCTTGGGCGAACGTGCAATCGCACGCCCACCCGAATCGATTTTTTTATTATTAACCAGCGATGTTAGAATTAGCCGCTGAATAACTAACAGTTGAATCAACTGCTTTAACCGCTGTATCTGTAACAAAACCAGATTGCAAATCAATGTTGGTTGTTGTAGCAGAATCGCCCCAATCAGACATAGCAATAATATGACCAGTCACAGCACTGTTGGTCAAATTATAATCTGCATGTTTTATCAAGTTTTGTACGCCAGTTTTTGTCGCGAAATCATCAGTCAAAGTTGAATTTATGCCTGCGATTGCACTTGCAATTGCTTTTTCTGTTGCCAATTTAGAATCAGAAGCGCCCGCAACAGTACTGCTGATTGTTGATGCAACTGCTGTTGAATCGATTTTTCCAAAAGTAACTGCACTGTCTGCGATCTTTGAATTTATAACCGCACTTGTTGCGATTTCATCTGCTTCAACGGCGCTTGTTGCGATTTGACCGGCAGTAATTGTGTTATCTGCGATTTGTGCAGATGTGACCGCTTTATCGTCAATTTTAGCTGTTGTAACCGCTTTAGCGTTGATTTTGTCTGTTATAACCGCACTTGTTGCAAGGGCAGCGCTTGAAATCGTACCCGCACCAATACTTGCGGTTACGCTTGTAAGTTTACCGGCTTGTTCTGTGATTGTGATAGCTGGTGCATCAGTACCTTCCACTTGTGATACTTCTGAATTCAAATTACTGATTGCATTGTTTGCAGAAGCAAGTGCAGAATCAACAGCTGTACGAACAGCCAATTCTGTTACCAATGTTTCGTTATCTGCGGCGTTTTCACCAGTTGCTGCACGGATTGCCGATGAAACAGTAGAACTGATATTTGATCCAGTGGCGTTTTTCAATTGGTCTTGTTTTGAATTAACCGCTGTTTTGGTTGCATCGTAAGCACCAATTACATAGGATACTGTTGCGACTTTCTTGTTACCATCAGCAACCGTTGGAGCGTCAGCCATATTAGAAGCGCCCGCCATCATTGGTAACGCAGCAAAAAGTGCACCCAAAGATACTTTCAAGATTTTTTTCATTTTTCCTTCCTTTTTTTGTGTTGTTTTGGTTTGTTTGTTCGTTTAATAAAACGAGAAATATTTTATCACAAAAATATTTCCTGTTTCATCAAACCGATTGGGTGAGCGTGCAATCGCACGCCCACCCGAATCGAAATTTGATTATGGTTGCAAGTTATCCAAAGCAACCGCAGAAGATGCCTCAGCATCATTCCAATCTGTATACACTGTTAAACGTTTATTATCAGCGTAACTTTTTGCTGCAGTTTCTGCCGCAGATGCCGCACTGTTAGCATACGTGTATGCCGCTTTTGCAGTTGCAAGATGAGCATCATCAGAGCTGGAATCCAAAGAAGTGGCATACGCATCAGCAATAGATCCAGAGATGCTTGTGATTTTACCATTTTCTTGTACGATATTCAATTGTAATTGACCATTAGCAGAAGCTGCTGCCTGAGTTATATTTGAATTCAAATTATTAACTGTGTCGTTAACACCATCTATTGCATCTGCAACAGCTTTTTCTGTTGCCAATTTAGAATCAGAAGCTTCACTGCTGATAGATGTTGCGATTACACCATCCGCAAAGTTACCACTTTGAAGGTTTGAGATAGTGTTAGAACTTGCATCGATTGT
>Ga0310696_10010330_pt1 | contig 10749 bp, 10 predicted proteins | sample AusTroGonzalo_MG_4_FD_203885 | JGI IMG/M metagenome (GOLD analysis project Ga0310696, IMG submission 203885) | Bovine rumen microbial communities from tropical cattle in Woodstock, Queensland, Australia - Gonzalo_02 (v2) (version 2) | ecosystem: Host-associated > Mammals > Digestive system >... | reverse complement strand
CTCGAAACTCTCGACTGGGGCAAGACCTACCCGGGTCCGGAAATTCCGCCTGAAGTCGTGAAGAACACGCTCGCCAAGTACGAAGAAATCTTCGTGCGCCTCACCGGCAAGCAGCCTGAATTGTAATCAACGCGACTATTTACAAAATGCGCAGACCTTCGGGCCTGCGTTTTTCTTTTTGAATACTACTCCAGGTAGTATTCACGGAGAGCATCAATTGTCGCTATAGGCACGTGCATCCGCTGCGTGATAAAATTCAATAGTGAGCCATATTCCGCATTGATACGGTTGAGCGGAGTTTCAAGATATTCGCGTTTGACGCTCACCAAAAAATGAAGTATATCAAGTTGCTCATCCGTCATTCCCGATTCGCGGCCTTTGGCAGTCATCGCAGCAAGCGGCTTTCGGTACGAATTTTCGGACTCTTCATAATCGTCTAGAATGGCGTTATCGTCAGCACCAAGTGCGGCAAGCATCAACGCCGAACAAAAACCACAGCGGTCCTTGCCCGATGTGCAGTGCCACAAAACCGGCGCCCCCTTTTGTGCACGAACCGTTTCAAAGACTTTCGCATATTGCGAGCTTGCATAATCGCTATCGACAAAATAATTATAGAGTTTGTCTTTTAACGTTTTTGCAATCGGATGGCGAGCAATGCCAAAAAGAAATTCCATAAAGTCAACGCCCGTCGCAGGCACCACTTGATCCTTGTTGAACGCATCGCCATGCATAGAATCGTCCAGAACAGGAATCAAAGCGGAATCCATTCCATCAAGGAGTTTATCCGGCTTTTGCATGTATTCAAAGTCCGAGCGCAAATCAATCACCAGATGGACGCCCAAATCATCACGCAAGCGAAGCAAATCATGCTCTGTCGCTTTGGATAAATTGCTACTACGAAAAAGCAAATTGTGCTTGACATGGGAACCACTCGCCGAAATACCGCCGAGCTGCCGAGCGTTATCAATTGATTCGAACTTTAAAACATTCACCATAAGCTCCCCTTCTTTTCTTATAGGTATAGGCTATGAAGTATGAGTACGGTGCTTACGCCCCTTTGAGGTTAAAATAGCCCACAGCTCAAAGCGAAGCGCGCCCAAAGTGCGAAGCACGCCCCCACACTCCATTTACTTTTTCACAATTCTCAAAACGCCCTGTTTGTTGTATTCAGGAGCGTCTTTCGAGAAGAGCATTTTCGTTTCTTGACGGAGCACGTATTTTTCGCCTTCTCCCCAGTCAATGACACTCCCCGACTTTGCCGGAATGCCATCACCAAACAAGCTATCCGCAGCCATCAGGAGCGCTTCTTCCGGGTCTTCAATCGTATTCGCGATGCACAAATCTGGCAACGTGAAAACAGCCAAGCCAAGCGTGTAAAGGGTATCGCCAGAATCAAGAATGTTGATCCACGGGTCCATGGGATAATCGCAATCACCAAACTGTTCTTCAAAAGCCTTCGCAGTCCATGCCGTGCCAGACTGTTGCATATAAACGCCAGCCGCCTTTGCGCTAAGCACTTTCAAAATGGCGGAATTTACCATTTCGACATCGTCCATGGTCTTAACGTTGCCTAGCAAAAACAGGAGAGACTTGTGACCTACAATCGCCGACTCTTCTTCCGCAGTGAGTTCATCACGATCCTTGAAAATTCCCAAGAGGTCAGCAGAAGCGCCCTGACGTACCACGTTGAACTGTACGCTGCATCCCGGGATCATCAACGTCTTGGTATCGGCTTTCACCTGAACATTTTCAGTAATGGCAAAAACTTCATCGGCAGCAACCGGGAGGGGAAAAGCTAAAACAAACTGGTTCATATCATTCTCTCTTTAAATTTTTGAGCAACATTTTCAACGGCATCTAGAAGCAAGTCTTGCTTTTCAACCTTCGGCATTTTCACGCAAGATTCAAAAGCTTTCATGAGCGACTCAGCAGAAAGATCTTCCGCGGGAATTTCAACTGCATACCTCGCCTTTGACAAATCATGCGCAAGGACAATCTGCTCAAACTGGCCTGGCGTCGGTACAAAGATACATTTTGCACCAAGTTCCGCCATGTCCATCACCGTGCTATAACCGCCTCTGCTCACCACATAATCGGCCCGACGTACAGCATCAGCAAAAGCGTCCGTCGCTAAATGCGTATGGAACTCGATATTCCCTTCCGTCCACGTTTTTTGCTCCGCCGAAGGCTTTCCAAGAATCATCATATGGCGACCAGGAATCTGTTGCAAAGCTTCGCGCAACTGGAGTTCAAATTGCGTACGCGCCGGTTCCACGCCCGATACGACCGCCACGACCTTGTAGTTTGCACACATTTCAGGATTGCCGATCTCAAAAGTTCGCTTTTCAAAATCATTCTTGGCAGAACTTGCCAAAAATTCTTCCGCAGACATTTCCACCACGTTTTGAAAGTCGATTTTTTCTGAAACACAGCGCATTTCCGAGAATCTCGAAAGCGTCCCGACGTAGCGCATCGGCTTATCACCAGGAGTAGCACCCGAATGCGAAAGCGACCCCGCATAGCCCGGGTAAATTTCCAAATCCGGAACCCAGACTTCATCGAACTTGCGCATGATGTTCGCATGCCACATCACGCCAATGCGTTCAAAAGCAGCAAACGCTCTCGGGAACGCAATACGCCGCTGGTGCGTCATATAAATGCTAAAGGCTTTCTTGGAATAAAATGCAAATCGGTTGTCCGAAAACAGCACATCGTAACCGTGGCGCTCCACCATTTCTTCGGCAAAGTGGTGTTCATAACGCATCACGGAATTCAAGTGCATGCTGTTTTTGAGCAGCCAAAGCGCCATGTTGTAGCCATGCTTTGGATAGACGATGTTGTAGCTCGGGGCTAAACGCTGCCGCAAATCCGGGAACACTTCACGGAAAAAGTTTGCATTTGCCTTGACTACCGCAAGCTCCACCTCGGCGCCCGCCCGCAAGAATTCGCGAACAATGGGCACACAACGCGTTGCATGCCCAAGGCCCCAATCTAGTGGTGCAACTAGGACTTTCAATTTTCAGCCTCAAGCCAAGCGTGAGCCCAGTCGCCGTGGTCGCAGTCCTTATTATCGCCCATCAAGACACGCAAGTTAATGGACTTTGCGCCCTTGATATCAAGTCTCAAGTGTTCTTTATCTGTTGTATAAAGTTTCTTGGAATGGTAAATTTCACGGCCATCCGCTTCAACCACAAAATAAGCACCATCGCCACAAGCACTTTCGTCATCGAGTCCGACAACGGCGTTCAGCCAATCATAGCCACGAGAAAGCGAGAACTCTATTGCGGAATTTGCATGACTGCCAATACCGTAACGGAACGGTTCGCCATCAATCGTAATCTTGTGGTGTTCAACCGACATGTTCATCTGCGGTTCACCCCATTCTTGGAAAAATTTACCCATCTTGAGCTTAGAAAGAAGCGCAACGTTAGGAGCGTCATTAAAGAAGTCGCGGTACGTCACAAGCGTATCCTCGTCCGGCATATAGCAACTCAACACCACGCGATTCATGCCTGCACGGATCTTGGCAGAGTCGAGTAACAGCGTATCCGTACTATTCGATACGAGCATTTCGCCTTGATCCTTGTCATTCACCTTATAATCGCAGGCAATCGATTCCGGGAAGCGCTTGTTCACGACAATCATGCCATTAGATTCTTCGGTCACCATGAAGTTTTGTGCATAATGCGACACGCCCTTCTTTGAAATAATCTTGTATATGGCAAGTCCGTAACCAAACAAGCGAGCTTCCATCAATACACGTTCATTTTTGTAATTGCTAAGAATATCATCAATCTGGTCAGTCGTCTTGAAGCCCACTACACGGCTATTGCGGTTCACCGAGCCATAACCGTCCTGGCCGCGAACAAGGTAAATATTTCCATCAGACTTTTGCAGCCATTCCGCAAATGTTTCGGTACTCCAGTTTTTGAACGTACTTTCGCTAAACGAAGTATGCCCAGACGCAAGCATCTGCCAAGGTCTTGCGTAAATGAACACGGAATTTTTCGGATACTTTGCAAGCTCCGTATTCAAGAAATCCTCTTCAGCCAAGAGTTTATTCTTGTAATAGAGCATGTTCGCCTTGTAGCTCGGTGCATGGTAAATCATGAGACCAATCGACAAGAGGCAAGCCACGCCCGCCACAATCTTAGCGGCAGCGTCGCCTTTCATCTTCGTTGTAAACACGAGCGCGTCATAAAGGCCAAGAGCCATCAAGAGCGCAAACATCGGGAGTGCCACAAGCACATAACGCTGGTTGATATCGATCGTAAACGTTCCCGACACATTCAAGAGAATCACGAAAATCTGCAAGCAGAACGTGATGCCCAAGATGAACCCGCGCACGTAACGGCGGGAGTAAATCATGCGGAACAAGAGCCAGACCGTTGCCAAAAGCAAAATCACGGTAAACGTCGTGTAGAACGGATTTTCCATAATGCCGCCAAAAGCGGAATCCGGCTTGAGGTTCATCATGACTTCGATATTCGTCTTGAGGTTGAACCACAAATTTTCAAACGAATGCGCCGCATGCGAGCCCCCCTGGAAGTCATACCCGCGATACGCCGCCATCGTGTTGATCGAAGGCCAGCTCACAGCAATGACCGCAGCGACAAACGCCGGCAAGCGGTACGGCTTTTCAAGGAAGTAGCGGTAATAGTAAAGAGCAAACGGGATAAAGGCAAATACCGTTTCCTGGCGGGTCTGCGCAAAGAAACCGAGCAGCGGAACCGTCAAAAGGAAATGCTTCCACGTGACCTTGTTCGTCGGTACAAACGCGTACCATGCCATGAGTACCGCAAGCAAAAGGATGTAGAGGACTTCGGTTGATGCAGAGCGCGACTGCAACAGATAAATCGGCATGCCACCCAAGAACGCCGTCGCCGCAAGCGCAAGCTTATCGCTTTTGAACCACTTGCTCAGCGCAAGGAAGAACGCGATCAAGCTCAAGATGTAGAACGGATAGTTCACCATCAGCGCCGAATCGCGATTTGGCGCCATGAAGTTGAACACAAGCGAATAGACAAAGCCAAGCGCCTTGCCCTTGAAGTTGTTCACTTCGGTCTTGCAATCGAGAACGCCATCCGTCCAGACGCCTTCGTTACAGACACCGCCCGTATGCTGGAAATACATCTGGAGGCCCATCGATTCCCAGCTCGTCTCATCGCTCAAGACGCGGTGCGTATTACCGATATTCCCGAAAATGAACACCGAGAACACGATAAGCAAAAGCGCAAGCCCGCAAAAGCTCTTGCCGCTCGGCAAGTATCCACGAATATGCTTTGCCACAAATGGAGCGTTGACGACAACTCCCGCCACAAGCAACAGGAACGTGACGAGAATCGAGTAATACCCCCACTGGATATCCCAGTGACGTGCATACGACACGGATAAATTGTTAAAGATAAGGAACGCCGCTACAAGCACGAATGCCGTAACCGCCAACATGATATTTTGAGGTTTATCCCATTGAAGAGATTTTTTCCATTCCATAAAGGACTGACGCAAAGACTTAGGCTTCGTCTTGTCCCTTCCTAACGTTTCTTTTTTCATAGTGACCTAAATATAACTTTTATACGCAAAAAACAATCAATCTATAGCGAGATTTTGACCAAAACTAGCCTCAGTAGGCTTATATGCAACAGATGCAACAAAAAAATAATCCGCGTCTGTTTTTTAACACTCCATTCAGACTTTTGTAATCTTATTTTATATATATTTATAGAAAAGGAGTCCTCTGGACAGGAGAAGTTAAAAATGTTTTACAAACATTGGAAAAGAATTTCACTTGCATTGACTGGTTTTTTCTGGGCAAGCTGCGACAACAGCTCCACCACCGTGGCCCCACCCCTTTACGGAGTTCCTCCACAGTATTCCAGCAGTTCGGAAACACAAGGCTCAAGCTCCAGCAGCAATGATAATATATCTAGCAGTTCAGAGCCTATGCCTATGCCCGTCTACGGCGTGCAGCAAATGTCTTGCGAGGTCACTTCCGAAAACGATTCTACGATCACTTGCGAGAACGGATACACCTGCATAGCCAAAACAGATACAATCCATATATCCGCTCCAAAATGTGAAACATTTAACGGCACAACAATATGCCCCGATTACGGTATAAACGCAGATATTCTTGTAAAAAAATACGAATGCGATGACGGCTTCACCTACGATGATAAGGAATTCAAAAAAATCTATAAGGATTCCTCAAGTTCCGAAGCAACCTCCAGTTCTGTAAATGAAAGTTCTAGTTCCGGAACCAGCACCGAATCAAGTTCTAGTTCCGTTGTGTCTTGTATGCCAGATGGATTCTTTTACAAAAACAGAAGCGAACGCTATACAGAAAGTCAAGCGAAATCTCATGCAACAACACAGGCCCAAAGAGACGCCTCCTACAAAGTCTGGGAAATCATCCGCGACCGCTTTAAGTCTAAAGATGTTCCCAAATGCCTCGAAGACATACAGGAATCTCTAGAAGAAAGCTTTGTCGCTTTATACGGAGCCCCAGGTACCCAAATTCCGAGTAGATACAAGTGCAGTGACGGCACAACGTTCGAAACAAAAGAATACCTTGAACAGCAAGCATTTGACGAAGAGCAGGCAAAGAAGAAGCCCCAATACGACGAAAAATACAATGAATTTTACAAAGAAGAATCCGATAAACTAGACAAGAAAATCAATGACTGCCTAGATTCGGAAGATCAAGGATCGGAAGGTTCCAACACCTAAGCACTTTACAAGCCACAGCCATTATCCATGTACCTTTTATTACAAATGCGATGACGGCGCATCTTGTTACAAGAACGAAGACCAAACCGATGTAACTTGCGAGGACAAGCAAGAAAACGAAACGACTTATACCGAAGACGAATTTAATGCAAGGTTTTATATAAGGGAATAGCCAAAACTTTCAGCAACCATTATGAACATTCGCAAGCACTGGAAAAATCTTTTACTCACGACAACCGCCTTCTTCTGGGCAGGTTGTAACGGCGATAGCATCACAGAATCAGGTTGTCCATGCGACAATGGTTCAGGCATAGAATCCAGCTCCGACAACAACGCAGAAAGTTCTAGTTCAAACGTTTCGGAAAGCAGCTCTTCTGAAGCCGTTGAAAGCAGTTCATCCGAGGCTAACGCGCCAAGCTCCAGCAGCATCAGCGAATCCAGCTCTAGCTCCGCTGAAGTAACATGCACACCCGGAGATTCTCTCATATCGTATTACCCGCCGAGTTATTCAGCAAGCGTGGCAAAATCAGATGCGGAACAAAAGGCTAATCACGGTGGTGTTGTCAAAATTGACAGCATCCAAAATACATTGCAAACGGTTCCGCAGTGCCTCGCCGATTTACGCCAGGAACTTGACATGTTTGTCGCACTATACGGCGCCCCGAACAAGATTCACAAGAACGAGATTTGCAGCGACGGCACCACGCGCCCCACGCAAGAATACCTCGATTACCTGAAAATGAAAGAAGAATGGGAAAAAAACAAGCCCGCCCTTGACGAAGAATGCCAAAAGATTTACGAAAACAAGTTGAAAGAAATTGAACAAACCGTCAAGAAGTGCCTAGAAAGTTCAAACCCCGACACAGATTTGACGATTTGCGATTTTGATGCCATGTGCCCCGAATATGGCGTAGATTCAAAATGTACTTATAAATACAATTGCAACGACGGAGTTACTTGTCACAGAACCGAAGGCAAAGACAATATAGATTGCACCGACAAGCAGGGCGAAAAAACAACCTATACCAGAAATGAATTCAACAAGAAGTATTACGCCAGAGAAAACTATTAGTTAATGGTCTTTAGTCAATAGTTATTAGTTTTTTATGAAATCAAGCGTATACAAACATTGGAAAAAAATTTTGCTTTCATTACTCGCTTTTTTCTGGAGCGGGTGTGAAAACGAAGACGATGCAGTCGCCACTTACGGCTGTTTTTCGACCATTTGCTACAACGCAACAGCGACAAACGATTTGGGCGAAGTCTTTGATATCATTGAATGCAACGATGGATACAAATACCTAAGACAACCGGGGATTTATGACGAGCACCCAGAATTGCAAGAAAAATTACCTGAGGGCGTTGAAATCCAGACACCTCCAGCAGGTTCTTGCGGCGCCCAAAACTGTACTTACAAAGATCCAGAATACTGTTACAAGGAATCTTACACAACATTAGAAGGAACCGTAAAAGAATACGATTATTGCGTTCCCACCATCAACTGCCCTGAAAAGCACTAACCCATTTTACAGCCAACTTTCAACCGTCTACTTCCTACTGTCTACTTCCTACTACTATTATGCAAATTTCGCTCAAAAAGAAACTCGCTCTCGAAGCATACCGCCTTTACCGCCACAACGAAATCAAGGCACACCCGCTCACGTACTTTTTTTGGGAATGCACGCTCCGCTGCAACTTGCACTGTCTACACTGCGGTAGCGACTGCGTCAAGGACGCCATCCCCGACATGCCCCGCGAAGACTTTATGAACGTGCTCGATAAGCTCGCTCCACACATTGACCCGAAGCACTTTATCGTGGTGATTACCGGCGGCGAACCCTTGATGCGCCCGGATCTCGAAGAATGCGGACAGGAAATCAAGAAACGTGGCTACCCCTGGGGCATGGTCACGAACGGACTTGCAATGACTCCTGAACGCTACACGCGCCTCTTGAACGCTGGTCTCCGTTCGCTCACCATCAGCCTTGACGGCCTTGAAGCGAACCACAACCATTTTCGCGGCGACCCGCATAGCTTTGAACGCGCCCTCCGCGCCATCGACATGGCAGCCCACACACAAGGACTCACCTTCGACGTGATGACCTGCGTGAACCGAGAAAACTTGAAGGAACTCCCGAAAATCCTCAACTTGCTTCTGAAAATCGGCGTGAAGCGTTGGCGCATTGCGACCGTATTTCCGAAGGGCCGCGCCAAGGACAATCCGCTATTCCAGCTCACGAACCAGGAATTCCGCCAAGTGTTCGACTTCATCCGCGAAGTGAAATCGCTGAACGTCATCAACGTGAACTACGGCTGCGAAGGGTTCCTTGGCAGTTACGAGAAAGACGCGCGCAACTACCCGTTTTTCTGCCGCGCCGGCGTAAACGTCTCTTCCGTGCTTTGCGACGGAAGCATCTCGGCTTGTCCGAGCTTGCGCGGCGACTACATCCAAGGAAACATCTACAAGGACGACATTTGGGATGTGTGGCAAAACCGCTACCAGGTCATGCGCGACCGCAGCTGGGCGAAAATCGGCGACTGCAAGACCTGCAAGTACTGGCGCTACTGCGAAGGCTCCAGCCTGCATTTACGTGACGAGAAGACTAAGGAATTAGCATATTGTCATGTAGCGAGATTGGAGGCTGCAGGTGCGTAAGAGTCCCGCATCTCGTCATCCAGACGTAATCAATTTCCAAAACAAAAACCGCCCGGTTCCAAAGAACCGAGCGTTTTTCAATTTCAAACGTATTCCGAATTACTTAGCTTCGAAATAGTAAGTCTGGACAGTCTTTCCGTCCTGGGAGAGCTGGATGATCTGCTTGCCCTTCGGGAGGTTGCCAGTAATCTTGAAGAGGTTTTCAGCAACGTATTCGACCTTGAGATCGGTTGCCTTGTCCTTGACCGGGAACACGCCCTTCGTTTCGCCTTCGCCAAAGCCCTTGCAGTCCTTGTGAGAAGCGATCGGAGCGACGACAGCCGGATAAGTCTTAGCAATGAGCGGAGTCGTCACAGAAGATGCATTGCGGAAGAACACTTCGAGCTTGCCATCAATGACGCGCGGATCCGGGAGATTCGTAACAGCAGCGGCGACCTGAGCCGGAGCGGCCTTCTTAGCCTTCTTGCCCTTCTTGCCTTTCTTCTGGACACCAATCTTTTCAGCGATGCTTGCAGTAGAGCTACCCGTCTGCTGCGGCATGGTCAAACGGTAACCGGCGATGGATTCGTTGCAGTTCGTGGAATAGACCACCCACTTGTTATCGATCTTGAGCGGGCCTTCCGGAGTGCCCTGGTACAGACCCGGATCGACCTGGGAGCTGTAAATGTAAAGAATGAGAGAAGCGTTCGGATTCTGTTCCGTCGTTTCAATCTTCATACGGGTCTTCACGTACTTGGAACGACCTGCATAAACTCTATAGGCGCCAACCGGAACCTTGACAAACTTAAACTTACCCTTACGGAGTTCCTGGTTAAATTCGTACTTCTTGGAAAGAGTGGTGTAAATCGTGGAATCCATACCGACAGTCGGCATTTCCAACGGCTTATTGGTGAAAGCATCACGAACTTCACCTTCGATGGTACCAGTCTTACCGCTATCGCAAGCCGTCATAGCAAGGGCGATGAAGGCAGCGGCACAAATGCTAAGTTTCTTTTTCATTTTGCGTCCTCTAGGGTTAATAAGAGAAAAGCCTCCCTAGTTAGGGAGGCCCCAAAATTTAAGAAGATTAAGCTTCTTCTTCAGCCTTGACCGGAGCAGCCTTGCGAGTCTTACGCTTTGCAGAGGTGATGTTAGCACCGCCGCCATAGCGCTTGTTGAAGCTGTCGATACGGCCAGCCGTATCCACGCGATGCTGCTTGCCCGTCCAGAACGGATGGGTATCAGCCGTAATTTCCAAAGAAATTACGCTATATTCAACACCATCGATAGTCTTCTTTTCGGCGGAAGACTTCGTGGAGCGGGTGATGTATTCTTTACCCGTATTCGCATCGACGAACACGACCGGTTGATAGTTAGGGTGGATA